>OJQN01000057.1_pt1 | contig 69222 bp, 67 predicted proteins | sample 1598881 | NCBI WGS metagenome assembly OJQN01 (sample SAMN03922512, study PRJEB24848) | human gut metagenome | isolation source: stool sample | host: Homo sapiens | place: Germany | collected 2010-02
AAGGGACAAAAAGGTTATAATGATGGAGAAAACTTTGATTCTGAAACATATCTCAGGGATGCTCTGTCTATTAATTTCCTACAGTAAATTTACCCGAACAAAAGTGATTTTTGAGTTGAATTTTAAACCAATACGTGATATATTAATTATACAAAAAGGGTGCCACCGATAGACGGTTGACCCGAAATTGTTTAGCTAAGAATAGCCGCTCAACTTACCAGGTCGGGGCGGCTATTTTTGTGTCTTATTATTATCCTTACCAAAGGAATACCCTAATCCAAAGCAGGTTAAGCCGAAGCTTACCACTGCGATAAAATCAACAATACTCATATGGCTTAGCCCTCCTTTCCAAGAAATCAATGACTTCTTTAGATTCCCTTGCGGGTTTCTATGTAATCGGAGGGTCACAGTCCCTCCGTAGAGGGTCAACCGCCTACCGTTATGGTGACACCCAATGAAATTCTATCATAGCCCCATGGCATTTTCAATGTAATATCACTCTAAATCGACAAGAATATACATCAAGGATATTGCATATCTAAAGTCTGCTTGCTGCTTTAAAATTTGGATACTATCACAACAGGGTTTCCTTCTTTATCCTTATAGTTACCGATAATGTCTACTAGCTTGTCAAAATCACACATTCCATCTCTAATGTCATTATCATGTCTAAGCTCATCAATTGCTTCGGTCAACGTTTTTCCAACTATATTCTTTCCTATTATAGTATTTACAGCTTTCACTTGACTTGGAAATGGCTCATAGCTTTTAAATTTCCACACCTTTTCCTTGACCTCATATATTGCGGTGTTTGGTTTGGCATCTATAATTACAATCACCCACATGATTGCATTATATAGCTGTTCTATCACTTCTGGTCTTATATTCTTAACAAACTCCTTATCTATCTTTCTGTGACCGCTCACAAATATATCTTTGTCTGCATTTTTATAAGTGATATATCCACTCTGTGCATAGTATCTGGCTAATACACTTGACACAAGCTCATCAGGATAAATCTTAGGAAAATATACAATACTCATTTTCTCACCTCTCACACTGCTACTTCTGTTACAGATATTTTATCTTGTAGCAGTTCCAAAACATTCAGATGCTTCTTCTTTGCTTCCTTTGCCATATCACTAAAAAGCCATTCCTCATTGCTTTTTTCATGTGCAGCCTTTTGGATCATGTCACTGACCTCTTTTCCTGTCTCTTCTTTACTTTTTTCATTCCCTGTAATCTTTTGTTCTTCCAAAGGTGGAATGCACTCCTTTTTTCTTTTAGAAGCCTTTTTCTTTACCACTATCTCTGGCTGTATATGCATATGGAGCATTCTCATTCTCTGGTAGGCTGCTTCCAGTGAAGTAATATCCACACATTCTCTTCCATCCAGAATGCTTATCTCCTGTGCAGTCTGAAACAAAAATATCACATGGGATAATGTACCAGCACTATGCTGATAGAACCAGTTGACAATCTCATCTGTAAGCTCTGACTTTTTCCTCACATACTGAAAATTCCACAATTCCCTGCAAAATGTCTTGAAATAAGTATTGTATGCACATCTTCCATAAGCAAGTCCTAAAGTTCTTCTGGCAAGATAATCCACACTCTCAAAAAATGGTTCTATCTCTGGTGTTCCAACAAATACAATACTTATTCCACTCTCATTCAACAATTCTGTAAGCATTGACACCAGCTGCATTCCTGCCCTATGCTTGATTAGGTTCTGTATCTCATCAATGCATAGGACTGCCACATGATTGAGTAACACCTGGGAAGTTGAAATAAGCAGGGTATTAATGTTGCTTCTGCTCCTTACAGTACTTTCATAATAAGAGCTTCCAAGTGCAGCATCTATCTTTTGAAGGATTGCAAACAGCATACTCTTAGCAGAACAGTCAAAAGGACATTGTACATTAATCACAGGAATTAGTTTGCTGTATGGGTTTTCCATCTCAATAACTTTCTCCCCACCCATCATCTGGACTGCTTTTGCTAATGCTGTTGTCTTTCCTATTCCACTGCTCCCTATGATGCTGAAAGAATCACTTCCACCAAGAACTCCCTCATAAAATGCTCCTGTCTCATTCACTTCTGCTCTTAGATTTTTTGCATTGATATTTCTCTGCATGACTGCAAGCCTGCTCTCCTTCTTCTGCATGGACTTCATCATGGCGAGATAAAGCTTTGTATATATCTCCACACTCATATCAGATGGAAGGTAAAATGTATTCAAATCATTCAGATGCATGAGCCTTACTGCCTGGCTCTCATTTCTTATATTATTGTCATAGGCAGGAATCACCATCATCTTTTCCTTCAGTTCTTTTCCTGTCAGCATGGTTTCCAATTTTTCCATGATATTCCATTCACTCTTATACATTTGCAGCCACCTCTTTCACATGATTCTTATGAGTCCTCATCTGTTCTTTCTGTCTGTTGCTCCTGATACCCTTTATGGATGGACTAAAATCCTTCCTTGAAGAATCTGCTATCAGCTGGATTGCTTTTGTCAAATCCACCTCTGCCTGTGTCTTCTGTCTCTGCTCCTTCCTTACAAGCTCCCTCTGTCTGCTCTTCATATCTGATACATCTTCCAGCCCCTTATCCCTGTATCTGCTCTCAATCAAATCAAATTGTATGTATGCTCCATTTTCTATCAGCCATACATGATTGGAACTATCCATGTTATATGCAACCTCACATTCTCTCCCCTGTAAATATTCTTCCTTAAACAAGGCATTGTGGTAATGCATTCCATTCACTGCAAGTCCATATCTGCTGAATTTTCCTATTGTTCTTGGAAGAAGCACCTGTATGAGTTTTTCTCCTGTTACATCCATGAAATTTGCTCCGAGATTATCACATGCCCATTTCCACACATGACATGGAATAGGTTTTACTTCTGCTTCAAGCATATCCTCTGTAAAAGGAAATCTTTCCAATATCCTGTTGGAATTATAAAAAATAATGCAGTGCAGGATGACCTTTTCAAAATCATTCATGGTAAGACAGGCATCCTTCCGATAATCATGCACTCCCCTTTCCTGAAAATCTGTTTCTATCACACCTTTTCCCTTTAAGATTGGTTTCAAATAATTTTGCAGGGCATTAAAACATTGCTCTACCGGTCCTTTCTCATCAGCACGAAAAGACTTCAGGTTGATAAGTTCTACTCCAAGGTCTGTTATCTGTGCAAAATTTTCTCCCTTATACTCACTTCCCTGGTCTGTCACAAGCTTTAAGGGTAATTGCCTGGATGGCCATTGTTCTTCCTTAATCTCAATGCCATATTTTCTGCAATGCTTCACCTTATCAGCAATTACATTGAGCATAAGGTTTCTTAAGGAATAGATACCGTCTTCCCATGAAAGTGAATAACCACAAATCACTCCTGAATATGCATCCACACACAATGTTAAAATAGGTCTTCCAACAATTGCCCCGCTCTCATTGACAAGGTAAATGTCACAAACTGTTGCGTCCAGCATCCCCATTCCAATTGTTGATGCAAATGCCTGCACTCCATCCCCTGTCAATGGTCTCTGGTTTCTCTGATAATAAGACAGACCATTCCTGCTGATGTATTCTGTTTCCTTTTTATTATATTTCCGATAAAAATATCTGAACTGATAGTATGATGGATATTGCTCTTTCAATGTTCCATCTGCATTGCAATAAAAATGCTGCAACATAAGAGTATGGCAATTCTTCAATGTCCTTTTCTTGGTTGTGTAATACCATTTGTTCAGGGACTTTCTCATATTCTTTTCATCTGCACTAAGCTTCTTCTCTGCTTTTTTATACCCTGGTGCAAGACTTCTGACATCCATTGTTGCCAGATACTCACATAAATAATTTCTGACCGTCTGTTTGGAAATGCCATATCTTTCTGATGCTCTTTTGATTGCTTCTGTTCTCATGTTCTCCTCTGAAAGAAAAGGAAGAATACCTGAAATCATGTTATATCTCTGATATGCCATAATACTTCGTGAAGAGTTCAGTTGCCTTGAATCTATCACGAACAGGGACACGATCAACTGGATTCTGAAAAATGAATACAGGAGGTCGATTATGGAACATTTACCGAAACGAATCACCGAGAACGGCATTGACTATATACTGGTCGGTGACTACTATATCCCTGACCTGCGGCTGCCGGAGGAATCCCGTCCTATCGGACGCTGGGGACGGATGCACCGGGATTATCTGAAAGAATGGCGTCCGGTCTTGTACAATGACCTGCTTTTGTCCGGCAGGTTCTGGACGTACCTTGCAGACTTAAACGAACAGGCACAGAACCGGCTGGAGGTAATCACCGAGCAGATGAAAGCCGCGGAGGGAATCACCGAAGAATTAAAGCGCCGGGACTGGCTCTTATGGGTGCAGTCCATGAACAACATCCGCAGCCGGGCAGAAGAAATCATCTGTACTGAAATGATTTTTTGTTGATAAAATGCCACCGGGCAGCCCCGGCTTACCGTTCTGCCAATTCCATAATAACATTGCGTTGCGAATAAAGCCAGTTCATAAAGTTTTTGGGGCTGGCTTTTCCCGTTTTTACCTCCTGTTTCCGTTTCAGGGCTTCCTTTTTGAATGCTTCAAAGGCAGACTGCATAGCTGCCAGCCTGTCGGCGGGAAAATCCGGCAGCTTCTTTGCACGGTTGATCTGGTTGCGCCAGCTCTGGCACTCATTTTTATAGAGCAGGTCATAGTTGTTTTCCCTTGCCCGTTCATCGAAGTCCCGCTTGTTCTGGAGGGATTGTTTCTTCCGGCATTTCTCACTGCAAAGTTCATACCGCAGACTGCGGGCAAGAAACACTTTGCCGCAGATTTTGCATTTCCGGAAGCACAGCCCCCAGTCGTTCAGGCGGTTTAAGTAATAAGTAATCAGAGGATAAAAGGACGCATAGGCAGCGACACATTCCATATCCCTCCGGGAATCCGGATACCAGAGGTCAAGCCGGGTATCTTCTGCCGGTATCATGCCGTAAATCCGGTGGGACAGTTCAAGCAGTCTTGGCTTTCCGTTGTCCGGGTCAAATTTCAAAACAGGGTCGCCCATGAAAACAGCCGTCAGGGAACCCATTTTTTTCATAAACCGTTCACAGGCTTCCTCCCTTTCCCGTGGGAGCCTTGCCTGCAAATATCCGTTCCAGATACGGAACGCCGCAAACATTCTCACCGGATCGCCGGTGAGATATTTTTTTGCCAGGAAGTCCCCGGCTTTCTGTTCCAGGGCAGGCTGGCTCCAGCGGTTTGTATGCAAGGCTTCCCTAAGAGGGGAAAGCCCGTTTAAGTTCCACTCCCTGTCCGGGTCATGTTCAAATTCCGCAAGGAGGCTACCGAGGGGGCGGGTCACATCGCAAAGGACGTCCGCTTCCCCGTCTCCCTGGAGCCGGAAGCGGATTTCCTGTTCTTCCCCGACCAGAATCCGCTCTTTCATCTTCTGCCTGTCCAGCGTTAGGACAAAAATCATCCGGTCATATACCGGGTCATGCCTCACAAATTCAAAATCCATCTGAAGCCTCCTGAATGGTTTATGGTAATTATATAATTCAGTTCAATCTGTTACATCCATAGTGCCATAGAAGTATTGATTTGTCAAAACAAGTACGATAATCTTTTGTCAAGTGGTAATTCCGTATCATGCAGCACATTGACAAGTGCATGACCGTCCAGACCGAGATAAACCGCCATGACCACTCTCCATAAAAGAGTGCGAGCGCACCGAAAAACGGTGACTTATGTATGCCAGGCAAGGCAGCATGATGGAAACGGGATGGGTAGAACGGCAAAACAATCCCAGTAAAACTCACATTGGAGGAAAACAAAATGAATGATAAGAAGAAACTGAAAAACTATGATGATCTCCCATTGGTTCTGGATGTGGACGATGTCCGCCGGATTATGGGAATTTCAAGGACGAGCGCTTATGAGCTGGTTCGCACGCCGGGCTTCCCGGCATTTCGGAGCGGGCGGCTGATTAAGGTCAGTAAGAAAGCGTTCTTTGACTGGATGGCAAAAGGAAACCCGGCGGCGGACAACGTGCCCTCCACCACACATTAACAACAATCTATTTTAAGGAGGTTCAAACGCTATGAGATTGAGTATGGAAGAAAAGCAGGCTTTGTATGATTACGCCTGCCCGAATCACTGTAACACCGTGACAAGGTTAAAGTGGGTCACTGCCCTGACGGTTGACCCGGAAAGGAAGCACCGGATGCTGGCGCTGGCAAGGAAGATTGACACGGAAGAAATGGAACAGTGCTATCCCTGCTTTTACCGCTGTCTGCGTTCGGAGATGGAGCGTTATCAGCAGGCGAAGCAGTATCTGCATTTGGTAGAGGCAGGCACCGACTATGAGGAGGATATGTATGACGAAGCGGTCTAAATACGAAAAAGAAACCATTCTGAATTTTAATGAGGCGGAGGCAACCGCCACGATCTACACCTATAATGCCAGCCTAAAACGGCGGCTGGCAGAGTTTAGCCGGAAGTACCCTGTCCTGTGCCAGATGAAGCACAGCACTCCAGACGGAAGTGTGACCTATGAGATTGACAAGTCCCGTATCTCTATCCGGTTCCTCCCGCCTTACAGTGAGGAACGCAAGGAAGCTGCCAGAGCCTATGCGAAAGAGCATGGCTTTCAGGTTCTGTCAAGGGAGGAAGAAGCCGCATGATTTCGGGGCGTTTTCGCTGAAAAAGACGGGTCTGGACACGCTGTTTTGCTTTCGTTTCCGGGCAGAGGTATCAACGGTTAGGGAATGCCGGAAACAGCGTTTTGTGCGTTACAAGACCCGGCAGACGGCTGTCAATCATCCTTTTTGATGGCACCATGCCGCAGGGATTGTAGCGCAGGATGTTCAGACCGGCACTACACCGGGGAAAGCTGGCACCCTTACTTTGATAGGGTGCGGCTTTTGCCGGGCGGGAGTACAGAGGGTGCAACCCTTTGTGCTGGGTTGAGGGATGGCAGTCCCCATCGGGTCAAGGGTGAAACGCCTTGGCAGGTCAAGGGCGCAGCCTTTGCCCAGGAAAAGTGATGCCTGCGTCACTTTATACTGAGTATTACCTGTCGCAGAATCGCAGGTTTTTGCAGCTTCGCTGCCGAATCCCCTCTGGGGGAAATCTTGAGAAATGGAGGAAAATGCTATTTGAAACTGACACGCCACAACGGGCGAGCCGGGAAAAACGGAACCTATAATCCAAAGCACAATGACCGCCGCTTCGATGTGGAAAACAGTGACCATATCGACACAGAACGAGCCAAACAAAATATTTACTGGGACTGCTTCAACGGCTACCGCACGTTTGCAGACCGAGAGGAAGAACCGGAGTTAGCTGCTACCTTTGAAGAAGTGGAGCAGCTTTATTATGTCCAGAAATACAGCCCATTTGTGGAGGGGCAAAATGCCCGGAATGCTCAAACCAGGCATACCGAGCGTAACCGCTCCATTGAAGAAATCCGGATGAACAAAAAGACCTGCCCGGAAGAAACAGTTTACCAGATTGGAAATATGGAGGAATACGTTTCCCCGGAAGTGCTTTTGCAAGTAGTTACAGAATTTATAGCAGAGCTGAACCGGCGCTTCGGTTCCCATATCCACACGCTGGACTGGGCGCTCCATCTGGATGAATCGACACCTCACATCCATGAACGTCATGTATTCGATTGTGAGAACAAATATGGGGAGCTTTTCCCACAGCAGGAAAAGGCACTGGAGGCGTTGGGATTTGAACTGCCGGAGCCGGAGAAAAAGCCCAGCCGATACAACAACCGGAAGATGGTTTTTGATTCCGCCTGCCGGGTGCTTCTCTTTGAAGTGGCGAAAAAGCATGGCTTGCACCTGGAGGAAGAACCGGAGTACGGGGGACGGAAATATCTGGAGAAGCAGGACTTTATTCTTGCAAAACAAAAGGAACGGATGGCTGCCCAGGGCGAAATCATTGAACAGCAGCAGACCGTGATTTCCGAGCAGCTTGGGGCAATCCTGCACCAGAATCAGGCTCTCAGTGAAAATGCAAAAGAGATTGCAATGCAGGGGGAAAAGCTAGAAAAACTCACGCTCAAACTGGAGGATGTAGAACAGCTCATTGATGATGTTTCGGACATTGCCTATGACAAGGCGGTAGAAGTCGTGACCGATACTGTCCGCATCGAAACCCATCAAGAAGATATGCGTCTGGTGGATGAAACGAAACGGTGGCTGCTCTCCCTGGAACGGAAAGCGCCGTTAAAGCAGCGTGAATTTGCGGTGAAATATCTGGATTCTGTTATGGGTAAAATCGGCAATGCCATGAAAACTGCACTGCACCGGATTCAGCAGAAACTCATGCAGCCAGATATGAGAAATGCCGGAAAACAGCAGGTTAAGGAACAGGCAAGGGAATCTATTTTGGAAAAACTCAAACGGAACCAGAGGAAAGTCGACCAGGAAAACGCCTGCAAGACCTGTCTCTGCTGATACGCCGTACAGAATCCCAGGAAAGCGATGTACAGACCTTTATCCATGAAATCCGCCAGTATGCTGCCATTCAGGAACTGGACGAAGCCATGCTGCACCGTCTGATCAGCCGGATTGTAGTCGGCGAAATGAAGAAAGTGGATGGACAGAAACAGCAGGAAGTGAAAATCATCTACAACTTTGTGGGTGAGATACCGGAATAAGCACCGCAAAACCATAACAAAGCAGCCCGTCTGAAAGGTATAAGATTATCTTTCAGACGGGCTTATTATATTTGTTTGATTTTCTTTTCCTTATCAATACCTCATAAATTGCTTAGAGTTTCAAGTTAGCTTTTCACTCGCTTTTTACTTTATTTCTGTTTTTCGATATACCTGATACAGAACAGGTAAAATAATAAGGAATAGAACGGAATAAATTGTTAAAATAATCGGAACTGATCCTATCACTTTCCCACCAATTTCATAAAGAGTAAAGGTTTTAATTGCCATATTTATCTGCAAGAGCTGGTCTGGCAAAAGTCCTAATACATCTGATAATACTGAAAATCCACCCAAAAAGGATTGAATGAATAACAGTACAAATGGAATTGTAACAGCTAAAACAGTTGTATGTGTCTTGGCAGATACCAGCATGGAAACAGCTAAAATGAATAATGCTCCCACATATCCACCAATCACGGTTAAGAGGTATGCCTGCAAATAGGTAATATTGTAAAAACTTTTCCAGAAAGCCCAGCTTGTCTGAATAACACAATTTGCACCGCCAATACCTGCAACACTAAATACTACTGCGGAATATATCAGAATTACCAACCAGTAAACTCCGGTAATAACAATCAACCCAGCCGCTATTTTAGAAAAAGTCCCCCTATTTCTGCCATACCTTGCGGAAAAGAAAACAGAATCCGCTTTCCACCCAAATTCGTTTGAAAAGATACCTGCTACAAAGAAACTCATAATCAAAACGGTCAGCATAATGATTGTGGGTGCATACTCCAAAGCAGCAGTAAAATCGCCTGCATATTCATAATAAAAAGGAGTCTCCAGTTTTTGATATTGACTAACCAGAAATGCTTTTTCCTTTTCACTGAATTGGTCTTTTGCTTCATCAGAATTAAGCCATTTCTCCAGATTTAAGATGCGGTTATCATAAAGCTTTCCAACCTCATCCTCTGATAAGCTGTCTGCCCGATAGTAATTATGTTCTCGGAACTCGGAAAATCCAGAGTTAATTAAATCCCTAATATCAGAAAATCCCTGTTTTTTGGAATAGCCAATGTTGCTGGTTTTAATATCTGTCGGGCTGTCAGGATAGGTTTCGTTGATTAGCCGATTTTGCCGAATGACCTCTCGAAGCACATCTTCTGTGATCAGGCCTTCCCATTCCGCTTTTGTATCACGCAAGTACCTTGCTGCCGCAATTCCTGTGTGTGTATCCCCCTCCTCATCCACATAGTCCATGGAAGATATTGCAAAATAGCAAGTAACAGCGATGGCTGCCAGCAATACGATCAGACCGATTTTATTTGCAGTTTTTGAAAATATCTTTTTTATTTCAAATCGAATCATTCCATGTCACCACCCTTTCCTCCAAAATAATACAAAAAGACGTCTTCTAAATTAGGGCGCACAAGTCTTGCATGTTCAAGCGGCTGCCTGGCAGAAATAATTCGTAATTCAACAGTACCATTTTCTGATTTCATATTAGATACTTTATATTGTTTCATCAACTTTGCTGCTTTTTCATGGGAAGTCTGACAAGCCCATACTTTTTGCGGCATGGAAGATACGATTTCATCTAAATTCCCTTGCTGCAAAATCTTACCGTCTTTCATAAGCCAAATATCCTTTGCAATATACTCCACATCCGAAACAATGTGAGTAGATAATATAACAATACGGTTTTCTGACAGTTCACTGATTAGATTGCGAAAACGTATTCTTTCTGCGGGGTCAAGTCCGGCAGTTGGTTCATCCAAAATCAAAATTTTAGGGTCATTCAGTATCGCTTGTGCAATGCCAGCCCGACGTTTCATGCCTCCGGATAATTTCCGCATTTTTTTATTAGCAGCTTTGGAAAGTCCTACCTGTGCAAGTAGTTTGTTTACTTTTTTCTTTGCCACAATCGGACGAATCCCTTTTAAGGCTGCAATGTATAAAAGATAATCCTTTACCGTAAATTCCGGATAAAATCCAAATTCCTGCGGCAAATATCCTAAAAGATTCCGGTACTCGCCGCCCATTCCCCCAATATCCTGCCCGTCACATAATATCTTTCCACTTGTAGGGGTCAGCAGTGAGCATATCATTTTCATTAAAGTGGTTTTTCCAGCACCATTGACACCTAAAAGACCATACACACCATTTGAAATCGTAAGATTCAGGTTGTTTACTGCTCGAAAATTTCCAAACTCTTTTGTCAGATTAACTAATTGTAGTTCCACTTAAATCCACCTCCCAGAATTTATTACAATCAAATATGGTTTTATAAATTGCACCAATCAGAAAAACAACAGCAGTTCCAAACAAAGCATACCAAACCGGAAGTGTAATGAGAACGTAAATGGTTTCGTTATTGATAATGAACCACCATATTCCGCTCCATAACAGGCAGAGAATAATAGAAGTTCCCTCATTTACACGACTATTGCTGCACAACGTACCAAAGCAAATGCAAGCAGTCACCACGGCTGGAAACAAAAACTGGATGACAATTTCTGATAGCGCGAGATTGACACTTCCTCTAAGTGTGATACAAAACAGGCTTATCATAAATAAATCGACAATTCCAAATAGAAAGATTCTGGCTGCATATATCTGTCGCAATGAATAAAGGCAGGTCGCTTCTATCTGCATACAGTCACAAGATTTGTTTTTCCAAAATTCCGGTATCATCAGAACAATAAAGAGTACCCCTATCATACCTAACATTCTTATCACATACCTATTGTCTAAAAGATCTGGCAAAAGGGTTGCAGCAGTCCATAACAAAAGCATTTGCAGCAGCCACCACCGCTTGCGTATAAGATGTAACTCTGTCCATAAAAATTCCCAATACGTTAGTTGCTTTTCCTGCTCAACGGAGCAATAACTTTCTATTGATTTTCTTACGGTTTCTTTTATGTGCTGTTCATCAGGAATAATATTCTGATTTTCCCGATACCTTTTGAGTTGTTCTTCAATATTCACAAAATCACTCCTCCCTTAGCAGTCTTTCTAAATGTGTTTTTGCCTGTTTTACCCGGTATTTTACTAATGGCAAACCTATTTGTAAGGTGCTGGATATTTCTGTAAGTTTCAGTTCCTGAAAGTAATACAAGATAATAACTTCCCTTAATTCAGCGGGTAATCTATCCAGAGCTGCCTTAATCGTCAGCCTGTTAAGAAGCTCGTCTGTTTCAGGGGGATGTAAGCAATCTTGAATTTCTAAAGACTGTTCCTCTAACAAACTTTCTCGGATTTTTTTATAGGAATCCCTGCAAAGATTTCCAGCAATCGTATACAAATAATTTTTGGTTTTTCCCATATAACGGTAGTCAGACAATTTCTCGAAGAAGCGCAAAAAAGTTTCCTGTGTTAAATCTTCTGCGGTTGATGTATCAGGGCAATGATAGTTACAATAGTTCAATATTTCCTTATAGTATTTGCGAACAAATACATCAAAAGCATTTTCGTCTCCACGCTTCATTCTTTGTAGCAACAAAAAATCTATATCCACGAAATCCTCCTTTCCCGTTATTGAAAGTCAATGCGCATTTCTCTTTCTACCATGTATAACGAATGAACACTGTAAAAAGATAGTGTGGCTTCATTTTTTATAAAATTTAGTTTTATAAATTTTTTTCCAGATAGATTGCTTATCCCTATTTATTATATTGAATTGCCCTTATAGCTTCAAGATAGATAATTTGACACCAATTCATCACTTGACATTGTGGCAAAGATATGCTGTTTTTCTGCTCTCCCCCTCCATGGCATCTATTATGTCTATTGCTTCTGCCATGCTTTCTTCCTCTTTTTCCACACAATCAGATAATTCCTCATATGTTTTCCATACCGGCATAGTCTTTTTTACACAATCAAGCACAAGCACCTTTTCTTTTAAGTCTTACACCCGATATATTCTTTCTTCTGCTCCAATTTTTCCTTTTAGAAGCATTCCTTTTCTCATATCTGCTTTGACCATATGCCTACTCCTCTTCTTCTATCACAATGCCCCAATCACTCACACCATGGGACTTCCAATAGTTTCTGCTTGCATCCAAAAGCTTTGTTGTAATTGGCTTTGTAAGATGCTTTCTGCTCACACATTCCCTCACCATAAGATTTCCATCGGCTTTGGTGATAACAAAATCAGATGTGTATGCCCCTTCTTCCAACCCTTGCAACAATACATTGACTTGGAACGACTTCACCTCTTCTGCTTCCGACAATAGATTTGCATAGGCATATTGAATTGCATCATAAGTTCTGCACACTCCCTCACACTTTGCAACTACTCGTTTTGAAACCTTTGCTCCTTTGTAATTCTTTTTCCTCATAAAAATGCCACCTTTCTTTCCAAGGAATACAAGAGAAGGAAAACGCCAAAAATGAGCTTCTATTTTTGGCAAAAATGCCAAATTTGATGTTTTTGGGGAAAATGCCAAAAACGCAATCCTTGGAAGCCTTGATTTTAGGGCATCCCCAAAAAAGGATTTTGCCAAAAATGAAATCTCCATATATTCGGGCAACCCTCTTTATCCTCAAAAGGCAAAATCCTTTATCCTCACCTATTTTCTCTTTCAAGGCATTTTATGACTTCCTTCAAGGTCTTGGCTTGCTCTCTCTTTCTTCTCTCTTATCTCTCGATATTCCTCTATTTTCAAGGCTTTCTCCATGGTTTTAAGTAAAAGAAAAAGACCTCATAGAACGGTTTTCCCGCTCTACAAGGTCTATATTTTCTCGTTATTTTATTCATTCCCCAGGCTAAAGATTTTTGCCCCTTGAGGATAAAAGAGATTGCCTTGGGATAGTTATGTCAGAATTATTCAGCCTTGCCAACAGATCCGAACAGTTCCATCTTCTCCTTAACAGTAGCCTTGATAGCTTCTGCACCGGGAGCCAGAAGCTTACGAGGGTCAAATCCCTTGCCTTCCAGATCCTTACCAGCCTCGATGTACTTACGGGTAGCATCAGCAAATGCCAGCTGGCACTCGGTGTTAACGTTGATCTTGGATACGCCCAGGTCGATCGCTTTCTTGATCTGATCTGCAGGGATTCCGGTACCACCGTGCAGAACCAGAGGAAGCTCACCGGTCAGCTCCTGTACAGCTGCCAGAGTCTCGAAGCTTAAGCCCTTCCAGTTAGCGGGGTATTTACCATGAATGTTACCGATACCTGCTGCCAGGAAGTCAACACCCAGATCAGCGATAGACTTACACTCCTTAGGATCAGCGCACTCGCCCATACCGATAACGCCGTCTTCCTCACCACCGATGGAACCAACTTCTGCCTCGATAGAAAGTCCCTTGCTGTGAGCAGCCTTAACCAACTCAGTGGTCTTCTCTACGTTCTCAGCGATAGGATAATGAGAACCATCAAACATGATGGAAGAGAAACCAGCTTCGATGCACTTGTAGCAGCCTTCAAAAGAGCCATGATCCAGATGCAGCGCAACGGGAACATCAATGTCCAGATCCTTTAACAGTCCGTTGACCATGCCAACGACTACATCATAACCGCCCATGTACTTGCCGGCACCCTCGGATACACCCAGAATAACAGGGGAACGAAGTTCTTTAGCGGTGAGAAGGATGGACTTTGTCCACTCCAGGTTGTTGATGTTGAACTGACCTACTGCATAGTGGCCTGCTTTTGCTTTTTTGAGCATTTCTGTTGCGGATACTAACATTTTAATACCTCCATTTTATATACTCATTCTTGTTACGATATACGAAATGTTATACATTCGTAAAAGCACGAAAAACACATTTCGAATAATCACTTTGTGACTATCCAAACTATAGCACATTCTTTTCAAAAATGGAACAGCTTATTGTTAAATTTTTACCAAATTTTAAGATTCCTTCTGTTCCACCCGGATGTCTACGCCCCGGCAGATGTTCTCAATCACTACTTTTGTATGGGTTCCGCCATATTCTCCATCCAGAGTCCATGGAAGAGGCTCTGCGGAAGTGATCTCCACCTTTGACGTCCGGAAGCAGTACATAGCATCGGTATCGATATCCCGGTTCAGCAGGGATACCATAATGTTATTCAGTTCAATCGGGTTCTTCGGACGTTTGATCAGCGTTACTTCGAAAACGCCATCATCCAGCCTGACGTTTTTGCCGGTGATCCGCTTAAATCCTCCTACCGATGCGGAATTGGTCACCATTCCGAAGATAAAATCATCCACGATCGTAGTATCGCCATAAGTAATCCGCATGGGATAGGAACGGATCGCGGACAGCCGCTTCATTCCTTCCAGCAGATATGCCATATGCCCCAGCACATTTTTCATATCCTGTCCGGTCTCATAAGAGACATCCGTGAATAGTCCGAAAGCTGCGATATAAACGAACACATCCTCATTAAAGGATCCCACATCACAGGCGAAATCATTCCCATTTACAATATTTTCCGCAGCTCTCACCATATTCTTCGGCAGCCCGAGGCTTCCTCCGAAATCATTGGTGCTCCCGGCCGGGATATAGCCAATAGGCGTACGGAAGCCACTGCGGATCATGCCGGTGACCACCTCATCCAGCGTTCCGTCTCCGCCGCTGCAGACCACGATATCATATTCTTTGCTGCGCTTCTCGGTCTTCTCCATGGCATCCTCACTTCTCTGCGTGGGATATACGGTGATCTCATAACCGCCCTTGGTGAATACATCCAGAATATCCGCCAGTTTGTTGCGGATTTGTGCCTTTCCAGCTTTGGGATTATAGATAAATAACATCTTCTTCATAATACTGCCCTCAAGATACAACAAACGGGACTAACAGAATTCTCCATCAGCCCCGCTTCTTCTCATGTTATGTTCTTAAGCCACCTGACCGCTCAAAAACTTTTCAATGTTGTCCACAGCGGTCTGCTCATCTGCACCCTCTGCAGTTACTGTAAGCTCTTCGCCTGCACAAAGTCCCAGGCTCATCATACCCATAATACTCTTGGCATTGATCCGCTTATCGTCTACTTCAAAATAAATGTTGCTTTCGTACTTGCTGGCTTCCTGTACTAACAGTGCCACCGGTCTTGCGTCCAGGCCATCTTCCAGTCTGACCGTAATACTCCTCTTTGTCATAATTTTCCTCCTCTTTTACGTCCGGATTCTATCTGCCAGTTCGCTGAGTTTACGTAATCTATGGTTCACACCGGATTTTCCCACCGGCGGATCCAGATACTCTCCCAGTTCCTTCAGCGGAGCGTCCGGATTCTCCAGCCTGACCTCTGCCATCTGGCTTAAGGGCTCGGGCAGATTCTCCAGTCCGTAGTGATCCCGGATATAAATAATATCCTCTATCTGTCTGGTCGCTGCAGTTACCGTTTTGGTAATATTGGCGGTCTCACAGTTCACTCTCCGATTCACAGAATTGCGCATTTCTTTCACAATCCTCAGGTTTTCCAGCTTCATCAGGGCAATGGGTGCTTCGCACACATTGAGAAGATCCACAATACCGGATCCTTCCTTCAGATAGACCACGTAATACTTCTTCCGAAGCACAATCTTGGCCTCTATGTCAAATCCCTGTATCACACTCTGTAGTTGTCTCGCTTTATCCTCATCGGTGCATACAAATTCCAGGTGATAACTTTTCTGCGGATCGCTCATAGAACCAATGCAGAGAAAAGCTCCTCTTAAAAATGCTCTTTGACAGCAGGAATTTTTAATCAGCAGGGGGCTCACAGGCTCAGACAGATCCCCGATCTTATCGATCACACTCCGCATCTGTTCCTCGCTGATTTTAACATCAGTATCTATATTATATGTTTTTTTCAATAATGTAAAGCCTTTTCTGACAACCGCCTCGTTTTCCGTCTGGAAACCGATCATGAAATCTCCTTCTGCGGAGCGTCCGTATTGTCCACTGAAGTTCATGAGTGCGGCCAGCTCAGCGATCTGGCAATGTCTTGCCGGGCTGATGTGTTTTGCCAGTTCTTCCTTTACTTCACTCGAAAATGACATGTCAGATTCCTTCTCTGGGTACATCACGGTGATACAGCTTGATACCATAATGACCTTCCGCCTTCATACGTTCGTACAATTTATTTGCTAAAGTAACGCTTCGGTGCTTACCGCCGGTGCAGCCGATTGCAATAACCAGACGGTATTTGCCTTCTTTAATATAATTCGGGATCAGAAACTGAATCATGTCGGTCAGCTTGTCCAGGAATATTCCGGTCTCCGGAAAACTCATCACATAATCCTGCACTCCTTTATCATTACCGGTCTGGGGCTTCAGTTCCTCGATATAATAAGGGTTTGGCAGGAATCTTACATCAAAGACCAGATCGGCGTCTGCGGGGATTCCATGCTTGAACCCGAAGGACATGACCGTTACCATAAGACTATTGTATTCTTCGTTCTGTACAAAAATACGATCCAGCTCTTCCTTCAGTTCTCTGACTAACAGATTGGAGGTATCGATGACGTAATCTGAATTTTTGCGGATTGTCTCCAGGATCTTGCGCTCCTTGTGAATGCCGTCCTCCACTCTGCCGTCTGCTGCAAGAGGGTGCACACGTCTGGTCTCCTTATACCGTTTTATCAGAGCAGCATCGTCGGAGTCCATAAACAAAATCTCGAATTTGTAGCCTTTTTCCTTTAATTGCTCCAAAATCCGGGTCGCATCCATGAAATTCTGGTCTGCCCGGACATCCAGTCCCAGGGCCACCTTGCTGATCTCACTGCCCGGCATGGCAATCAGTTCTACGAACTTCTCCACCAGAGATACCGGCAGATTATCCACGCAGTAAAATCCAGCATCTTCCAAAAGCTTTAATGCGGTTCTCTTTCCTCCGCCACTCATGCCTGTTACTACTACAAATCTCATATGCACCTCGTTATTCTATCGTAACTATTCAGAATCCCATTCGCAAAATCACCTCTTCGAGGTTTCCTTTTTGCTCATGTGGTTACTTCGCCATATAAATTTGCGATTCTGCGAAGATGCAAGCATCCGCAGAAAACAAATTTACATGGTTCTGAATAGTTACAGGAATTTGATCTCGGGTTCCAGCTCCACGTGAAAACGTTCTTTCACTCTTCTCTGTACTTCCCAGATCACATCTTTTACATCTTCTGCAGTGGCATTGCCGGTGTTGATAATAAATCCGCAATGCTTTTCCGATACCTTTGCGCCTCCTACGGAGTATCCCCGCAGACCGGCTTCCATGATCAGCTGCCCGGCAAAATGTCCCTCGGGACGTTTGAAAGTACTGCCGGCACTGGGATATTCCAAAGGTTGTTTTTCTCTGCGGCGAATTGCCAGTTCCTCCATTTTGGCTGCGATCTGCTCCGGATCTCCGGGCTGTAGCCGGAAAGTCACTTTCGTCACGACAAACGACTGGTTCTGGATCACGCTGGTACGATAGCCGTACTCCATGGTACTGTTGTCCAGTTCCATGATCTCTCCATTACGGTTGACTACCGTAACAGTGGTCACCACCTGGCTCATCTCTCCGCCGTAGGCTCCGGCATTCATTACAGCTCCGCCACCGATGGTACCGGGGATTCCCGCGGCGAACTCCAGGCCTGTCAGGCCATGCTCTTTCGCTGCTTTTGCCACCTGGCTCATCAGGGCCCCTGCCTCTGCTTCCAGATAGCAGTCTCTCACTTCGATCCGGCTCATATGCTTACCAACCACCAGAACAATTCCTGCATATCCCTGGTCGCTGACCAGCAGATTGCTTCCGTTGCCGATCACGGTATAGGGAACATCCACCAGCCGAAGGTATTTCTGGATCTTACAGAGCTGCTCTTCGTTTTCCAGATAGACCAGGCAATCTGCCGGGCCACCGATCCGGAAGGTGGTATGCAATTTCATCGGTTCCTGTAACAGAACTTTATCTGCCGGTACAATTTCTTTTAATGCTTCTATCACTGCTGCACTTATCATGTTGTCAGGCTGCTCTTTCTTTTTGTTATAATTATGCCGCGAAAGCCTACTTTAATACCAGTGCTGCCGCACCGTAGATTCCGGCATCATTTCCCAGCTTGGCCAGGGCGAATTTCGTCTGCTTGCAGGGACCGAAAGCACATCTCTTATAAGAAGGCTCTATGTATTTGAATAAAATGTCTCCGGCCTTGGACACACCACCGCCAATGACAAAAATCTGGGGATCAACTACGCTGGCTACTGCGGCAAGTCCCTTGCCAAGATACTCGCCGAACTGTTCTGCGATCTCGATTGCTACTTTATCTCCGGCTTTCACCGCATCAAATACGGTCTTCGCAGAGATTTCACCACCTCTGAGCATGCTGGGAGCATCGTCTTTGGCCAGACGTCTGTTGGCCAGACGGGTAATTCCGGTAGCGGATGCATACTGCTCCAGACAGCCCTTGTTCTTACAGCCGCAGACCTCTGTCTCGTTGTCTTCGATATGAATATGTCCGATCTCACCGCCGGCACCATTAGTACCAGTCAGTATCCTGCCGTCGATGATGATACCTCCACCGACACCGGTTCCCAGAGTAACGGCTACCAGATTGGAATAGCCTTTACCACCGCCCTGCCACATTTCACCCAGGGCTGCCACATTGGCATCGTTACCTGCCTTCACGGTAACGGGCAGATCCAGTTCCTTTTTCAGCGTTTCAGCAAGATCAAAAGATCCCCAACCGATATTAACAGCACCGTTGACCATGAAACCTTCGGCATTTACTGCACCGGGGGCACCGATTCCCACACCCACCAGATCTGCTGCGGTGATGCTCTTTTCCTGCATTTTATTTTTGATGGATGCTGCGATATCTGGCAGAACTTTCTCTCCGCCGTTATCTTTTACTGTGGGAATCTCCCACTTATCCAGCACCTGTCCCTCATCATTGAAAAGTCCTAACTTGACCGTGGTTCCTCCCACGTCTACCCCAAATGCATATTTACTCATCATCCTCGTCCTCCTCACGTCTTTTTGCCAGAGAGTTCTGTACACGGGTGTATAGCTCTTTTGCTGCGTTGTAGCCCATCTTCTTCTGACGGTGGTTGATAGCTGCCGTCTCGCAGATAACTGCCAGGTTACGTCCGGGACGAATCGGAATGTTGTGGCATACCACCTTATTGCCCAGATATTCGGTATAATTCTCTTCCAGTCCCAGTCTGTCGTACTCTTTGTCCTTATCCCAATCTTCCAGACGGATGACCAGGTCAATGGTCTGGGTATCTTTTACGGACAATGCACCAAACAGTGCCTTGACATCCACGATGCCGATACCACGCAATTCAATAAAGTGTTTTGTGATATCCGGTGCAGAACCTACCAGCGTATCATCACTGACCTTACGGAGTTCTACCACATCATCGGTTACCAGACGATGACCTCTTCGGATCAGCTCCAGTGCTGCCTCGGACTTACCGATGCCGCTCTCACCGGTGATCAGGACACCTTCACCGTAGACATCCACCAGTACACCGTGCACGGAAATGCAGGGAGCCAGCTTGACATTTAACCACCGGATGATCTCAGACATAAAGTCAGAAGTGGATTTTTTCGTAGATAATAACGGAATCTGATGTCGGATCGCCGTCTCCAGGAAAATAGGATCCGGTTTCAGGTCACGGCTGAACACGATACAGGGAATATCATAAGCCATCAGCTTCTCATAAGCTTCCTTACGAGTCTCATCCGTCATGCCTTCCATATAAGTGTATTCCACAAATCCGACAATCTGCAGTCGGGTCGCATCAAAATGCTCAAAATATCCTGCCAGCTGCAGTGCCGGACGGTTGATATCCGGCTGTGTGATCTTCACATGTTTCACATCAATCTCCGGTGTGAGATTTTCCAGTTTCATTTTTTCGATAACACGGGTTAAACTTACACTTGCCATACTAATCTCCATACCTTTCCGCGAAAAAACCGCCCCGGTTCCCCGCCCTTTTCATTATCTTTTAGTGTACCACAGGTTGCCCTGTCTGTGAAGCAAAAAAGGCCACGATTTCCTCTGCCGTACGCTCATTCATTTCAGGAATTTCCATCAATTCTTCCACCGATGCCTGCCGGATCTCCTCCAGTGACTTAAAGTGCCTCATCAGGGCCTTTCTCCGGGCCGGTCCCACCCCCGGGATATCATCCAGTACGGACTTCACCTGAGTCTTGCTGCGCAGGGATCTGTGATACTCGATAGCAAAACGGTGGGCCTCATCCTGAATTCTGGTGATCAGCTTAAAACCTTCGGAATGGGTATCAATGGGAAGCTCAATATTATGATAATATAAGCCTCTGGTACGATGGTTGTCATCCTTGACCATGCCGCAGACCGGAATGTCGATTCCCAGTTCTTCCAGTACGGACAGCGCAATATTCACCTGTCCGCGACCGCCGTCCATCAGAATCAGATCCGGGAACTTCGTGAAGCTTCCGTACTCCTGATCCATCTCCTGTTCTTCCAGCTCTTTGCTCTCTTCCATGCCGTGGCGGAACCGCCTCGTCAGCACTTCCCGCATGCAGGCATAATCATCCGGGCCGGAGACACTCTTGATTTTGAATTTACGGTAATCGCTGCGCTTGGGCTTCCCCTTTTCGTAGACTACCATGGAGCCTACATTTTCAAAACCGTTGATATTGGAAATATCGTAGGCTTCCATCCGGGCCGTGCCGGTCAGCGGAAGCTGCAACAGATCTGAGATTTCCTTCACCGCACCGATAGTACGGCCTTCCTCACGCTTCAGTTTCTCCCTGTCCTGAGACAATACCAGTTTTGCATTCTGGGCTGCCAGTTCCACCAGTTTTTCCTTACTGCCGATCTTTGGCACCTTCAGGTAGACCCTGCTGCCTTTCCGTTCAGACAGCCATTTTTCAATAAGTTCTGCGTCCTCAATCTCATATTGCAGCATCAGCTCTCTGGGAATAAATGGGGTCCCCGCATAGAACTGCTTTACAAAATCCTGTAAAATCGCTGGTTTGTTATTTTCCGGCACATGTGTCATATAGTAATGTTCCCTGCCGATCAGCTTGCCATCCCGGACGAAAAACACCTGTACCACCGCTTCCGTCTCATCCTGATACAGTGCCAGGATATCTTTATCTTCACCGACGCCCTCGGTGATCTTCTGTTTCTGGGACACCTGGCGGACACTGGATAACAGATCTCTGTATCTGGCAGCTTCTTCAAATTCCAGTTCCTCCGCTGCCTTGTTCATCTTCTCTTCCAGATCCTTCAGAATCGGGCTGTAATTGCCGTTTAGAAATTCCAGTGCTCCCGCCACCTGCTGTCTATACTCCTCCTTGCTCACATAGCCCTGACAGGGAGCCAGGCACTGTTTAATATGATAATTCAGGCAGGGGCGCTCCAGTCCGGTGTCTCTCGGCAGCACCCGGTTGCAGGTACGCAGCTGGTACAGCTTGTTCAGCAGCTCAATAGTATCTTTGACCGCCGCAGCACTGGTATAAGGACCGAAATAGCGGGACTTATCCTTCTTCATGGTACGGGAAAACAGGATTCTGGGATAATCCTCCCCCACCGTCACCTTGATATAAGGGTACGTCTTGTCATCCTTTAACAGCGTGTTATACTTCGGTGAATTCTCCTTGATCAGGTTATTCTCCAGCACCAGTGCCTCCAGTTCGGAGTCCGTCACGATATATTCAAATCGCGCGATCAATGATACCATCTGGTCAATGGCAGGACCTCTGCCGATATTTTCACGAAAATAAGACCTTACACGATTGTGCAGGTTGATGGCTTTTCCCACATACAAAATGACATCCTTGTCATCCCGCATGATATATACTCCCGGCTTGCGGGGGAGCTTTTTTAATTCTTCTTCAAAGTTAAACATAAATATTTCCTCGCATGCTTCTATCATACCGATTCTTGAGAAAAATACAACAAGGGATTTTTATCTTGTACAAAACAAAAGCGGTGTCTGCCAGCAACTGCAAACACCGCAAAGGAAAGGTAATATATGGTATCAGCCTTTTACACTGCCACTTGTCAGACCTGCCACAAAGAATTTCTGGCAGCAGATAAACACGATAAGTATGGGTAAAAGACTAAATACTGACAATGCAAAGACATAGCCCCACTGTGTAAATTGATGTTCTCCAAAAAATCCGGAGATTGCAATTGGCATTGTCCGTTTCAAATTATCATTTAAAACCGTATTCGCCCAAGGAAATTCCTCCCATGCAGTCAAAAAATTGAAAATAGATACCGAAGCGATTCCGGGTTTTGCAAGGGGAATTATGATCCTTCCGAAAACCGTAAAAACACTTCCACCATCCATATAAGTTGCTTCATCCAATTCTCTGGGAATCCCTTCCACAAAACCCTTTATCATAAATGTGGAATAAGGAATTGTCCATGCTGCATAAAAAGGAACCAGTCCTACAAGAGAGTTGATTACACGTAATTTTACCGCCAGTTCATACTGTGGAACGATAAGTGTCAGTCCCGGCACGATCATTGTTAAGACGATAAATCCAAACAGGAAATTTTTTCCCGGGAAATCAAATCTTGCAATTACATATCCCAGAGCCGAAGCAATCGCTGCTGCAATCAGCACGGATGCTACGGATACACACATACTGTTTAAGAAGTTACGATAGAATTTTCCCTGTCCCAATACGTATTTGTAATTTTCCAGAGTCACCTCTTCTAATGCTGGTAAAAATCGAGGGGGGTATTCATACAATGCCCCATTCGGCTTCAGCGATGTGCTAATCATATATACCATAGGAAGCACAACAATGATTAATCCGGCAATTAATATAATGTGAAGAAATATCTGTATCCATGTTTTTCTTTTCATACTCACACCTGCCTATCTTATTGATCTTTCTGCTGCATGAGTTTAAACTGTATTACAGCAAGTATCGCAAGTACTACGGTTGTAATAAAGGACAACGCTGCAGCATAGCCGAATTTTCCTGTACTGAATGCCTTATGATACATCCATGTCAGAATAACATCTGTCTGATGCCCGGGTTCACCACCGGTTATCATCTTAATAGAAGTAAATACATTAAATCCGCCAATAGTGAGCATTACTAACGCAAATAAAATCGTTCCCCGGATACTCGGTATCGTAACATTCCACATTTTATCCCATGCTGTGGCTCCGTCGATAGCGGCAGCTTCATAGAGATCTGTAGGCACCGTCTGTAATGCTGCAAGGAACACAACCATATTCCAGCCAATTCCCTTCCATATTCCCAGTAACATTGCTACTGTCATACCGCCCCATCTGGTATCCAGCCATCGTACATTTGCACTGGTAATATGTACAATATTCATCAGAAAATAATTTAATAATCCCTCTGTGTTAAACACATATTTGAAAATCAGAGACGCTACTACCCATGACGTAATTACTGGCAAATAATACAGTACCCGATATCCGACTTTAAAACGTGTAATCTGGTTCAGTAAAAGTGCAACTAAAAATCCAGCCAGCATCTGTCCCGGCACAGTCACAAGCGTATATACCAATGAATTTATAAAAACAGTCCGAAAGTATTCATCTCCCAATACTTCCTTGTAATTTTCCAATCCAATAAAACGATGACTCAGCATACTGCCAAAATCCCATTCAAAGAAACTCATAATAAATAATTTCAAAATAGGGTAGATCGTAAAAATCCCAAATACAAGTAACCCGGGTAAAAGTAATAATCCAATCTGTATTTTGCTTTTCCGTGATGTCTTCATAGAAATACCTCTTTTACAGTTGGGACAGCACCTGACGATACTGCCCCGGACTGCTATTTGACTTTATACATATGGCAAGTTATAATTAATATTATTCTGCGAGAAGTTCATCAAAACGCTCTGCGAGCTTATCCATAGCTTCCTGTGCTGTTTTCTTTCCGTTCATTACATCCGTAACCGCTACAGATAATTCGCTGTCCATTTCAGACCAGCAGGCTACGGTAGGACGGGATTTTGCAGTTTTGATAGCTTCCAGGAACGGTGCATAATCTGCTGCTTTTACCGTATCGCTTTCCAGTGCTTCCTTGTTGACAGGGATCTGTCCGCATTTTGCCATTTCCTCTTCAGCGAATTCACTGGTCATAAACTTCATGAATTTCCATGCAGCATCTTTATTTGCACTATTGAACATAGCAATATCTTCACCACCCAGAACAGATATGGATCCAGCATCTCCGGCAGGCATTTCCGTGGTTGCATATTCAAAATCAGGATAAGAGCCTTGCATTTCCGCAACCTTCCAGGGACCTTCCAGAAGCATCATATATCTACCGGTTCCAAAACCATCTGTCATCGGAATGTCACCTGCATTCCATCCTGTGATTGCACCTGCCTGATACAGTTCCGCAAGCGTTTCGATTGCCTTTACTGTCTCCGGGCTGTTGATATAACCGGATGCCTTTGTCTCCTCTTCATTGGTAATGGATCCACCCATACTCCAGATGAACGGGCAGAGATTCCAACCTGCCAGTGCCGGCTCATCATATCCCCATACCTGCTGACCATTTGCATTGGTTCCTGCTAATTTCTTAGCAGCATCAACAAATTCATCCATGGTTTTGGGAGCCTCAATACCTGCATCCTTGAAAGCCTGCACATTATAGAAGAGAATTTTGGTGTTGGTGTTCAGTGCTAATCCATAGAAGTGACCATCCACTTTTGCTGTGCTCATAGCACTTTCCAATAAGCCACCGGAGACATCATTAAAGTCAGACATCTCTTCATCCAGTGCTGTCAGAATTCCCATTTTCTCAAATTCGGGAACCCATGCGCTATCCAGTCTGGCTACATCCGGTAACGTGTTTGACTGTGCGCTGATCAGAATCTTCTGATGCAGATCTGCCCATTCATGAGATACTGCATTTACCTTGATTCCCGGATTTTCTTTTTCGAATTCCGGAATCAGTACATTCATCAGAGTTTCATTTTCTGCCGACTGTGCACTATAATGATGCCAGAAATTAATAGTAACTTCTTCCTGCGAAGCACTTTCTGTAGCTGCAGGAGCCTCTGCTGTTGCTGATACCTGACTCTCTGAGCCAGTTTCAGATTCTACTGGTGATTCTCCACATCCTGTTAAGGCTGCCAGGCTCATTACGGTTGTGAGTAGAATTGCCAGTAATTTTTTGTTTTTCTTTACCTTCATCATTGTAAACATCCTCCTATTGTTTTTTGCTCGAGTTCGATGAACTCATTATGACTTTTACAGAATACGGCTCCATTTGCAACGTAACTTTGCCCTTGTATTCTGTTATGTCCTCATTCAACAATTCCGCTTCTCCGATATCTTCCTCTCGTAACAGTTCCCCTGTAAGCACTTCTGCAAAAACGCCTCTTTCCAAAACCGGACATTCTATTTTACAGTTTTTTGTTCCTCTATGCAGAATCACATAACAGCTTCCAGTCTCATCTTTACGAACAAATCCATAAGTATCGGTTGTTTCGTCTGCAATAACAGTTCTGAAGCTTCCGGATCGAATGCAACTATAATTTTTTCGCAACTGTATCATTTTTTGGTACCAGTTCTTCACATCTTTATCCGCATTTTCTTCCCATTCCATACACCTTCGGCAATCAGGATCATTGTCTCCTGTCATTCCAACCTCATCGCCGTAGTAAATTGCAGGGGAACCCGGAAATAGTATTTGAAATGCTACTGCCAGTTTCAGAAGTGTTTTATCTTCCCGGCACAGATACAGGAAACGTTCTGTATCATGACTGTCGATCAGGTTATACAAAAGACAATTTGTCTCGTCCTTGTAATAAGCCAGCATATGATTTAGTCTACTGTCAAACTCTGTTACGGAAATTGACTTTTCTGCTATGTAATCTCGGAGAGCATCCCTAAATACATAATTCATTACAGAGTCCATCTGATTGCCTCGCAGCATCTTTCCGGCATATCCCCAGGTCTCACCCAACAGAATCTTATCCGGATATTTTTCCTTGATCTGTATTCTCGCCTCTTCCCATACAGAAGGGTCTACTTCATCTGCAACATCCAGTCTCCAGCCATCAATTCCATAATGATCAATCCAGTAAAACATTACTTTTAGTATGAATTCCCTGACCTCCGGATTGGAGGTATCCAGTTTTGGCATCCATTTATACGCTCCCACACATTCATAATTATGGTGACTGGGTTCCACCGGATAATGATTGATATGAAACCATTTTACATAACGGGATTTTTCCTGTTTTTCCAGTACATCCTGAAATGGTTTAAAATGCACTCCCGTATGGTTAAATACGCCGTCCAACACAATCCGGATTCCGTAACTGTGACACGTATCCACAAGTTCTCTGAATGTCTCTTCGGTTCCAAACTGGGAATCTATCTTAAAGTAATCTGTGGTTGCATACTTATGATTAAAGTCTGCCTCAAATATAGGATTCAGGTAGATGCACTCTATTCCCAGTTCCTTCAGATAAGGAATCTTTTGAATGATTCCCTGCAGGTCTCCACCCATATGATGTTCTCTGTCAGGCAAAGTTCCCCATGGTTTACATCCTTCCGGATCATTTCCACGATTGCCATTACAAAATCTCTCCGGAAATATCTGATAATAGATCACTCCTTTTGCCCACTCCGGAAAAGTAATGACATCCGTCCCATTGACATACAAATATTCAAAGAAACCAGACTTGGGAATTACCTGCTGCAATCCATTTGCCGTATAATACATCATATTTCCACTACTGTCCGTCAGTTCAAAATAATATTTTTGATAACGTGCAATCTGATGAAATATTATTTTCCCCTGAAAATAATCAAACAACCCATCTCTGTAGCAGCATTTCAGTTCCTGTTTCTTTTGGTTCTCCGGTTTTGTTCTGTCCCAGTAAACCAAAATACATTTCGATATATCCTTTTTTGCACAGCGAATCTTAAATACTAATTCATTTCTCTTTACCGGATATATGTACTCTTCCGTATTGAAATGCTGTATTGCTTCTTTTTTCACTTCTTCCGTTTTTCTCCTTTCATTGTAGATTCCCTCTCAATAATTCTCGTTGAAAGCAATACCTCCTTTCTGTGCTGTCCCGGATTCTGAATAATGGAAAACAACGTATTGGCAGCTTCTTCCCCCAGCTTATACGTGTCAATATCCACTACCGTAAGTGGCGGATCCATATATTCTGCCAATGGATAATTATCAAATGTGATGATTCCAATTGATCCGGGAATAGCTATATTTTTCTTTTTTAAAAACTTCAAAGTCTCGTAAGCAACCACATTATTGGTACATATAATACTGTCAATATCTGGATACTTGTTGAGTGCCCTTTGTATCGCTTCACCGATCTGATTACTCTCCACCCCACATTCAACAATTAAATTCTCAGCCACATCTTTCCCATTTAGTCCTATCGCTGCCTGAAATCCCTGGATTCTCTTTCTTTCAAACATTGTTATGCAATTTTCAACAAGTAAAATCGTCTTTTCATATCCCATCCGGTGTAGATAATTTACAGCATCTTCTGCCCCCTGTTTATTATCCATATCAATCCAGTGAATACCATCTCTTACGTTATCCGGTTCGCCTAACACAATAAACGGAAAATGATTACCCAGCAGTAGGTCTATCAGTTCCTCTGTTGCCGCAGAAACAGGAAGTATAATACCATCTATCTTTTTCTCTAAAATCAGATTTTTGACGGCACTATTATCCTCTTTATCCGAATCGCTGGTAATCAACAGGTTAAACCCTCTCTGCTGCGTTACCGCTTCTATTGCCGAAACACTTCGGATAAAAAAAGCATTTGAGAATGCATCACTGTTACCGGCATCGATTACCAGCCCTATCGTAAAAGTACTCCCATTTACAAGGCTTCTTGCCAGGCTGTTGGGATGATAATCCAGTTCTTTCATGGCATCTTTAATTTTCTGCCTCGTTTCCTCTGAAATACTGGCTGTTCCATTAATTACTCTTGATACTGTTGACGGATTTACTCCTACTTTTTTCGCGATATCCTTAATCGTTGCTGGCATTTTATCCTCACCCGTTTTCTATGATTGTCACTTGTCATGCAAACGTTTGCATAATCTTGTAAAAAAATAATGCAAACGTTTGCATTAACTATGATTTGATATTATCATGTAGCTATTACTTTGTCAATATTCTTTCTCACAAAATTTACAGACAACATTTATTGTTTTATTATACCTTGTAAATTCCAAAATCGTTTGTTATAATCAATTCAAAGCATATATTCTACAATTCAGACAGCGAAAGCTGTTCTTCCTATCTATTATCGTTTCAATGGATTCTATGCTTTTACACCACTTTCACGCGCATAGTACATTGAAGGATAGCGGATATGGAGTAGGATCATTCCTCTTGTTTTCATGTACTAACCATACGAACAGGAGGTCCCTATGAAAAATAAACATGACAATCGCTCTCTCCCGGCAAACCGGAACTATAAGGATACTATTTTCCGATGGCTTTTTTCCGACAAAAATAATCTGCTTTCACTGTATAATGCAATAGCAGGAGCACATTATCAGAATCCGGAAGCTCTTAACATTGTAACGTTGGAAAATGCCGTCTATATGGGCATGAAAAACGACCTTGCCTTTGTGTTGGAAACCGGTCTCTATTTGTATGAACATCAGTCTACTTACAACCCCAATATTCCCTTGCGTGATCTTTTTTATATTGCAAGCGAATATCAGTCTCTTATAAATCAGAGAACCCTGTATTCATCTACCTTACAGACCATACCGACTCCAAAATTTCTTGTATTTTATAATGGTACTGACAAAAATATTCCGGATCGTTTAGAGTTACGTTTATCAGATGCTTATGAAAACTACTCCGAAAATCCAGATCTGGAATTAAAAGTTACTATGTTGAACATTAATTCCGATCACAACTTCGAGCTTTTGAAAAACTGCCATGTCTTATGGGAATATTCTCAATATGTAACCAGAGTTCGTAAATATGCTACTATGATGTCTCTTAATGATGCAGTAAATTTGGCTATAACAGAATGTATTCAGGAGGGAATTTTGACAGAGTTCCTATCGCATAACCGCGCGGAGGTGTTGAAGGTGAGCATTTTTGAATATGACAAGGAAAAAGAAGAAAAATTAATTCGCAAAGCTGAATTCGATTATGGAAAAGCCATGGGACTGGCTGACGGCGTAATATCGCTTTTAGAAGAAAAAGGAAGACTCTCTGAAGACCAAATAAATAGCATTCGGCGCGAAACCCGTCCGGAAAAACAGACGGAATGGTTCAAACTTGCCATAAAAGTTGATACAATAGATGAATTTTTCAAAAAAGCAAATATAAAAAGACAGTAGCGGCTTTCGCCGTATAAAATCAAAAATAAGAGTCATTTGTCGTAAGCAAGCTTCCTCAAATGACTCTTATTTTTGATTTTGCATGGACTCATGTGCTATACCATCTTGAATCCCTTTGCCCTCAGACAGATTTCCACTTCCTCAGGATCTGCGGTATGCAGGATCATGACGGGGGTGGAAGAATCACGGTTGAAGGACAAGTAGGTATAGTCCACATTGACATTGCTGTCTAAGAGAGCTGTCAGCAGGGTATTCAGTGCACCGGGCTTATCCTCGATCTCTACAGCCAGGACATCCACGAAACGGCAGAGGTAGCCCTTCTCTGTGAGGACCTCTTTTGCCTTGTCAGGATCGGAGACAACCATACGGTTGATGCCGTACTCCGCACCGTCGTTGGTAACAGAACCCCAGATATTGATGCCTGCTTCATACAACGCATTGGTCATAGTCTGCAGGGCTCCTTTTTTATTCTCAGCATAAATAGATAACTGTTTTAACATTTCGGTATTACCTCCTCATTGCAATCTGACTGTTATGCAGTCTGTCGGAAACTTCCGACACTTTAATATGATAAAGCATTATTACAAAATAATCAACTCGGAGTTCGCATTTGACTAATGCTCTTTGCTAATTACTCTATTTTATAGGTGTCGGGTTCAAAAGTTCTCGACATCTATAATGTTCCATGGGAGAACAGTCCTACCGGTCCCTGAGGAGGATCCTTAGGATCCTTCGACTCCTCGGCAGCATCGCTTTTCTGCTCTGTGGATTCCTGTTCATGCTTCTCCTGTGCGGAAGTCTCTTCTTTTGCGGATTCTGCAGGCTGCTTTGCGGTATCCTGCGCCGGTGCAGTCTGCTCCTTTGCTTCCTGCAGGCTGTCTTCGAAAGTCAGGGGTTGGAAAGTTGAATCGGTAGAAGTCATGACCTGTTCCCCAATGGTCACATCCACGCTGTTGCCCTTTACTGCACTGCCCGCAGCATTTGTTTCTGTCACATCTTTTTTCTCTTCCTCTGGATCGGGCAGTCCCTTCTCCCGACGGAAGATCTCCATGAATTCCTTACCGGTGATGGTCTCACGCTCGATCAGGAACGCTGCCAGCTTATCCATCAGTTCTCTGTTCTCGCGAAGCATCTGCAATGCCTGATCGTAGCTCTCCTTGATCATGGCAACGACTTCTTCGTCAATGGCTGCTGCCGTTTCATCACTACAGTTCAGCGCGGTTCTTCCCTCCAGATATTGGCTCTCTACGGTAGCCAGACCCACAAGACCGAAACGTTTGCTCATACCGTAGCGGGTGATCATGTTGTGGGCAATGGATGTAGCCTTCTCAATATCATTGGCTGCACCGGTGGTCACAGTGTCGAATACTACTTCCTCAGCGGCACGTCCACCCACCAGACCTACCAGCATATCCCGAAGTTCTGCCTCGGTATTGAGGTATTTTTCCTCCTCCGGCACCTGCATCACATAGCCCAACGCACCCATGGTACGGGGGACAATGGTAATTTTCTGTACCGGCTCGGAGTTTTTCTGTAAAGCGCTGATCAGTGCATGTCCCACTTCATGATAGGATACGATGCGACGTTCCTCTTTGCTCATGATGCGGTCTTTCTTTTCCTTACCTACCAGCACCTGTTCCACAGCTGCGAACAGATCCTTCTGGCTTACAAATTCTCTGCCTTCCTTGACAGCATTGATAGCTGCCTCGTTGATCATATTGGCCAGATCGGAACCGACCGCTCCGCTGGTAGCCAGTGCAATCGCATCCAGATCTACGGTCTCGTCCATCTTCACATCCTTGGAATGTACTTTCAGGATTTCCACACGGCCCTTGAGATCCGGCTTGTCTACGATGATACGGCGGTCAAAACGTCCGGGACGTAAGAGCGCCTTGTCCAGGATCTCCGGACGATTCGTTGCCCCCAGGATCAGGATACCTTTGGAACTGTCGAAGCCATCCATTTCGGATAATAACTGATTCAGCGTCTGCTCTCTCTCTTCATTGCCTCCACCGTACTTGGAATCACGGCTTCGTCCGATGGCATCGATCTCATCAATAAATACGATACAGGGCGCGTTCTTGGTCGCTTCCTTGAACAGGTCACGGACACGGCTGGCGCCCACACCTACATACAGCTCAATAAAATCAGAACCCGTCAGAGAGAAGAACGGTACATGTGCTTCTCCTGCCACTGCCTTGGCCAGCAAAGTCTTACCGGTTCCGGGAGGGCCCACCAGCAATGCTCCCTTGGGCAGTTTTGCACCGATCTTGGAATATTTCTGTGGATTATGCAGGAAGTCCACGACTTCCACCAGAGATTCCTTTGCTTCGTCTTCACCGGCCACATCCTTGAATGTAACGCCGGTCTCCTTCTGTACATATACCTTGGCATTGCTCTTGCCCACGCCCATGGGTCCGCCGCTTCCGCCCATTCTGCGGAACAGAAAACCTGCCACGATCCAGATCAGTACCACCGGCAATACCACGGTTACCAGAATCTCCATCAGGAAATTGGAAGTATTGCTGGTCACGCGATTCCCCTGTACATCATGCTCCTGCAATCTGGCTGTCAGGGTATCCAGATCCTCCATCAGCATTGTATAATATACAGTCTGGGACTGTGTCACCTTCTGGGTAATTCCATAGAAGCTGACATAACTGCCCGGTGCCGGGGTGGCTGCAGCTTCCTGCTTCAGCTGTACCGTCACCATGCCGCTTTCCTTATTTACCTCCACCGCAGCAACCTTGTCCGCTTCCAGATCCTTCAGGAAATCGGTATAAGATACTTCCGTTCCGGTATTGGTGCCGAAGAACGCATTATACAGCATCAGTACAACGATCACTGTCATCAGTCCCGACAGGATCAGCATCAGGATGCTGGGGCGCTTCGGTGAACCATTGCCGTTGCCTCCGTTACTGTTATTGCCGTTCCCGCCATTGTTACCGCTGCCGGGAGCTCCGTTGCCATTGCCTCCGTTGCCGGGGCCATAGCCGTTATTATATGACTCAATTAATTTTCTCATGTCATCTCCATTTTCTATTTTATACGCTATTGCACTTCCGTTATTTCAACTGCACAGTTGAAATCTGAGCAATCATATCTATTATAGAGATAACCTGTGGATAAATCAATAGCTCAAATATGAAAAAACTCTGAACTATTCCCGGAAATAACGAATACCCGGAAACCATGTTTTTCTACAGTTTCCGGGCATTCGCCAGCAACAAACAACTCACAACAACCAATTATATACTAACGCCCTTCAAACATAACGTTGATCTCCGATTGATACAAAGTCCAGGTATTGATCAGGGTATTCATACCTTCGTTGGGTGTCTGGATCTGCAGTGCAGCGTATTTCTGTTTCCAGTAGGCTGCCAGATCGGTGTAAACTGCGTCCACTCTTTTCAGATCGCTGTATTTTACCCGGATCCGTCTGCCCTCTTCACGATTGCCCTCGCCCAGCATGATCACAAAACGGGCTTCTTCGCCGGACTGTAATTTGAAGTTCTTCTGCAAGCTGCCGCAGTGATTGCCACCAAGTTCTGTGGAACCTTCCAGAGTTCCTCTCTCCAGGCCTGCCGGATGATCTTCGGTACCATAAACTCCCAGGAATTTCTCTCTGACGCAGTCATAGCCGTCCGGTGTGAAGTTGGCGGTAAGATACTGATACCCTTTTTCTTCGTAGAACAAGACCTCCTCGATGATGCCGTCTTCATAGGAAGAACCGGCACAATACAGACTCATCTGAAAATTCTGGTTGTCTATCATAATGTGATGGAACGAAAATTCCATGTAAAAAAATAAGGAAAGATTTCTGACTGCATCGGTGGTATTTTTCACCTTTACATCCTACAACAGTACATTTTCCCCGCGGGGAATAACCATGGTCTGTGAGGATGCCAGTCCGTCATATTCGCTCTCGTAGACGGTGTAAGACAGTCCGTGGCGGCAACGGTATTTTGCCTTGGATAAATCCTTGGCTACCGGCTGCCAGGAGATGGAATGGTAATCCTTCTTTTCATTATCCCTGATATATACATAGAATCCCGGGCGGTCCATGGGTACCCCATTCCCACGGAACCGGCTGATCCTGTGATACTCCGGTGTTTTGTAAAACAGATAACCTCCCGCCGTATGGTTGATGAACGCCGCCATGTCCTCGACACCCAAATAGTTCGTCCAGGAACAGGGCAGAGCCACGTTGTCGATGACGTATTCTCTTTTTTCATTATCGAAATAGCCGTATTGCAAAACGCGTCCCTCCCGTATATAGTTTTTTGCTTTTTCAGAACTTTTTTGTTCTGTATTTATTGTAATTTCATGTAACTATTCAGAGCCATGCAAAACTGCGTTCTGCGAATGCTTGCATTCAGGCAGATAAGCAATTTTATATGGCGAAGTAACCACATGAGCAAAAGGAAGCTACGAAGTAGCGGTTTTGCGAATGGGGTTCTGAATAGTTACAATTTCATTATAGAAAAGGATCTCTTTGTTGAAAATTGCTCATTATGTGATTATTTGCTTAAAATTGTTAGATATAATAATGATTTCCAAAAAAAATTTTACTTTCCAGTAGATTTTTGGGAAACACTAAACTATAATAGAACATCATGGGATTTTAGTTGCAAAGATTCGCAGAGAAAGGTGTCAGCAATGTACAAGATAGGTTTTGACAATGACAAATACCTCAGCATGCAGTCTGAGAAGATCAAGGAGCGTATCGCAAAATTCGGCGGTAAGCTGTATCTGGAGTTCGGCGGCAAGCTGTTCGACGATTATCATGCATCCCGCGTATTGCCCGGTTTCCATCCGGACAGTAAGATCAACATGCTGGCACAGCTGAAGGACGAGGCTGAGATCGTCATCGTCATCAATGCAGCAGACATTGAGAAAAACAAGGTTCGTTCCGACTTAGGCATCACCTATGATCTGGACGTGTTACGTCTGATCGATGCATTCCGCGGCTACGGCCTGTATGTAGGCAGTGTGTGTCTGACCCGCTTTGCCGGACAGCCCAGTGCCATTGCTTATCAGAAAAAACTGGAGTCCCTGGGAATGAAGGTGTATCGTCATTATTCCATTCCCGGATATCCTTCCAATATTCCGTTCATCGTAAGTGATGAAGGTTACGGTAAGAACGATTATATTGAAACCACCCGTTCTCTGGTGGTGGTGACTGCTCCCGGACCCGGAAGCGGCAAGATGGCTACCTGTCTCTCCCAGCTGTATCATGAATACAAGAGAGGCATCAAGGCCGGTTATGCCAAATATGAGACCTTTCCAATCTGGAATATTCCGTTAAAGCATCCGGTAAACCTGGCTTATGAAGCCGCTACCGCAGACTTGAACGATGTCAATATGATCGATCCCTTCCACCTGGAAGCTTATGGTGAGACCACGATCAATTACAATCGCGATGTGGAGATCTTCCCCGTAGTCAGTGCTATGTTCGAGAAGATCATGGGCAGCTGCCCTTACAAGTCTCCTACTGACATGGGTGTCAATATGGCAGGCTTCGGTATTGTTGATGACGAAGCTGTCCGCGACGCCGCCAAACAGGAAATCATCCGCCGCTACTACCACACTCTGTGCCAGAAGCGCCAGGGTACCGCCAGTGACGACCAGATCTTAAAGCTTGAGCTTCTGATGAAGCAGGCAGGTGTCACCATCGACGATCGTGCAGTAGTCAGCGCAGCCAATATTAAAGCAGAGACCACCGGGGAACCGGCAGCTGCGATCCAGCTTCCGGACGGCAGAGTCCTCACCGGACGGACCAGTACTCTGCTGGGTGCTTCTTCCGCATTATTATTAAATGCCCTGAAAGCTCTGGCAGGCATTCCGGACGAAGTACAGCTGATCTCACCTACCGCCATCGGTCCCATCCAGGATCTGAAGACGAACTATCTGGGGAACCGCAATCCCAGACTTCATACAGATGAGACGCTGATCGCCCTTTCCATCTGTGCAGCTTCGGATGATACCGCGAAGGCTGCTGTGGAGCAGTTGAAGAACCTGAAAGGTTCCGAAGTGCACTCCAGCGTGATCCTGTCCCAGATTGACATGAATACCTTCCGCAAATTAGGTGTGAATCTGACATGCGAACCTCATTACCAGAACCAGAAGCTTTATCACAACTAAACATTTTGTCATTCTACTATAAATTATGGCAGTTATTGAGCGAAGGCGCTCCCCAAGGGGAGTTCTTCGCTCTTTTTATATGCACAACTATTAAAAAAGCGAAGTAACCACCATGAGCAAATAACATGCAGGCATGTTATTCAGAAAAACTCTGAAAGAGCGGTTTTGCGATGGAACTGAATAGTTACTATATCAAAAGGAGGAGAACATTATGGCAGTAAAGTATGTGTTTGTGACCGGAGGAGTCGTATCCGGCCTCGGAAAAGGAATTACCGCAGCTTCCCTGGGAAGACTGTTAAAGGCAAGAGGTTATAAGGTAACCATGCAGAAATTCGATCCTTATATCAATATTGATCCCGGCACCATGAACCCGATCCAGCATGGCGAGGTATTCGTCACAGAAGATGGTACAGAGACCGATCTGGATCTGGGACATTATGAGCGTTTCATCGATGAGAACCTGGATAAGAATTCCAATGTCACCACCGGTAAAGTATACTGGTCCGTATTACAGAAGGAGCGCCGCGGCGACTATGGCGGAGGTACGGTACAGGTCATCCCTCATATCACCAATGAGATCAAGAGCCGTTTCTACCGCAATTTTACGGATGATGAGACCCGTATCGCCATCATCGAGGTCGGCGGTACCGTAGGTGATATCGAGAGTCAGCCTTTTCTGGAGTCCATTCGTCAGTTCCAGCATGAAGTCGGCCATGACAATGCGATTCTGATCCATGTAACGCTGATTCCTTATCTGAGCGCTTCTCAGGAACTGAAGACCAAGCCCACCCAGGCCAGTGTTAAGGATTTGCAGGGCATGGGCATCCAGCCGGATATCATCGTATGCCGGAGCGAGCATCCTCTGGACCAGTCCATCAAGGACAAGATTGCGTTGTTCTGTAACGTACCTGAGAGCCATGTATTGCAGAATCTGGATGTGGAATATCTGTATGAGGCTCCGCTGGCAATGGAGAAAGAGCATCTGGCACAGGTGGCCTGCGAATGTCTGCATCTGGATTGTCCGGAACCGGATCTGACAGACTGGAAGAAGATGGTGGAGGATCTGCGTCATCCCACCGATGAAGTGCAGATCGCTCTGGTCGGAAAATATGTCTCTCTGCATGATGCCTATATCAGTGTCGTAGAGGCTTTGAAACATGGCGGTATCACCAATCATGCGACCGTACACATCAAATGGATCGACTCCGAGACGGTAACGTCTGAAAATGTGGAAGAACTGTTAGGTGACTGCAACGGTGTCCTGGTACCCGGCGGCTTCGGTTCCCGGGGTATCGAAGGCAAGATCCTGGCGATCCAGTATGCAAGAACCCATGGGATTCCCTTCCTGGGACTGTGTCTGGGAATGCAGCTGACAATCGTGGAATATGCAAGAAATGTCATCGGGTATACGGATGCCCACAGTGTGGAACTGGATCCTAACACCACACATCCTGTGATCGCTCTGATGCCGGACCAGAACGGTGTTGAGGATATCGGCGGTACCTTAAGACTGGGTGCATACCCTTGTGTACTGGATAAGGATTCCCGTGCTTATCAGCTCTACGGACAGGAGAATATCTCCGAGAGACATCGTCATCGTTATGAGGTCAACAACGATTATCGTGCCGTCCTCACCGAACACGGTCTTCGTCTGTCCGGTCTGTCCCCTGACGGACGTATCGTGGAAATGTGCGAGCTTACCGAGCACCCCTTCTTCGTAGCCACCCAGGGACACCCCGAGCTCAAGTCCAGACCCAACAGACCCCATCCGTTATTTAAGGGATTCGTGGAAGCGGCTTTGGAGAATAAGCACCGGAAGTAAATTGAAATTTAGCGAAATATCCCCGTAGCCCTTGGCAGGGTATAAGAAACGCGGCACTGCTTATTCTTATACCCAGCCGGGGCTACTGGTTTTTTGAAAGCTTTCCAAAACGCAGAACTCCCGGCGTATGCGGTGCCATGTCGAAGATGTTTGTCGGAGGATGTTGATATTTTCTAGAAAAGTGCTGAAAGGCAGGGGGAAAGCGGACACGATGTCCGCGTCAGCCGATTGTCGACATGGATGTCGACTGTAGGCGGCCCCGTCATGACGAGAACTACTCATCACTTTTCGTAGAAAATTCACATCCGGAGACCTTACATCAAGACATGTGTATCGCATGCTCCGGGAGTTCGTCGGTTTTGCCAATATTCACTAACTCTCAATTTTGCAATCTTTACCATCAAAGCAGCAGATATGTCTATGGTGTACAAATATTATGAAAAAAGCTGATCTTCCTCCTACTTTTTATCCTTTCGCAAATACATCAAAATCCCATGACTCACTCTGCCAAGACATGCTCCCACCACTGCCCCGGCAATGGTGATTCCCCATATTTCCACATAGCGAAATCTGTTTGCCGAAAATGCCCATACGCATGCTACGACACCGCACATAACGATCCATCCGATATAGATATCTTTTATATGCTCATTCTCCCACGAACTCCCGGATGACATCGCATCATTTCCCACCAGTTCATCAATGCTTATGTCGAATTGCTTTGATAAGAGAATTAATTGCTCCGGATTCGGCGCCGTCTCTCCTAATTCCCAATTTGATATGGTCTGCCTTGTAACATTAATTTTTTCTGCCAGCTTCTCCTGCGAAAGCCCCTTCTTTTTTCTTAAGGTCTGAATATTGTTTCCTAACTGCATCCGTCACCTCTCCTTTCGCATGAAGTATAGCATGCAATAGCTATGCAGTACTATCAACATCTCTGGGAAATTGCGCAAAGGAACTTAACATTTCCGCAAACCTCAGAGTTTCTACTGATTTGCCGGTTTCTCCGGTATTCGGCATTGTCCACATGTTTCGAGTGTTCCTATGTACCATTTCAGGATTGCTGCCACAAAATTGCTACTACCAAAAACATAATTGCAAAACCAAATTCAATCACTGTCGTGAACCTGATTCTTCTCTTCAAAACACATACTCCCGGATGTTTTGAATGAATATAGATGGGATAAGTGTTCCCTTCTGTCATCCTCCGCAGCAGGCGATAGGGTACTGTCAATGTGGTCTGCTCATGGTAAGCCGTGCCGTTACAGACGTATTCAAACACCGGTGCATAGCTGGTAATCCCATAGCGTCCGGGGTAGCTGTTATATCCGCAATAGATAGCTTCTATCTTCTGATTGCAGCAAAATACAGCATAGATATCATTCACACCCAGTAAAAACAGAAACAATCCAAACACGCTCATAATCAGCAGCGCTTCGAGAGCTTCATTCCCTACAAACAAAATAACAAATGATGTGATGGCAAAACCAGCAAATGTCAGGATGATGTCCAGACATATAAAAGGTACAACCTTATATCTCTTATTTTTTATAATGATAACGGTAGATACTCCAAACAATAATGTCAATATGTATACCAGAGCTTCCATTACCATATCCCTCTCCTCCGATCCAATAAGCAAAATTTATGAGTTTTTCATTACCCAGGCAAATGCCTTCGCGGTCCGCAGGCCCGGATCTCTGAAATGATTCCCCGGATTCCATTCCAGCGTACTGCCGATCCCACACTGCTGCAGCCACGCATGTGCCTCCCGGATACAGTCACCTACAGTAGCCATAACAGGATTTTTCGTCTTTTCCTCTTTGTCCCCCAGGCTTAAGTAAACTGCCCGACTCTGATTCTCGTGCTCTTTCATATAGGGCAGAAACCCTGGGAACCACACCGAGGGCGATGCCGCCGCTATCCCCGCAAACCGATCCGTCTGATAAGATGCCCACAGAGAAAACAACCCTGCAAGAGAATATCCTCCAAGATAATAAGTTTTACTTTCATCCGAGCATAAACGCAAAATTTCTTCTAACAACGAGGCTGCACCATCGCCAAAATCCTCTTTTCCGAACACCGCCGGTGATCGCCACGGAGACAGATCGAGGTTCCAGTCATCCACTTTCACCGCAATCATTTGAAAATCCAATGCTGTCAGCTTCCGGATTTGTGCCACTTCGCCCTCTATTTCCGGAAGATCATGATCTCCCACGGGCTGGATCAAAACAATGGGAGCCTCCGGATTCCCATATTTATATTTAGTCATGCCGTCCTCTTTCTCTATCAAATATCCTTTTCTATCAAGTATCCATTCTATTTTATCAGTTTCAGAATCCTTTGCCTGTTATATCGCTGCATGATCACAAACATCATATCAAACATGGCCGCAAGGATCGATGTAATGATAAATGCCGGATATCCACCCAGCCAATGACCTGCCACAATCGGTGCAAAGCTGAGCACTACGATCGTCTCATGCCCCAGTTCCGCCTGACATGTGACCTGCGCTATTTCCTCCCAGGTGTGTTGTCTCGGATCAAACAGGCTGGGATTATAGGTAGGCATGCGATTCTTCCATTTTTTCACACGCAGCTTTTCATATAATTTCATTTCGGATTTACTTACCTGATACCAGCGTTTTCTGTAATCTGCTCTGTTATGCATGATGGAATTGTAGATAAATGCAACCACCCATCGCATGATAAAATGATAAGCTGTGGTTCCAAAGGTAATGGCAGTCGTCAACCAGATTCCTAACAAAGTTTTTTGATATAAAATAGCCGTGACCATAGTTCCGATCAGGAACACGACAGGCGCTGCCTTTAAGAATTTTATCATAGGTCATTCTCCGTTTTTTCCAACTTCATATACCCATTTTCTTAATGAGTTTTGAATAAATATGTTCCACGAACCACGGTTCCGTAGATTTCTCCAAAGCATCTTCCGGAGAGAACCACATCACTCCACTATTCTCATCGGCTTTTACGGATACCTGCTCTTCCGAATCTGCCTCCAGTAAATACGTGATATTCAGATGCAAATGGCTGGACACATAGTTCCCTTTTTTCACATGTCCGTCCACCGTCAGAGATTCCAGAGAAAAAATCTCCTCTGATACCGGTCTCACATTGGAAATTCCCGCCTCCTCCTTCACTTCCCGGATGGCAACGGACAGCAGATCCGTCTCCCCATCCGCATGTCCTCCCAACCAGGACCAGGAATTATAAATATTATGATATACCATAAGTACCTTGCTTCTGTCCTTATTTACCACCCAGGCAGAAGCCGTAATATGCGCAACTGTATTTTCTCTGGAAAATGCGTTCTCATTGTTACTGATCCATCCCAGGATCAAAGCTTTGTCCTTTTCTTCCTGTTCATTGAATGGGGGATAGTTTTCTATTTGTCTGATGGAATCCTCACGTGTCATTTGGTTATCTCCCTATTTTCAAACAACCGGTCAATTTCCTGCCAGTTTTTGCATCTCACAAATCTGTCATTGGGAAGCTCTGCCCGGCTGTTCCATGGCCGGTCGAACACGGCTATCCTGCAGTTGTCAAAATGCATTACATGCTCAAACGCCGCCGGAGAATCCTCTACCGCAAAATCAAAGGTCATGTTGTAAAGTTCCTCCAATGTCATATTATATTTGTAGTCCTGTTTCGCAGTTTCGCGCCCGTATTTGTCTACGCAGAACAAGGGAACTCTTTCCAAATGATGTTCGTCAAGCCATTTCCTCGATGGTTCATAGGAATTGAACGTCCTTCCGGTAATGATAAAAACCTCGTGTCCCTGATCCACCCACTTATTAATTGCTTCGGAAGCCCCCGGAGTCTCCTCGTAATTCAGTAGATTTTCCGGCAAATGCCCTGCCTTCATTAGAGCTTCATACTGCTCATCATTTAGATCAAATGATTTCTGGAGATTAAAAAACTGAACCTGCCGGTAAGGAACGTCAATACCGAACATTTCTTTTGCAATTTTCGTAAAATATTCAGCGGTTTCACATAATACATCGTCAAAATCTATGTAGATTTTCATTATTTCTTTTCTCCTATACCTTCGCATTATTCTTCTAATAGATTTTTAAACACCATTGTGATTTCCGACTCTCCCCCATGGTTCCATTTAAACTTAACATCACTTCCTGCCTTTGGTTTTTCATTAATATCACCCGCCAATTTTGCAGGAATGAGTTTTTCCCAATAACGTACATTATATATATCATTTTCTACAGATTCAACCACACCTAAATGTTGCTCAAAAATCTGCATAAAACCCTCCTTAACTTTTACTTTGCGGTACTTGGGAAACTCTTCACTGATTCTAAGCAACGCTGCTTCATCACCGAGCTTTTCAAAATCAGAACTTTCAATGAGCTTTCCTCTGATTAATGAAAAATCAGCATTTAATGGTAATACCATTATTTCATCAAATGATTTTCCCCTGGCATCTGTAATTTTATATTTGGAAGCTCTCTCAAATCCAAAACGCGGATAATAATAAGGTTCTCCAATAATTACAATTCCAACTATTCCCTGCTTTTGGGCCAGTTTTATTGTTTCACGCATAAGCGCTCCACCGATATCGTTTCCTTCCCATGTTGGTTCAACTGCTAATGGTCCAAATGTAGCAATTTCATGCCTACTTTTTCCGTCTACGATCCACGCTTTTGTGTAATATATGGCTCCGACAATCTGGCCATCAATTTCTGCAATTCGGCTTATTTCCGGTATGTATTCTTGAGAATCACGAATAATGCGAGTCAATAAATGCTCCGTGCATCCGGGCCAATATTTATTCCAAAAGCTTCTCATTATCATTAATTCCGTTTTTTTATAATCTTCTTCGGTCTCTTGTCTAATGATTAAATTATTTATCATTGTATCCTTTTCCACTCCACAGGCCTCAATTTTCCTAACCATTTAAAACTAAAATTTGTCAGTTGAGTTCATTTTCCTCCTCATCATTGAAAATATACTTCGATGTTTCCTTTGCAAGGATTTTAATCTTTCAATTCTGCCTCAATCTCTTCAATTGTAGGCAAGCTTCCCTTAAATTCTTCTGGTATCAACTTAGATAATTCATAGCTGGATATTCCCAAAGGTTGACTTGTTGATTCCAGTGCATACTGTGCCTCGACTTTATCCATATCTTTACAGATTAACAATCCTAAAGTTGGATTATCATTCTCTGTTTTCATTTGGTGATTAATTGCGACAACATACGTTCCAAGCTGTCCGGCATAAGATGAGTCAAATTTACCTGTCTTAATTTCTACAACTACATAGCAATGTCTTTGTGTATTGTAAAACAACATATCGATGAATTTCTCTACTTCCCCCACTGTGATACGGACTTCGCGCCCCATATAAGCGAATCCTGTTCCGAGTTCTATTAGAAAGTTGTTTACTTTATTAATTAATGCATCCTTTAATTCCTTTTCATCATATTGTTCCCGTAATGTCAAAAAATCAAAATTGTACGGATCCTTTGTAATTGCCTGCGCCAAATCACCTTGCACTGAAGGTAATGTATTTGCAAAATTTGTTATAGCTTTTCCTTGTCTTTCAAATAAATCCGTATCTAAAAAATTTACCAGGACATCACGAGACCAATTATTTTCTAGTGTTTTTCTCACATAAAACAATGCCTTATTCACATTGTTTTTACATTTGTCTATTATTGTTCTATTATGTCCCCAAGGAATTCTAAAAACGATAGTCGAATCGTCCACAGCTTGTGGACGATTTCCGGCACAAGGATATAATTCATAGAAATAACGCATATATTTTAAATTGGTTGGTGAAAATGACTTAACATCCGGTAATACCTTTTTTAAGTCATCACTAAGTATCTTATAAAATCCTGATCCATATCCGTATTGCTTGCTCATGGTTGAAATATCTTTTCCCGTTTCACCACAACTTTTATCACCGCATCCACGATGGATTCCCCCGGCTCGATATGACCTCCCGGAAGTGTATATCCCTTCCAGTCATTTTTTATTCTGTCCTGTAACAAGTATCTGCCATTTTTATGTATTAAGCATAAAACGGTAAGTTCGACGCTTTCTGTTCTCATTTACTTTCTCCTGCAATGTTTTCGACAATTTGGGAATTTCCACTCTTCCTACAAAGATTTTCCATGCTGCCATACCATTACATAGTCCTTTTCCCCAGTAACTTCATCCAATCCTTCTCGTTGGATTTCAAAACCTTCTCTTTGATAAAAGTGAATTGCACGTGTATTCTTTTGGTAAACATTTAAGTATAATTTCATCTTTTTTTCTTTTACAAAATTCAACAGGAGCTTACCTATGCCCTGCGACTGCATTTCATCACGGACAAAAATGCCTTCCACATATTCATCATTTAACCCTATAAAGCCTTCTATCTGGCAGTCATTCTCATACACATAGACCTCTGCCTGTGGCAACATTTCTTTCACTAAATCAATATTATTTTTCCAATATTGACCCGGAATAAAATTATGTGCTTTTAAGTTGGTATCTAACCATATATCAACAACTCGTTCGATATCTGCTTTTTGTAATGCTCTGATCATACTTCTTCAAACACCCTGTTCTGCTACAATTTAGAAAACCACCTCGAAGATCGTCCCTCCGGATGGATTGGACTTCACTGTAATACTGCCATCATGCACTCTTACAATTTCGCGAACCAGGGCAAGTCCCAGTCCTACTCCACCCAACTCCCGGCTTCTGGATTTATCCACCCGGAAAAACGGTTCAAACACGCGCTCCTTAAGTTCCTCAGGGATTCCGGCTCCCGTATCCTCTACTGACAGATACACATGGTTTTCCTTCCGGTCTGCGGTTACTGTGACCTGCCCGCCCGAATGATTATATTTTATGGCATTCTCAACAAGATTGTATACCAGCCGGTAAATAAGGATATCACTTCCGGTCATCGTTATATCCTTACATTTTCCGATCAGTCTTATATTTTTTCCCTCTGCAAGCGGTTCCAGATCCTCCAATACCTCATCCACCAGAGCATCCAAGATAATTTCATCATCCCGTCCTACCGTCTGAAGCTCACTCATGTCGAGAAGTGTCTTTACCATTTTGTTGAGTCTGTCGTTCTGTTCGGTAACCATCTTTATCATCTGTACCGTGTCTGCATCATTGTCCGGATGTCTGTTGGAATGATACAGATCCAGCTGTACCTGCATCAGGGCCAATGGAGTCCGAAGCTCATGGGCTGCATTTGCAGTAAATTGTCTCTGTATCTCAAATGCAGCCGAGAGACGTTCCAGCATCCGGTTATACGAAACGCTAAGCTGGTTCAGTTCCTTCACCTGGTTTTCTTCTATCCGTGAATCTGCCAGATTTTGCGCCTGCACCTTTTCAATCTTGTCCGAAAACTCTCTGATCGGTCTGAGTGCATGCCCACTTATAAAATAGGTAGCCACTCCACCCAGAAGCGCCAATACTGCTGAAATGATCAAGCTGTTTTTCCTGTAGTCCGCCTTATTATTATAGACCTGGACAGAAAAGTCATTAGCGAACTCATCCCACTTGTCCTCCGGAATGCTGATATATATTTCCTCCGCATCGTCCGGCTGATCATCTCCCCGTGTATCCACAGCCTCCTGCAGGGAATCCATATAATATACACCGTTTTTATAGACAAGCATCGTCACGCATCCACATATCACCGCTATATATAATGTAATGATGCAGGTAAGTCTCCACTGCAGCGACATTTTTTTCATCTATCGGACTCCTCTCGTATTTTATACCCTTCTCCCACCTTGTTCAGAATCGGATCATATCCCAGCACAGCCTTAAGCTTTTTTCTAAGGGAAGACATGTGTACTCTGATCGCTCCGCTAAAGCTATCCACAGATGCATCCCAGACATGCTCCATCAATTCCTCCTGACTTACCGGTCTGCCCATGTTCAGAAGCAGATATTCCAGAATACCATTTTCTTTTCTTGTCAGGGATACCATTTCTCCTTTTGCATAAGCCTCACGCCTTACGGTATCGAACTTTATCTCCCCGCTTTCCAGACATACATCCTTCTGTACAAACTTCCTTCTGGTCAGGCTTCTGATGCGTGCCTCAAGCTCCTGTAAATGAAATGGTTTTTCCATATAATCATTCGCCCCTGCATCCAGTGCCTCAACCTTATCCGCTATCTGCCCTCTTGCAGATAATATAAGAACCTTCGTCTCCTCATTTTCCTGCCTGAGTTCTTTCAGGATCTCCATCCCATCCATACCGGGCAGATTCAGATCAAGAACGACCAGATCATAGTTCTCCGTCAGGATACCTGCAAGAGCTTCTTCCCCATCATAGCAGGTATCTACCTCATATCCTGCGTCATACAGACTTTTCGCAACCGTATCACATATTTCTTTTTCATCCTCAACAATGAATAATCTCAAAATTCCTTCCCCGCCCTTAACAAAGATTTTACAACAATTATTGTATAATAGAGAAGTCAACTGGTCAATAAATACCACGATCGAAAGGAGTAACAATAACTTGAAGTGCAGGAAAATATCTCAGATCGTTCTGCTCGTCACCGGGATCACTATGATCGGCTACGGTGCAGTCAGAGGCGAAGCTGCTGTCGTGCTTGGTAAAGCAATAAAATTATGTCTGGAGTGTGTCGGAATTGGATAAGAGAAAAAAATCACTGTCAGGGCAGACAGCCGGGATACGCGGGTGGATACAGGCTGCTGCCACACTGCTTACTAATATTCACATCCCTAATTTTTTTAAGGGCAAAATATATCAGGGAAACGCTAAGACCGTATGTGTACCGGGATTAAACTGTTATTCCTGTCCTGCTGCCACGGGAGCGTGCCCCATTGGCGCATTTCAGGCGGTGATCGGATCCTCCCGATTTAAATTTTCATATTACGTCACAGGGGTTTTTATTTTACTGGGTGTGACACTTGGAAGATTTATCTGTGGTTTTTTGTGTCCGTTTGGATGGTTTCAGGATTTACTTCATAAAATCCCGGGAAAAAAATTTTCCACAGCCAGACTGAAGCCGCTAAGATATCTGAAATATATGATTCTTATCGTTTTCGTTATGCTTCTGCCGCTGCTCGTAACGAACTCTATAGGAATGGGCGACCCCTTCTTCTGTAAATATATTTGTCCACAGGGCGTTCTGGAGGGAGCGATCCCGCTTTCCCTGGGAAATGCAGCCATACGGTCCGCACTTGGAAAACTCTTTTCTTGGAAATGCTTTATTTTGATCACAGTTGTCGCGTTAAGTATTTTATTTTACAGACCCTTCTGTAAATGGATCTGTCCTCTTGGTGCGATCTACTCACTGTTTAATAAGGTCAGCCTTCTTAATATTAAGGTGGAGGACAGCAAATGTATCGGTTGTGGTCAATGTTCAAGGGTATGTAAAATGGATGTGGATGTTTGCAGGCATCCAGACCATCCGGAATGCATACGTTGCGGAGCCTGCATAAAGGCTTGTCCCAAGGATGCGATCCACTACCGGTTTATGGGAAAATAATCTTATTACGATTACTTAAAGGAGAATATAATCATGAAAACAAACAAAAAATTCCTTACTATTTTAACACTCTGCATAGCTTTATTGCTTACAGCCTGCGGCGCAACGGATGCTGCCGGCACGGACAAAACCAATGAGTCTCTGACGGAAACCGGCACAGTATCCGCAGACAGCTCCAACACTTCACTGGATGATCTGTATCAGCAGGAGAACCAGATTTTTGCAGATCATGAGGCTGTATGGAACAAGGTATTCGGCATGATGAGCAAAAGCGATGCTGATCCCAGCAAAAATTATGCTGATTATCTGGCTGATACCGTCGAAGCAAACAAGGACTCCTTTACAGATGATGAATGGAAAACACTTACGGACGATATGGAAACCATACGGAAAATCGAAGAACAGATAACAGAACTGGAACAGGGAACTACCGCAGCCGATCATACTGCTCCGGAAAACAATTCCGAAGCTGACTCTCCCTTCCGGAATTTCTCCGGTCAGGATTTTGATGGTAATTCTGTCGATGAAAGCCTGTTTTCCGCCAATGCAGTAACCGTCGTCAATTTCTGGTTTACCGGCTGTAAGCCCTGTGTTGCTGAGTTGTCTATGCTGAACGAATTAAACAATACGCTCAAAGCAATGGGCGGCGAAGTCATCGGCATCAATACGGAAACCTTCGACGGCAATGAAGCTGCCATGAAGGAAGCTGCCGCTGTTCTTGAAAGCCAGGGTGCAAAGTACCGCAATATTTCCATTGACTCTGCTTCCGATGCGGGTAAATATGCCTCTGATATTATGGCTTTCCCTACAACCATACTTGTCGATAGAAATGGCAATATTGTAGGGGATCCGATCCTTGGGGGAATTGATAACCAGGATAACTATGACTCTCTGATGCAGCAGATTCAATCGGTAATTGATGCAGACAGTGCAAACCAATAATGCAAAACACTCCCTACGAATTCTTCATTCACCTGTTGACACCGGCAATTGATTTTGATATTATTTATCAAGAAAATGAATATTCCATGAGGGAGTAGTTAGCACGAAGGTGTGATTTGTCAACATTCTGATTATAATTTTAGAGTATAATCTGGCAAATCTTAAATAATGAGACTCATGTATATCTATTAACGGTCTGTGTATAATACACACTGGCAGATAATTGATATACATGAGTCTTTTTCATCTCTGTCGATACTTATCATCGCACAGCTTTCGGCTGACAACACTATAATGGATCACGCAAAGGAGAAAAACATGGAGAAACTTATTAACAATGCCCCGTTTGCCCTTGTTCTTGTATTCCTTGTAATCGGTTTTGTACTGCTGATTAAAGGTGCGGACTTTTTCGTAGAAGGAAGCTCCAGTGTAGCGAAGAGACTGCATGTTCCGTCCATCATCATCGGTCTTACCATCGTAGCAATGGGAACCTCTCTCCCCGAGACAGCGGTCAGTGTATCGGCTTCTATCACAGGCAACAATGAGCTTGCGGTCAGTAATGTCGTCGGTTCCAATATCTTTAATCTGATGGTTGTGATCGGCGTATGTGCAATGATTGCCACCGTAGAGGTTGCGCGGGAAACTATCAGGCGAGATATCCCCCTTTCCCTGATCTGTGCCGGTCTTTTACTGCTTTTGGGGACCATGGGACTTGGTGATCAGGCCAACATGACACTGGGACATTTCGATGGTGTGATATTCATAGGTCTGTTTGCCGGATATATCTTCTACATGATCAGAATTGCCTTAAAGGCAAATAAAGAAGGAAAAAAAGTAGAAATTGAGGGCGGTTCCGATGAAGAGATCAAGCTGATCTCCGTGCCGCTTAGCATTATTTTCATTATCGGCGGTGCTGCTGCGATTGCCTTCGGCGGAGATCTCACCGTCGATGCTGCATCCAGAATCGCAAGCGACCTGGGAATGACGCAGACGCTGATCGGACTTACCATCGTTTCCATCGGTACATCTCTTCCGGAGCTTGTGACTTCCATCGTTGCAGCCAGAAAAAATGAAGTCGATATGGCACTGGGTAACGCCATCGGTTCCAACGTATTTAACATCCTGATGGTTCTGGGTATCGCTTCCGCCATCAGTCCCATCAGCATCATTACGGAAAACATCATTGATCTGTGTGTACTGATCGCATTTACTGTGTGTGTGTGGATCTTCGCAGGAAGCAAAAAGAAAATCGGAAGAGTCGAAGGCTTCTGTATGGTGGCTCTTTACGCAGCATATGCGGTTTATATCATAATCAGATAAATGAGGGCCGTACAAATGATATTGTTTTTTAAGGTATTTCTCACGGAATTCATCGCTGAGATGGGCGACAAGACACAGCTTATGCTGATCGCCCTTACTTCAAAATACAAATTAAGAGATATTATACTGGGAACCGCTGCCGCAATCCTGGTACTGAACGGTCTGGCTGTCCTCGCCGGCGGGCTCGTCAGCGAATTCATTCCCGGCTGGCTCATCAAGGTCATTGCCGCACTTGCATTTCTGTATTTTGCCGCATCAACACTCGCGGGTGATGATGACGAGGAAGAGGAAGGCAGCGGCAAATCGAAAATCCAGTTTGCGCCCCTTGCGGTGTTCTGTACCTTTTTCGTAGCTGAGCTTGGAGACAAGACACAGCTTACCGCCATCACCTTCGGCGCCAATGAAGGTATGAGTTCCGCACTGATCGTATGGATCGGCTGTTCTCTGGGACTGTTTTTAGCAGACATCCTGGGAATGCTTTTAGGCTATCTGTTAAAGAGCAAGACTCCGGAAGGACTGCTCAATACTCTCGCCTTCGCCATCTTCTCTGTATTCGGCGTCTTCACACTGTATCAGGGACTGAAGCTCATCAGTACAGATATCCGTTCCATACCGGTATTGCCGATACTGATCGCTGCAACGATTGCTTTTGCCGGTATCTGTGTGTACCTGTTTTTAAAGAGAGAGAAAAAGGCAAAAGCAGCAAACTAAAAACGAACCCCATTCTGTTTTCACGGAATGGGGTTTATTTATCTATTCCGTTCGGAACTCAAAAGAAAAATAGTACACATAATCATCCATTTCAAGGGCATCCAGCTGGTCGTTCACAATATAACTAAAATCAAAAGTTCTCGCTTCGTCATTATCATAGATCAGCGCAAGAAGCGGCTGCTGTTCATCATAGACAATATCTGTTTTCTCCTGAATTTCCGTTGCAGCTCTTCCATATCCATAGTGCTCTCCTTCCGGAACATCCTCCAGGATTGGGATTAGCATATCTCCCTGCGATTCATCATCTGCAATAATAATTTTCACGGTACGATCCTTAAACTGCGGTACAATAATAATCGTTCCATTCTGCGGTGAATCCATTCCTTCATACGAAAGCCCTGCCCTTTGTCTGTCTACCAGCTTTCCTTCCCGGTATTGCCAAATATGAATATATAGAGTTTTAAATTCATTCGTTGCCGTGTATTTATACATAAAGGCACCGTCTACGCCTGACAGCATTTCCGCCGTTTTCATTTCAATACTGTCCTTGTCCACCGGAACGATAAAGTTCTGTGGCATATTTTTCCGGAATATCATGATTCCGACCGTCAAAACAACAATCGCCGCCGTGACAAGCAGAATATCTATAATGTATTTCAATCGTTTTTGCTTCTGCTTACTGTCCGTTGCCAGCCCGATAATATTTTCTTCCGATTTTTTGGCAATATTTTCCCGGACAATATCTTCTCCTGCCAGGAATTCATTGATGCTGATACCGAGGATCTGGCAGAGTTCCGAATAGACGGATACATCCGGCAGACACACGCCCCGCTCCCACTTGGATACGGATTTGTCACTCATACCCAGTTTTTCGGCGAGCTGCTTCTGCGTCATACCTAAGTCTTTTCTTTTGCCTGCAATATATTTTCCTATCTTGACGAGATCCATGTGCTTACCTCCTGTGTCTGAGATCATACTATTCTCTTTTCAGAAATAAGTACACCTCCCGGAAGTAGAATCCCGGTATCTACTGTGTTTTCCATTGTATACTCTTCTATTACACCTATTTCTGTTCCAACAATTTCTTCCAGTCATCCGGAAAACCCATCGTTTTCACATCTACTTTTTCATATTTATCTATTAGCAATTCTATTTGATCTACATAAAGATTCCAATGCTTGTCATTCTTTAAAATCTGTTTCATACACAATAATACACCAAACATTCTATTGTTTCCTATACCGGCTTGTGTATATTCTTTGTAAAGAATAGGCGTCTTTGAAAGTTTTGCATTATACAACCTCCCATAATGCGCACAAACATGGCGAACATAAGAAATGCTCTCCAACCAACTTTCCAGATATGTATATCCAATTCCAAAACTCTTGGCAACTGCCTTTTTGTCAGCATTTTTCATGTTTTTGTAAAATTTTGAAAGAGTGCCAAAACTAAATACCTCCACCAATGCATATATAGGCAAATTTCCACCTGCATAATTAGTTTTGAAATTTCTCACAAACGGCGCCTTTGAGTTTCTCCGAACCTCCTCTTCGATATCAGCCATAAATGCCCGATGATATTCTTCGTCCACAAAATTTTGGGGTTCCATATATCCAAGAACTCCATAAACTTCCGCAAAATAATTTGCAATTCTGCATCTGACATTTACTTCTATTTTTTCTATCTCAGCAAATGTCACTTGTCTGAAATTAGCATTGAACAGATATAACTCTACAATCTGCTCAAATGTTACGCCTTCTTCATATTTCCCATTTTTAGGTTTAAATCCTAAACTATACGCCTTAATTAATCGGAAATAGGATATGTCATTTAATATCTTCTTGGCATATTCCTCGTTCTCAATAATTAAGCCAAGTGATTTCAAGTTTTTTATTTGTTCGTCTATTGTCATCGGTAATGGATGTTGCTTTAGTTCCCCCATATATTTTCCCCCTTAAAATTAAAAGACCCAACGTGGTCCGCATCGTTGAGAGGCGTGTTGGGTTCTGTTATTTTTAGTATATTCTATATGTTGTAAAAATACAATGATTATTTCAAATTACTTAAACTTTTTCTTATACCCGCAGTCGCAATAAGATCCGCCGGAAGCCAGGGTGTATTCCCTGACAAAATTGGTGACACCGCCCGCCTCGCTCATGGTGTAGTCAAACTGGCACATGGCAGGGATCAGCTCAGTAAGTCCCAGTTCCTTCATAAGGGTACAGATTCCGCAGGTCGTAAATCTTGCCTCGTAGCCGCTGCCATCCTCCCTCTAAAATGTAATTTGCATATTCTGTCCCTATTCCCCGGTATTTCCCGCCTTGCTGTGCTTATGTCTCTTGCGCACTTCTCTGGCGTGATCTCTGCGGGCCGCAATAGCTTCTGCCTCTTCCTTAGGAATCAGCTTCGTGGTCTTGACGATATATACGCCGCCATCATATGCCTTGCGTACCCGGATCTTGCCCTTGAGATAGCCGTGCTTCTCGCAATAAGCCACGCAGTAATAATGCCTGCCGTTAGCGCTGAACCATTTGATCTTCTTGCGAAGGTTACGATGGCAGAGATAACATTTGCTGGACACGACTTCCTTATCTGCGAAAGCTTCTGTCTTGTCCTTGAATTCCCTGGAAATATATTTTACATAGGTATCAAACTGCGCTTTCACCTCGTCCCTACGGTCCTTCGGAGGACAGAAGGTATCGTAGGACAGGTTCACCACTACCTCCGGGTGCTCCTCCAGTATCCGGATCAGGATCTTTGCCGTATAGTAGGCATCACTGAACGCCCGGTGGAAGGGAATATCCTTCTCAATATGCAGAAAATCAATGGCATATTCCAGATTTCTGCGGATCTTGCGCTCCTCATAGGCAATGGCGAACAGCTTCTGCACATCCAGATAGGGCAGCGGTCCCGGTGCCAGAAGCGGCATCTCATAATATGCCATATTCCGCTGTAACTCCGTCAGATCCAGCGTGCCCCAGGTACAGAACAGATACTCCTCCTGTCCGCACCATCTGACAAAATCTCCTCCGACCTCCGGGAATGGTCTCCCACGCTCCAGCTCCTGCATCTGAATATGGATCAGTTTGCTGGTGATCTTGTGCATCTCATGGTAGACCTGTGGCTTGATCAGTTCATTGAATTCGCTGACCATGACACGTTCTTTATTCAGTTTGATGGCACCGATCTCTATGATTTCAAAAGGCAGCTTCTCCACAGCATCCTCTTTACCGGTGTTACTCTGATTCCATTCCAGATCCAGAACGATATATTCCATACGTTCCTCCATATTTTGATGTCGGGGTCAAAAGCCCCTGACTTTGATGCCTGCGGATTGCTCCGTGCTACGCACTCCCACGTCTCCGCTCCGCTTCGGTCCGTGCTAGACATGTGCCACTGGTACATAGCACCCCACCCAATATTCGCATATCGTGGGATTATAAATGTCTTACAGTCTTGGCAGTGCGATATCCAATACCTCTTCATGCCAGCAGTGATCTCCCTCTCTGACATCGTGGAGCGGGTATTCCTCTTTTCCGTACAGGCTGTAAGCCTTCTGCACAATATCCATCTGCTCCGTCACATTCACCAGTCCTCTGGGGCCGTTCAGATGGTCATCCCGGCAGGACTGGACCGCCAGCGGTCTCGGAGCAATGAGCGATGCAATATCTCCCATATCAAAGTGTTCCCACAGATGGGGAACATAATTACAGCTGCAATTTCCGTTGAGCAATAACAACGCGTCACGATATCCATAGAGATATCCGCTGATGATACATTTTTTCACACGGTCATCCAAAGCAGAGACCCACAGCGTCTGCATACCACCGCCGGAAAATCCCATGACTCCCAAGTCCTCAGTATCCCATTCGCCCCGTTCGTAGACATAATCGATCAGCCGGGAAGCATCCCAGGTACACATGCCTGCCACGGTCTCTCCCAAAGGTTCAGCCATATGTGCCAGATGAAAACAGGTACTGGTCAGGAAGGACTTCTCATCCGTTCCTTTCTGCAATGCCTCATCCCTGCGTTCTCCGAAGCCTCTGCAGTCCGGACAGATTGCCACATAACCACGCTTCGCCAGCTGCATACCGTAATCATAATGGTAGAATTCGATCATCCGTTTTACCGCGGGAATATCATCTCGTCCTGCCACGCTGAATTTACCTGCACCCTGATGCCCCGGAAGAGCAAGAAAACATTTCTGCTTCTCTTCGCCCTGCTTCGGCGGGATCAGGATATACATGGGCATATACACTTCCGGCTCTACCTGAATGATCACTTTTTCCCGACGGATGCCGTTCTCCAGCTCCACGACTTCTTCCACACGGGGGGCCAGATCACAGGTCTCCATGTATTTCCACCCCAGGAGGTCTTTCAATGTCTCTCTGGAAGTCTCCTTCCAGGCTTCCCATTCCTCTCTGGTGGACCCTGTGAACGCATCCTGCCTAGCATATTTATCAAATTTGTTCTGCATTCCCTTCAGACTTCCGTAGAAATGAGGGATCTGAATGATCATATCTGCCTGTTCCATGACTGCTCCTTGCGTTTTTCATTTTCTCTTATTGCTATTATTACCATTCTCTGCCCTGTGCGTGCAGTCCGTCTTCCACATCTCCTGCAAAAAGGCTCTCCAGCCAGGTATGCGCCAGCCGGATCCATGAGGTGCATTCCTCCTGTACCGCTCTGCCGTCGTTGGTCTCTGTCAGCTTATTTGCCAGTGCCAGTCCGTGGGCACCCTTTTCATACATATGGAATTCCGTGGGCACTCCGGCTCTGCGGAGAGCGCTGACGAACAGCAGGGAATTTTCCACCGGTACCGACTGATCCGCAAAGGTATGCCAGATGAAAGTCTTCGGCACTTTATTTGTTACCTGTTTCTCCAGGGACAGCTTCTCTCCCAGCTCCTCCTGTCTGCTGCCCAACAGATTCTCAAAAGATCCTCTGTGGGCAAACTCTCCGGAAGTGATGACCGGATAGCATAACAGCAGTCCGTCCGGACGCAGCAGCTCTTGCTCGGACGCGGAAAGTCCCTGGCTCTCTGCCAGGAAATCTTCATCCCAGAACACCCCAAGGCTGGCTGCCAGGTGTCCTCCCGCAGAGCAGCCTTCCACTACGATCTTGTGGGGATCAATGTGCCACTCTTTTGCGTGCTCCCGCAGAAACTTGATGCTGTAAGCCAGTTCCTTTAAGGAAGTAGGATATTCCGCAGGGGCGCAGGAATAGCGCAGCACTGCCGCATGATATCCCATCGCCAGGAATTTCAGCGCCATGGGTTCCGCCTCTCTGTCGGAGGTTCTGGTATAGCCGCCTCCCGGGCACAACAGGATCAGAGGTCTGTCGTTAATTGCCATGGCATCGGAATACTCCTGAATATAGGTAACTAAATGTGCTCCCGGCAGGGAACCCTCCTGATGCAGTTCAAATGTATTATAGATCATATTTTTCCTCATTTCCGAGCATTATCATTGAAAAATAAGGCGCAGACCATGTAGCAATACTACCGGCCTGCGTCTTCATCTGCCTTATTAATATTATCATAATTATTCAGAACCCCATTCGCAAAACGCTCCTATGGAGCTTCTTTTTTGCTCATGTGGTTACTTCGCCCTATAAATATCATAAAATATTCTTACGAATGCCAGCATTCGACGAATATTTGACGATATTTACATGGCTCTGAATAGTTACATATATCTTAGTATGCTCTTCCCCAGTATACCATCTTTTTCGCAGGTTTTCCACAACATACGCAGGTATCTGCGATCTGTTCCTGTTCAAAAGGCATACAACGGCTGGTAACAGCAAGCTTTTCCTTGATCTTGTCTTCACATTCCTGACATCCGCACCACATAGCCTTGACGAATCCGGACTTTTCGTTGAAGATCTGCTCGAACTCTTCCATGTTATGTGCCACATAAGTATGGCTGTCACGATGTGCTCTTGCTCTCTCCAGCATTTCCTTCTGCATGGTCTCCAGGATCTCGGCTGCCTTGGTCTCCAGATCCTCCAGAGCTACCTCGGTCTTCTCTCTGGTATCACGGCGGCAGATCACACACTTGCCTGCCTCGATATCCTTAGGTCCGATCTCCACACGAATCGGATAACCTCTCATCTCAGCCTCTGCGAACTTGAAGCCGGGGGTCTTGTCACTGTCATCTACCTTGACACGGAAATTCTTCGCCAGGCGGTCTCTCAGCTCATACGCCTTGTCGAGAACGCCTTCCTTTTTCTGCATAACGGGTACAATGCAGATCTGGATGGGTGCCACACGGGGAGGGATCACCAGACCTTCGTTATCACCGTGTACCATGATCAATGCTCCGATCAGACGGGTGGTCATACCCCAGGAGGTCTGATGTACATATTTTAAAGTATTGTCCTTGTCTGCGAACTGGATGCCAAAAGCCTTGGCGAAACCGTCACCGAAGTTATGGCTGGTACCGGACTGCAGTGCCTTGCCGTCATGCATCAGCGCTTCTACCGTATAGGTTGCAACTGCACCTGCGAATTTCTCCTTCTCGGTCTTCTGTCCCTTGATCGCGGGGATAGCCAGAACCTCCTCCAGGAACTTCGCATATACATTCAGCATCTGCAGAGTTCTCTCCTGAGATTCTTCTGCAGTAGCATGTGCGGTATGTCCTTCCTGCCACAGGAACTCTCTGGAACGCAGGAAAGGTCTGGTCTCCTTCTCCCAACGTACCACGGAACACCACTGATTGTATACCTTAGGCAGGTCTCTGTAGGAATGGATGTCATTCTTATAGAAATCACAGAACAGGGTCTCTGAAGTAGGTCTGACACAGAGTCTCTCAGGAAGCTCATTCAATCCTCCCTGGGTAACCCATGCTACTTCGGGTGCGAAGCCTTCTACATGATCCTTCTCCTTGTCCAACAGGGACTCAGGAATGAACATGGGAAGATATACATTCTGTACTCCTACTGCTTTGAATCGTGCATCCAGCTCCTTCTGGATCAGCTCCCAGATCGCATAGCCTGCGGGCTTAATTACCATACATCCTTTTACGCTGGTGTAATCACACAGCTCTGCTTTCTTCACTACATCGGTATACCACTGGGCGAAATCTTCTTCCATGGAAGTGATCGCTTCTACCATTTTCTTGTCTGCCATTTTCTCTCTCCTTTTCTTTTTCTGAAAATAAACTGCTCATACGATCTACGGAAACGAAAAACGCCGGGTCATCGCTCCCGAAAAAGGGACCGATCACTCGGCGGTACCACCCTGATTGATACAAATATGTATCCTGCTCTGTCACCGTTAACGCCGGTTCTACGCTGTGCTTCGCCGCTTCCGGGTACATTGCGTCTCGCACAGGACTCCAAGGGAGGTTTCCGATCCTCTGTCATAAGGGGTTCCCAGCCGCACGTCACCGTGTCCTTCCCCTCTCTCTGGGATGCTTTCCGATCGTACTGATCCTTTTCATCGTCATTGTCGTATGCAAGTAATTGTAGTGCATGCTTCCGGGATTTGTCAAGTTCTATCTGCTAATAAGAAGATACCTGCCGGAGCTGCATAAAATAAAAGCAGATAATAACGCACCAGGGATATGGGACCCAGAAAGACCGTAAGGCACAGTGCGAGAACCAGCAGCCAGCTGTTCCATATCTCTGCCCTCCGCCGCCGGATGCCGTAGAAAAACAGGATCACTGCCAGCCAGAAATAGGTGCCGATTGCAAACAACGCACGGATCACCGGAATTTTCTGGTAATAATATTCCAGCGATATCTTACGATAAAATTCTGTCAGCCGGGAACTGATCGTCTTCATTTCCAGTACATTTCTTCCCTCGAAATCAAAGTAATAAATATCACCGTCCGGATCATCCACAACCGATGTCCCCGGATACCAGGCCTGATACGTATTATCCAGAAAGGCTCTCAGATAACATCCCGGATACTGCCATCCTTTTCGGAACCATAGTCTCAGATACTCCCACTTATTTTGAAGAAGTTCTTCATTATTCACATAATTTTTGATCCGGTCTGCCAGAAACGGATTATATTGTGACCACTGTTCTCTGTCCATGATCTGATCCAGCAGCTGCAATTCCTCACTGTCAAACGCCGCTTCTCCCTTATCTGTATATACCCTTGCAATCTGCTGGAGCGGTACACACAGAGCCTCTACCGCGGAACCTTTTTCCGCATGGAGCAGAGTTTCCATTCCCACAGACAATAGCATGGTCAGCAGAATCGTTCCCGCAAACAGTGAAATGATCTTTCTTTTCTGCTTTTTACAGAAAACTGCGCACAACACCAGATAAAGAAAAACCGCATAAATTACATTTTTCCGATACAGCGCTCCCACGATCATGCTGCACGATAATGCTGCGATTTTCTCTTTCTTCCGAAAAAATCCCTCCGTATTCTCATACAATTCATACAACAGGTGAAATGCAATAAAAAGTGCCAGAGAGCATACCACATCCTTGGTCGTACTGACGGAAAACAAGGCAATCGTCGGCAGAAAAGCATAAAAACAAAATCCGACTCCCAACAGCCATTTTCTATTCAATCGCCGATACCAGAAATCCAGACTGTAGGAAAAGGTCGCCGCACAAAGTATCATCTGGAAGCAGGAGTGAAGAAATACTGCCTTCTCCATCGTCCCGAAGATCCGGTATCCTATCGTGATAACGCCTCCCATGACCAACGTGCTGAGTAACGAATGGTGTGTATTATACGGTACCTCCGGATACATCACCTGAGGCACCTGCCCGTAAATATCATAATTATAAAATCCGGGATCATGGGAAAGAAGCACCGGCAGCCAGGCTATCAACAATCCTGCAAAAATCAAAAATATTCTCTTTCCGATACCTTTCCCGATACCATCCTCCTGAACTGCCTTATCTCTCCCTGCATGTACAAACAGCCATCGCAGCATCTGTCCAAAAAGTAATGTCTCTGCTATCCACCACAAAATCCAGCCTGCTATAGGAACCTGTTCCAGCCAAGACTGCATCGTTCTATGTACGGAAGTATGGTATTCTATACTGATCCGGCATCCCACTGTCTGACAGGTTGCCAGTAATATCGCAGGTATTCCTACAGCAAATCTGTCAGTCCAGTCCAAGTCTTTCCCGGATGCTGTCCGCTGCAATATTCCAGTCACCCATTTCTTCATATGCGGCATCCATCTTCTCCTTTTCTCTGGTGGCACGTTCTGTATCGCCGGTCTGAAGAAATGCCTTATACATGGACGCCGCCTCAAAATATCTCGCCACACCATAGCATTCCTTTTTCGTTCCGGACAGCAAGCCGCCGTACACCATATCCTCATGATAATTTACTACTAAATAAGCATAATTTTCATTCTGTACATTATTCTCCATCCAGTTGGTCTTCGCAGGACGGGAAAAGGCGTCATTTAATTGCCGGAACATATGAATGGTTCCCCAAAACAATATCAGGCACAGGGCTATGATCACCAGATTCATCACAAGCAGCGCGCCTCTCTGCTTCTGTGCCTGTTTCAGCTTACTCTTCAGATTTACCATAACCCATCACCTCGCCTTTTTCTTCCAGGAATAAGATTTTTTGTGCATTTGACATCATACCGAAATTCTCTGCCTCTTCCGGGGTCATGCCAAAATAGGTCTGCAGCAGTGCCTTCTCATTCTCTTCCATCCGGAGAATGGCTTCCTTCTGCTCCTCCGGCAGTTCCCGATATTGTTTTGCCCTATAATCATTATCCACAGGATGCAGAATCCTTTCCAGCTGCTCGTAATAATCCGAAATATCTTCATACAGACCGGGAAGTATGGATACATTGCCGGAGTTGATCGTAACTGCCTTCATCAGACTTTCATAAAAGTAACGATACGCTCCGCTGGCTTCCATGAGCAGCTGATATTTTTCATAATTATTATTACTGCTATAAGGCCGGATGTAATGCCTGTCGCAAAAAGCTGATAAACCTATGTAATCCTCATCTTCCAGATATTGTTCCATCTGTTTCATATAGCTGCTCTGCCGGATCCCTGCATCAAACTGCAGCAAGCCTCTGTGGATGCTCCAGCTACGTGCAGATACTACAAACACCACCACACACAGGATCACCAGCACTGTGATGATTATCATATGTGACATGATCTCCGTATTTTTCTCCGCCACTTCATAGACATCACTTTTGGTATCCTCAAAGTTGCTCTTGTAATGCTCCATGTCTTTGACATGCTGTGCGGCTTCTTCATTCGGTCTTCCGCAATGCGGACAATATGCCTGCTCCAATGTCAGATTGCCCCCGCAATATTTACATTTCATCATTGCTTTTATGATCCTTTCCTATTCGTTATGCTTCTTAATGTATTCCTCGCAATCCTCATATCTGGGATAACCGTAATTATTTCGCAGACTATCCTCGAATTTTTTCTCTTCTTCTGCGGTAAACGTATAACGGTCTGCCAGGCTGTTCAGGGTTGCTTCCACATAAGGACGGATATACTCCCTGTCTTTCTCCGTCAGAATGACCTCGCTGTAGTCCAGTCCCCGCATCATCCAATAATCATCCAGCAGCAATGCCTGCTGATACTCATTCAAAGTCTCTCCACTCTGCTCCAGTGCCAGATATTCCCTCGCATCCCGACAGCTCATGAGCCAGCGGAAAATACCACTGTGTTCCCATCGGTCTATGGTTCTGTTCTCTTCGACAGCCTGCTCATAAAAATCCATCAGTGCTTCCAGATCCTTCTCCTGATAGAGACGGTCCAGTATCGGAAAGTTCTCTTTTTCCCACAGATAATCCGCTCTGGCATCCCTGGGTTCTATATACTGCGCCCGGAACACAATTACCGCAAGTATCGCTGCCAATGCCGCCAATAAGATCAGAAGCTTAATCACAAATTTCTGTTTCTTTTTCAGTTTTTTCTTCAGTTCCTTCTCCGGTACCTGCTCCAACTGCTGCATATCCTGCCGCATGCTTTCCAGCTTCCCCAGATATTCCGCTTCGGCGCCCTTGTAATTCAGGCTTCCGCAATAGGGACACTTCGGAAGGGTATCTTCAAATTCTGCCCCACAGGAACTGCAGATGATCTTTTTAACTGTGGTATCTGCCATACAAATCCTCATATCTTTCCACAACCTGCACACTTTGGACTGCCGGCGCAAAGCTGCTTATTGTTCACAATCATTATTAATATACAACACAAAAATGACACGTGCAATGCAGAATCACTTTTTGCACACATCTTGAGGTTTTTGTCTCTTTCCTGTAAAATAAACTCAGTCGAAAAACCTGCCCGCAGTTCAAAATTGCGGGTTGCTGAAAGGAATGACGATCGATATGTATGAGAACGGTTTTCTGGATCCGGCCTATATCACACCGGAGGAACAACAGATTTTAGACGGTAATATTGCCGTTCAGAAGAATCTCTACACCAGCAAACAGGATTTTGTAGTAGAGAGTGATAAATTTTTGGAACACTCCGAAGATGATATTACTCTGCGTCGCCACACCCGCTTTGTGGATTTTCCAAAGCATAAACATGATTACGTGGAGATCTTTTATTGTCTCTCCGGTTCTGTCACACATGTCATAAATGAAGAAGAGATCTGTCTCCGCCCCGGGGAACTTCTATTTATGAACCAACATATCGAACATGCGGTAATAGCCTGCGGCCAGGAAGATCTGGGCATTAACATCATCATCCGCCCCGCCTATTTCCAGAATATCCTGACTTTGATCAACAAGGATAATATTCTGGCGGATTTTATCATCAATGCGCTGGAAGGTGACAGTTGTGTCGGTCAGTATCTGTACTTTACCGTCTCCGACAATCCCTGCATCCAGAACCTCATCCACAATGCGGTCTTCCTTCTGTTACAGCAGCCTCAGAACTGGCATAAGCTCTCGGAACACACCTTTGCCCTGCTGTTCATGCATATCTTAAGCAATGCGGAAAATATTTTATTAGACCAGAAAGATGAGCAGAGCAATGTCCTGATGGTGGTGGTACGCAGATACCTGGCGGAGCATTATGATATCGGAACTCTTCACGAACTGGCTGCACAGATCGGGTACACCCCCTCTTCCCTGAGCCGTATGATCAAAAAATATTCCGGCACTACCTTTAAGGAAATACAAACACGGCAGCGTATGCGGGTCGCTATGAATCAGCTGTCCCACACGGCGCTGCCGGTGTCTGAAATTGCCCTGTCCGTGGGCTATGAGAATCAGAACTTCTTCTACAAACAGTTCAAAAAAATGTATGATATGACACCTAACGAGGCGCGTTTAAAATCGCGCCGATAACGTCAGGCATTCAAGATATAACGGTTCGAGACTCCTTCGTGTGTCTCTCGGATCGTTATTTTTCGTATAAGAACTCTTCCGGAAGGGTCACACCGAAGTCCTTTGCCAGATGGCGAAAATCATCGGGGGTAATGGTCTGTCTCTTATTCGGCTGCATGGACAACATCTTCACCAGAATTTCTGCGGATTTTTCTACGGTATGCATCAGACCGAAGGTCAGGTCGAAGTCTTTGCCTGCGGCAAAGGTTCCATGATGTGCCCAGATGGCCAGATCGTATTTCTTCATCAGTTCGGAGGTAGCTACTGCGATCTCTCTGCCGCCCGGTACCATCCAGGGCACTACGCCCACACCATCCGGGAATACTACGGGGCACTCGGTTGCCATCTCCCACAGTTCTCTGGTGAATACCTTATCCTCCAGAGGAAGCACGAAGGTCAGCGCAATGATATTGGTGGTATGTGCATGATATACCACACGGTAGTCGGGATCCTGCAGCTTCTTCACTTCCAGATTCATCAGGTGGCTGGGGAGCTCGGAGGTAGGTCTGCCCCCGTTTACCAGACCCCATACGATACGGTAATTCTCACCCTTGTCGTCAAGTTCGATCATGCAGATAGAATCTTCCGGCTTAATGCTGACATTACGAAAATATTTGCCACTGCCGGTCACCAGGAAATACTCTCCTGCCAGTGCGGGAACTGTGGTGCCGATGGGCTGGAACTCCTTCGGCTCAAAGTTCTCCTTTACCAGTTCTACCTCTTCCGGCTTCACACGGTAAGACAGGTTGCCGCCGTTACGTTCATGCCAGCCTTGCTGCCAGCCGTCATCTGCCATTCTGATAAATCCCTGTACAAATTCTGCATCTAAAAATTTCATGATAATACCTAACCTTTCTATCGTCTGCAACCTCCCGGCCGCAGACATAATTTTCAAAATTATAAGCATTTTCTACACAAATGCTATTATCTGGTAATGATATCTACCGGCACATTTAATATTTTAGCAACCTTCAGGATCGTGTCAATATGTCTGCCGGCTGCCGCTGCCATATGATGGGTAGGGCCTGCCTCGCTCCAACGGTTCACGAACTCTCTGCAGGGGATTGAGAATTTGGTACGCATATTGGTGTCACCGAAAGTGAAGATCGGGCCGGACTGATTCTCGCCTTCTGCCACAACGAACTTGAAGTTGCCGTCCTTATCCTGCGTGATAGCCAGATAGGTCACAGGGCCTACGGGAGGATAGAACTGAGTCAGATATCCGCCGCCTACCTTGCCGTGGAATACCTTAACGATCTTCATGGTGGGCTTATGTGCCAGAGAGATATCCGCATCGCCGGATCCGGAATGACCGATGATGCAGATATCCTCGTTGAAATCAATGGAGTACATCTCGGACAACTGTCCCATACCGGAGATCGTCTTCAGAATGGACATTGCCATGGCTACTTTCATATCACCTTCTACGGCACATGCGGTACCTTGCTTGATCAGCATGGAAAATGCAGGGATCAGCATGGAATCCAGTTTACCGGCTACTCCCTGTGCCTTACCGGCATAATGGGAGGCGATCATGCTTAAGTCTTCATCCTTCGCCCACTGCTCGAAAGCAAGCACATGCTTTGCCATATCCAGAATATCTTCGTCATCTGCGGTAGCGCCACCCTCTACTTCGAAGGTATCGATGATGTCCTGTGCCTTCGCCTTAATAGCTTCGGTATCGGTAATATCATCTGCAATAGCCCACATATCTTCCCAGTCAAACTGCTTGGTATACAGGCCCATTCTGTTGTAAAGGTTGGTCTCATCGATATAGAGATCCATCATTCCGGGATAAGGGCGGCCGATCTGGGCAATATTGGTCTGACGGAAACGTCTGCGGACCTGAGCTGCCTTACACCAATCTTCGATCTGAGCTGCCACCTCGGGGTCGCCGCCTTCTACCACGCCAGTGATTACAGCATGTCTCTTGCCTGCACGCTCCAGGTCTGCCACAGCCTCACCTACGGCACCACAGGCATACAGGTCACCCAGCCAGATGGGAATATCGGTATTGGCATAGTCCGGCGCCAGCTTCTTCTGCACATTGATACATACTACAGGCACATCCAGATCACGGATCGCGGGAAGTACGTTATAGGAAGTTGCATAGGTCAGCAACTGCAGGAATACCAGATCTACGTCTGCAGCACGGAATTTATCACCTGCTGCCATAGCCTGTTCCTTGGTGGTCACCATGCCACCATCAACGATATCTACAGTATCGGGAATCGTCTTCTTGAAATCCTCATACTGTGCCTCAAAATTAGGCACCAGCTGGGGGAACTGGGGCAGATATGCTCCCAGAGCGATGGAAAATACACCGATCTTTGCCTTTGTGTTTACTAACATTTATAATTTCCTCCTTTTATAAGGTTATTTTTATGATGTCGGGGTCAAAAGCCCCCGACTTTGATGCCTACGGATTGCTCCGTGCTACGCACTCCCACTTCTACGCTCCGCTTCGGTCCGTGCTAAACATGTGCCACTGGCACATAGCACCCTACCCAATATTCGCATATCGTGGGATTATCATCCCACTTTTATGCTCATATCGGGGCGGGTCCTAAGGTCTTTCGCCCACTTATGAGCAAGCTCATGTGGGCTTAGACCTTTTGACCCTGGCATCATTTTTATTACTTTGCCGGAGCAAATGTCTTAATTTCAAAAGACTCCCGGACACATTTTCTGGCACTCTTCAGATCTGCAAGATCTCCTGCATGGATCATCTGCGCCAATAGGTTGCCGATAGCGGTTGCCTCACCGGGACCCGCATATACGGTCTTGCCCGTAGCATCCGCTGTCAACTGGTTCAGATATGCTGCATTGGAACCGCCCCCGATGATATGGATGCTGTCATAGGTCTTCCCGGCGATCTTCTCCAGACCTCTTACGGTCTCTCCGTAGGACTGTGCGAGACTGCGGTATACTACGGAAGTCAGCTCTCCCACGGACTCCGGTACCGGTTGTCCTGTCTTATGACAGTACTGTCTGATGGCTTCCACCATGCTGTCCGGAGAGAGAAAACTCTGGTCATTCACATCCACTCTGGAAGGGAACTCCTTGCTTTCCTCTGCCATATCGCACAGCTGTGCAAAAGAGTATGCATCGTTATATTCGTGTCTTACGGACTGGATCATCCACAGTCCCATAATATTTTTCAGGAAACGGAACCGGTGATTGTAACCGCCCTCGTTGGTAAAGTTGGCCGCTGCGGCATCCTCTGTAATGACCGGTTTCAGGGATTCGATTCCCATGAGAGACCAGGTTCCCGAGCTGATATAAATGCCGTCTCCTTCTGTCTGAGGAACTGCCATTACGGCCGATGCGGTGTCATGGCTTCCGCACAGTACCACTTCCAGATCGAATCCTACTTCCTTCTGAATCTCCGGAAGCAGCTGGCCCACTTTCGTTCCGGGCATCTGCAGCGGCAGGAAAATATCCTCCGGGTAACCCAGCTTACGGATCAGCTCCTTATCCCACTGGAAGGTATCGGGATTCACCAGCTGTGTCGTGGAACCGTTCGTGTACTCCGACAATTTATTGCCCGTCAGACGGAAACCGAAGTAATCCGGCAGCATGAGAAGTGTCTTTGCCTGCTGTAAAAACTCCGGAGTCTGCTGTTTTACTGCCATCAGCTGATAAACGGTATTGAAAATCTGCTTCTGGATACCTGTTTTTCCATACAGTTCGGTCTCCGGCAGGATCTTCGCCACCTCCGCGTCCATGCCATCCGTGCGGTGATCACGATAACCGTAAGTATCACCCAGAATTTGATCCTTTTCGTCTAACAGAACATAATCCACAGCCCAGGTGTCAATAGCCATGCTCACCGGGATCTTTCCCAGTTCTTTGCATTTTTTCATGCCGGCAACGATCTCGCCGAACAGACGGTTCACATCCCACAGAAGCTTTCCGTCCTTATGATCCATGCCATTCTCAAAACGATAGATCTCTTCCAGCTCTATTTTGCCGTTCTCCATGTGCCCCAAAATATGTCGTCCACTGGAAGCACCGATATCCACGGCCAGATAATATTTTTCCATAAGATATCCACAGCCTCCCTTATCTGAAACTGAATACCTGTGTAAGAAGCGGCTGTGCTCCTGTAACAGGATCCTTCTCCATGATTAGAATATCTTTCATATATTCATCCCATTTTTTCACTACATCGCTCTCTGCCTGCACTTTTGCCGCATAGTCGACGCCCTTTTCACATTCGTAATAACCGAACAGTTCCTCGCCCTGCATCCAGATAGAGTAATTTACAATTCCGGCGTTTGCCAGAACTTCCTTCATCTCCGGCCAGATATTGTCATGTCTCTTCTTATATTCTTCCTGCATTCCCGGTACAATTTTTCCGCGCCATGCGTATTTTTCCATACTAACCACCATACCTTTCTATGTATTCCGATGCACCTTTGGGCGGACAGACCACCCGATCGTCATTGATTCTGTTTTTATTGTAGCTCTGCACTTTAGATTTCGAAATGACATTATTTGCTCCGGGCACTGTCCGATTTTGCCCGAATGAAAATGGCGCCGTTCATTCTGTTGTGCACAAGATACAGGAATTATGTTATGATGAGTAATCATAGAGAAAGAGAGTTTTTCATGGAACGAACACTAATTTATACTGCTGATAATTCCATAGTCTCCATGCCGGTCAGCCGCTTTCTGAAGCAAAAAGGCTTCTCCTCACAGAATCTGGTGCAGTTAAAAAAAGACCCCTCCGCTGTACTGGCAAACGGGATTCCCTGCTTTATGAATCATATACTGCAGCCCGGCGATACCCTGACACTGCATATCCGGGAAAATCATTCTTCTGAGAAGATTCCCCCGGTAAATCTGCCATTAAATATTGTCTACGAGGATGCGGATCTTATGGTAATCAACAAGCCTGCGGGAATGCCGATCCACCCTTCCATGAACAATTATTACAATTCCCTGGCGAATGCCCTCGCGTACTATTTTGAACAGCAGAACTGTCCTTTCATCTTCCGCTGCATCAACCGCCTGGACCGGGATACTTCCGGACTGACCATCGTGGCGAAGCATTATGTCAGCGCCGGTATACTGTCTGCCATGATTGCCAATAAAGCGACTTCCGGCATCACGAGGGAATATCTTGCCATTGCAAAAGGCTCGGTACGTCCCTTAGAGGGAACCATCACCGCACCCTTAGGGCGCAAGGAAGGCTCGATCATCGAGCGGACGGTGGATTTTGAAAACGGGGAATCTGCGGTTACGCATTACAGAGTACTGGACGAAAAAAACGGGCACAGCCTGGTCTCTCTCATCTTAGAGACCGGCCGCACCCATCAGATACGGATTCATATGAAACACCTCGGTTATCCCCTGATCGGAGATTATCTGTACAACCCGGATATGGAACGGATACAAAGGCAGGCGCTGCACGCATGGAAACTGATCTTCCGCCATCCCATCACCGGGGAAATACTGTCCTTTACCGCACCGTTGCCGAAGGATATGGCGATGGTAGCGGGAGATACCCCGTGGAGCATATCCTGAATCTGCTTAGTCTGCAAGCAGTCATGCAGATTCCTATGGTGCAGTATTATGCACGCAGTTTCTTCAGTGCTTTCTCCCGGATCAGGCATTCACCGTGTTCTTCCAGATATCTTATCTTCTGCTCGTCTGCGGCATACAACGCTGCGAATTCCATAGCCTGGATGCAGGCTCTGCTGTAGCGCTCGTAGGACGCACCGCCCTTCTGCACATAGACATAGCAGGTGCCGTCTTCCATCCGGTACAACGTGCTGTTGATCCGCAGGTTCGCCGGTAATACGGCGGCATATTCGATCACTCTGCCGATATTGCGGAAGGCAAATATTGCAAACTGGGGCTTTGCCGCTTCCTCTGCTTTTCCCTTTGCTTTCTTATTTTTCCCGGCGTTGTTCTCCGTTTCTTCCTTCGCCTGTTTTTCCAGCGTAGCGCCGATCTCTGCCTTCTTCTCCTCGAAGACCCGTTTCATTTCCTGCAAAGCCTGCAACAGCTGTGCACCGTTTTTATTCTCCAACGGTTCTTTCTCGGAAAATACCAGTACCAGTCCTTCATCCGGCAGCATCATGATCTGCAGGTCAAACGCATACTTCGGCGGCTTGTAGCCTACCTCTTCCTCTGCCTGTTCGATGATCTCCTGTACCACTTCTTTTGCTTTATCACTGCGGGTCACAAAATCTTTATAATCAATATCGTACTCTTCCAACTCTTCGTTGGAAAGAAAACACTTTACGGTCTTATCATCAATTCGTTCTATTTTCATAGCTATCACCTCTTACTGTTATATGTATGATAGCATAAAAATGTTGTGATTTCCACTGTCCAAATTATGAAAACACTATAAAGCTATTCTGACAACTAACTTTTGTGAAGCTTATTAACTTGAAAGTTAGTGAATATTGGCAAAACCGACGAACTCCCGGAGCATGCGATACACATGTCTTGATGTAAGGTCTCCGGATGTGAATTTTCTACGAAAAGTGATGAGTAGTTCTCGTC
>OJQN01000070.1_pt1 | contig 60080 bp, 38 predicted proteins | sample 1598881 | NCBI WGS metagenome assembly OJQN01 (sample SAMN03922512, study PRJEB24848) | human gut metagenome | isolation source: stool sample | host: Homo sapiens | place: Germany | collected 2010-02
TCTCGTGGGCTCGGAGATGTGTATAAGAGACAGCATGAATACTTATCATGTGACAAGACAGCTTTATGTAAAGAATATCGTCGCCCTAAATGGGATGACGATATATGGAAGTTTGAACGTGCCTTACGCTTTCACGAATATTATTACAATAATAAAAGACAGAACCCTCTGAACAGAATATTTTGCAAATATTGGGCTTGGAGGCATCACATACTTGGCTTGCGGTTAGGTTTTACAGTCCCGATAAATGCGTGTGGTAAAGGACTGAGATTAAGTCATTACGGCTCTATCGTAATTAACGGAAATGCAAAAATTGGTGATTTTTGCGACATTCACTCTGGCGTAAACATTGGTCAAAAGGGGGGGGTAAAATTAACAGCATAAATGTTCCAACTATCGGGAATCATGTTTGGATAGGGCCTGGCGCGAAATTGTTTGGAAAGATTTTCATCGCTGACCATTGTCAGATTGGAGCAAACGCTGTTGTTAATAAGGATTTCAATATACCCTATTCAATCATTGCAGGAGTTCCTGCAAAAGTATTAAAGACCTCAAAATAAATTAGCAAATGCGTATATTACATATAACAAATTGCCTCAGAGGGGGTGGAATTCAGAATTTTCTTTTGTCGCTTTTACCTGAACAAGTAAAGCAAGGACATGAAGTGACATTAATCGTGATTGAACGATATGACTATGATTATTGCAGACATTTAGACTCTATTTTAACATCGAATGGAGTAAAAGTGATATGCCTTGATAAAATTAGGCATAATAAGAAGTCTATGCTTTATACAGTGTTGGCTTGTAGAAAGCTCACGAAGAAGATGAAACCAGACATAGTAAATACGCATGGCATCATGGCTCATGTTTATGGGGCAGTGTCTGTTATTGGCAAACAATTTCCACAAGTGATAACTGTACACAATGCGCCTGAACCTTGGCCGTTGAGTTGTAGATTGCTTTGCAATGATAAACCGCTTATTTTCTGTTCAAGTTCAGCATTTGATATGCGTCAACAGAATGCTACGAAAATGGTGGCTATAGACAATGGCATATCTCCTGATATAGTCAGAAGTAATGTCAGCGTAGACCTGAAAAAAGAATTGTCTTTGAAATATTCAGATAAGGTTATCGTGCTAGTCGGCTCATTGCGCCCACAAAAGAACTACGAGTTTCTTAAAGATATTGTTGATGAGGCCAAAGACCCTTCACTGCATTTTTGTGTTTGTGGAGGAAATTATGGTGAAGGCTATATCCAGGCTTCCGTGTTTAACGGATATGAAAAGAATATTCATCTGTTGGGATTGCGGTCTGATGTATCGGCTATTGAAAACTGCGCGGATTTGTTTTTGAGTTGTGCAAAATTTGAGGGGTTACCAATAGCTGTCTTGGAGGCGTATTTTAATGGCATACCGTGTGTTTTATCTCCGATACCTCAGCACAAAAACATTGCCAATGTTTACAAGGTATATATTCCAGATTCTTTTAACGCTTCTGCTTTCGTTGCAACAATAAACATGGCATTATCAGAAAAAGAAGACCATCAGGCAATATACGAAAAGAGACAGAAACAAATAGCCAAGTACAGCATCAGTGAAGCCTGTACGAAATATATAGATTTTTACAACGAAATTATTAATGACTAATAATATAACTGAAACAACAGGAAATCACCTTTGTACTGGTTGCGGCATTTGTGAAGATGTGTGCCCAACTCACTCCATACGGATAGAGTGCAGGAATGGAGAGAATAAGCCTGTCTTGAACACTGAGACCTGTCTTGGCGATAAATGCGGCAGATGCTTGAAAGTATGTCCAGGCATTGGTTGCAATTTAGCAGAAATGGCGAACAAGTTATTCTCGAATGAAAACGCAAAGGCAGACAAGTACATCGGACTTTTCCAAAATCTTCACACTGGCTACAGCTTGGACCAAGAGATTCGCTACCATTCAGCGTCAGGTGGCATGGTGAGCCAGTTCTTGATTTATCTGCTTGACAAGAAGATTATTGACGGTGCTGTGGTTACGGGATTTTCCGAGAACGACCATATAACGCCAGTATCGTATATCGCCAGAACAAAAGAGGAGGTATTAAAGGCTAGAAGTTCAAAATATTGCCCGGTGGCCTTAAACAAGGTAGGCAATGAAATCAAAAATTCTGAAGGCAAATATGTGATAGTCGGACTGCCCTGCCATATTCAAGGATTCAGGAAAAGGGCAGCAATAGACCGTAAGTTCAGTGAGCATGTCGTAGGATATTTCTCTATCTATTGTTCTTCCAACAGGACGTTTCACGCCCGAGACTTTTTGCTGAAAAAATATGGAGTTGACAAGAAGAAAATTGGATATTTCGCATTCCGTGACAATGGCTGCTTGGGCAGTCTGGTGGTGGATGCGGCAGGCAATGGGGCGGAATTCCCTACATTCGCTACTACGGTGCGCTCAGGAGCTTTTTCAAGCCTAGAAGATGCCTTTCGTGTATTGACCATTACGGTCAGTTGGCTGACGTATGCTTCGGCGACATTCACATTAAGCCGTACTCTGACGATGAGGTCGGCATAAGTTCTTGGATTGTAAGAAATCCTTATTTTGAAGATTTGTTCAGACAGGCAGAGGCCGACGGCTATATAAAAATTGATGTTGTTGATGCCAAAACATTGAATGAATCTCAAAAGGCCATGCTTTATCCAAAGCAACGGCGGGCCCGGGCCATAATGAATATGGACAGAATGATAGGACGAAAAACAGCACAATACGACATACAGCTTGAAAGGCCACACTTAAAAGATTATGTTTCTGAGATAGTCTGCCAATGCCAGAGGCTTGTAGGACGGCATAAGGCATTATGGTTTGTAGTAAATTACTTTTATAATCAAAAAGGAATCAATGGGAAAAACTGACAAAAAGAAAATCGGTTGTGTAGTCATTATTCATCCTGGGCAGAACAATTATGGAAGTTCGTTGCAGGGATATGCGACCATTTACAAAATCGGACAACTCGGCTACGATTACGAAATCATCCGATATATAAAGAAACGCTCAATACGCGAGTTGCTTGGCAACCTTCCAAGTCTGCTCAAGATTGGACTTATAGGGCAGATATGCTACAGGCTTAGAAAGAAGCGGGACTTGCTGCTGCACAAAGAATATAAAAGGACGAAAGCTGTACGCACGAAAGCTGTGGATGCTTTTAAGTCTAAATATCTTGATTCCGTGTCACGGTTCTATGTTGGCTTTCAAGATCTTCACAATGGCTCCTTAAATTATTCGACGGTAATGGTCGGTAGTGACCAAGTATGGGGACCGTTCAGCCTGTATTCCAAATTTTACAATCTGCTATTTGTTGATGATTCTATTCCAAAATTTTCTTATGCGTCCAGTTTCGGTGTCTCAAATATTGCTCCTTGCCAGCAAGAAGCTGTAGCTGCTTATATAAACAGAATAGATAAGTTAGGAGTAAGGGAACAACGAGGTAAAGAAATCGTCAAAGAACTTACGGGACGTGATGACGCTCAGGTCGTGTTGGATCCTACTTTGTTGTTGTCAAGAGAGGAGTGGGAGAAAAATATAGATGAACGCAGATGTGTAGTGAATGAGCCTTATATATTGTGCTATATTTTAGGTGAACGCAAAGATATCAGGCTGATGATAAAGGATTTGAGGAAAAAATCAGGATTGAAGATAGTGAATTTACCCCATATTGACAATTACCACTCAATTGACAACGAGCTTGGTGACATCAATCTGTATGATGTTGACCCGTTTGATTTCATTCATCTTGTGCGTGACGCAAAATATGTGGTTACTGATTCGTTTCATGGTTCAGTCTTTTCCATTTTGTTTCATAAAAAGTTCTTGACTTTTTACAGGCAAGACCCAAAAACTAAAGGTTCAACACACTCACGAATAGATAGCTTGTTCGGAATGTTTAAAATCAAAGACCGCATCTTTTGTGGGGGCGACATCCTTTCACAAATGCAAAATGAAATAAACTATGATTTTGTTGACAGGACTTTAGAGGAAATGAGAAAAGAGTCTGTGAAATTTTTGTCTGACTGCTTAGCTTTAAGTCAAGATGTTACTTCTAAGAGATAATAAGATTATATTTAATTATAACCTGTGCCAGCAGTGCGGGGCGTGCGGGGCGGTGTGCCCCAAAGGCGCGATAACGTTCACGATGCGTGGCGACGCGACGCACGACGTGGTGGTTGATGACGTCAAGTGCATTCGCTGCCAGAGGTGCGTCAGGGTGTGCCCGGCCAACAAGGAGGAGGACTACAAGGGGTATTTTGACGGTTTTGATAAGAAGCGTTATTTTCTCGGATATAACGCCGACAACAGCGTAAGGCGTGAAAGCTCGTCGGGCGGAGTGTGCAAAACCATCGTCATAGAGAGCCTAAGACAGGGCTTGGCTGACGGCGTTTATACGCTGCGGCGGACTGACGGTTTCCCGTTTGCCGAGGGCGAGTTCTTCACCAAGGAGAATATCCCTGACTATGAGGATATGCCCAATTCTGTTTACCACACGCTTCTTGCGTGCCGCAATATATATAAAATACGGAAATGCCAAAGGCTGATTGTCGTCGGCACGAGCTGCCAGCTGCGCGCCATGAACGCCGCGCTGAAGGGCAAGGCGGACGAGATAATTCGCGTATGTATCTTTTGCAAGCAACAGAAGACTCTCGGCTCCACGCGCTTCCTTGCCAAGATGATGGGCACGAAGGTGCCCGAAAACCGAAAATTTTTTGTCCGCTATCGCGGACAGGGCTGGCAGGGAATCGTGAGGGTGAATGAAGCGAAGCTGCCATGGAATAGGGCAGCTTCGCTTCCGTTCGGTAAACGATTGTGGACCGTCGCCGGCTGCAACGTCTGCGGCGACCCGTTCGGAGCGAACGCCTGTGCCGACATATCGCTCATGGACCCATGGACCATACGTCAATCAAACAACCTCGGCGAGACACTTGTAACCGTCCATACAGAACGTGGTATGGATCTGCTGAAAAGCATCGTCAACATCAGGCTTGACGAAAAGACATTCGCAGAGGTTAAGCCCGCCCTTGACCTGAAGGACGTATGGCGCAAGCAGCAGCTCGTGCCGTTCTTCCGTGGCGAGGAGTGCGGCGCGGTTGTCCGCAAGGCCGGCAAGGCGGAAGTGCGCCAGCGCAAGTTCCTCCGCACAGTAGTTGAGACATTGCCTCAAATGCCTATATTGTTTTACAGGGCGTTGTGCCATTTCTGGCCAGATGCCCGTAACAAAATACTTTCACCCAAGGATTGAAAGCATTACAAATTAGATTCCTATTAATAGAAAATCCAACAGATAAAAGCTTGAGGTTGGATTTTACTAACTGTATTTGCCGTTGAACATACGGTGTCGTTTTTTACCTTTTTTACCCTTTCACCCTTTTACCTTTTATTGATGGACATAAAAGTAATAACGCGGCATGCCCCGTCAAACTACGGGTCGTTGCTCCAGTCTATCGCCACGCAGACCATACTCGCACGACTTGGGCACCAATGCGAAATCATAGATTACGTGCGCGACGACGAGCATGGACTGAAGGCCGTTATGACAGACATGAACAGCAAGCGTGACAGGCTTGGCAACGCAGTTAAACGTATGGCATACGTGATGATGAGATACCCTGAGGAGAAACGGGCTGAGGCGAAGTTTGAGCACATGCGCCGCCGTTACCTGAAACTGACGCGCCGCTGCCGCACACATGACGACTTGGCGCAGTTGGATGCCGATGTGTTTATGACTGGCAGCGACCAAGTGTGGGGACCGACACTCAACGGGCATTATGACGAAGCCTATTTTCTCTCATTCGTTAAAGACAAGCCCAAAGTGGCGTATGCGGCAAGTTTCGGGCGCACTGAGTTCACTCCGCAGACTCTTGAGGAATGCAAGCGGCTGCTATCGCGTTATGATGCCATTGCCGTGAGGGAAGACTCCGCTGTAAGTCTGTTGAGGCAGATGGGGATAGAATGTGCCGGTCAAGTGCTGGATCCGACACTGCTGCTCACAGGCGACGAGTGGGGCGAATACATCAAGCGCAACATTGTCAAAGGCAAGTATGTGCTTGTTTACCAATTGCACAACAATCACGCGCTGAGCGACTATGCCGTGCGCTATGCCCGTCACGCAGGGTTGCCACTCTACCGTGTATCACCAACGTTCCACCAATTCCGCCGTGGCGGCAAGTTCGTCTATCTGCCAGACCTCGGCGACTTCCTTTCGTGCATAAAGAACTGTACTTACTTGATAACAGACTCGTTTCATGGTACGGCGTTCGCCTTGAACTTCAACCGACAGTTCATAGAAATTCTGCCGAACAACAAGACTGGCAGTCGCAACCAGAGCATATTACAGCTTACGGGATTGCAAGACAGGATAGTGACCGACTATGAGGACTTCAGCATCGCGGAAAAAATGATTGACTACGCGCGTGTCAATGCCGTTCTTGCAAAGGAAAGGCGGAAGTCTATGGAAACCATGAAAGAGTTATGCTCAATAAACAAAAGGAAATGAAGATACTGCTGATAACCTATCCAGTCTCTCCTTATCGTGGGTCAGAGTTTTCTGTGTCGTGGAACTACATAGTCAACATGAGTCGTGAACATGAGCTGTTTGTGCTTTACGGCACGTCGGGCGGCGGTTTGGGCAATGTGAGTGAATTGAAAGGCTGGCTTAAAACTCATACGCTCAACAATGTTCATTTCATAGATGTGCAGATGCCAGACAATGTTCTGTCAAGAGTGCTGGCACGGCTTAGGGCGTTCAACTATAAGTTCGGCTCGTTCTTCCAATACAAGTATTGGCACAAGCAGGTTTACCGCAAGGCATTGGAAATAGTGGGGACTGACGGCATAGACATTGTGCATTACTTGAATCCGATAGGTTTCAAGGAGCCAAGCGAGTGCTGGCGTATAAAGGGCGTGCCATACGTGTGGGGGCCGGTGCAGGGAGTGGAGAACCGACCGCTCTGCTTGTACAAGGCGCTGGGGATAAGCGGATGCGTTGACGCTTTAATAAGGCTGGTAGTACACAATGGAATGCTGCTGTTTTCACCCAAAATACGAAAGGCCGTAAAACGTGCCGACTGTATGTTTGCCGCCACTCCCAACACGGTCAAGCAGATGAAGCGGGTGTTCGGCAAGGAGACGATTTACCTGCCCGAGAACGGCATCCAGAAAATGAACCGCACAGAACCTATTACTTACAATGAGGGTGATGTGCTTAGGATAGTCTGGTGTGGCGCCGTTGTTTACCGCAAAGGACTGATATTGTTGCTTGACGCACTAAGCAAGGTAAAGTCGGACAGATGGTGCCTAAATGTAATTGGGGGGGGTAATTTGCTACCAAGTTTGAAGAAATATGCCGACAAACATAATATAAGTAAACATATCACGTGGCACGGAAGTATTCCCCGTGAACAAGTGTTCAAGCTGATGTCAGATTCGCACTTGCACGTTATATCCTCTTTGGGTGATGCCACCACTACTGTATTGCTTGAGGCCATGTCGTTTGTCGTGCCGACAATGACGCTCGACCATTGCGGAATGGCCGGCGTCGTCTGTCAGAAATGCGGAATAAAGATTCAGATACATTCATACAAGCAAGTGGTAAACGATATGGCGGCGAACATAGAGGGCATCATAAACGAACCTGAGAAAATTAACAGATTGTCAAAGGGTGTCATAGAGTGCTCAAAGAAATATCTTTGGACAAATAGGATAAGCGTGTTCGACAAGGCTTATGAAACAGCAGTACAAAAGTACAGTTATAACTCATTTTAAACTCATACGTAACTCTCTAATTACTAATGTGATAACAATAGATATCCTTTCGTCTTATAAAAGGTCTCCAATTGTACGCTATAAGGATAGCTTTTACGGACTAAAAGAATAGCTATTGTAAAATCAAACACTGTCCACGAGCTGTGTTTGACGGTCAAAATTATATATTATGCGCATCTTACTATCCAACAAATTCTATTACCGCCGAGGCGGCGACTGCATCTATATGCTTAATCTTGAACAGCTGCTGAAGGCGCACGGACACGAGGTTGCGGTGTTCGCGATGGACTATCCTGAAAACTTGGACACGCCGTGGCGGAAGTACTTTCCCAAAAATATGAACAAGCTGATGGCGTTGACACGGCCGTTCGGCTCACACGAAGTAAAGAGCAAGTTCAACAGACTGCTTGACGACTTCCGCCCAGACGTGGTACATGTTAATAATATACATACGCAGTTGTCGCCTGTCATCGCCGAATTGGCGCATAAACGCGATATAAGGGTGGTGTGGACGCTACACGACTACAAGCTGCAGTGCCCTCGTTACGACTGTTTGCGCGACGGGAAAACGGTTTGCGAGCAATGCTTTAACGACGACAAAACGCCGTGCAAGACCTACCGTTGCATGAAAGGCTCACGCCTGGCTTCATTTGTGGGCTACCGTGAGGCTGTGATGTGGAACCGTGAACGGCTTGAGAAATGTACCGACCTGTTCATCTGTCCGAGCCGTTTCATGGCGGAGAAGATGGCGCAGGGCGGCTTCAGAAAGGACAAACTGAAGGTGCTTTGCAATTTCATTGACGTGGAGAAGTGCCGCAAGAACGATTACTCAAAGGATGATTATTATTGTTATGTAGGTCGTCTAAGCCATGAGAAGGGCGTGAGCACACTTATAGAGGCAGCGTCGCGGTTGCCGTACAGGCTGAAAGTGATAGGAGGAGGACCGCTCTTGGAGCAATTAAAAATTAAAAATGAACAATTAAAAAATCGTGTTGAGTTCCTTGGTTTCAAACAGTGGGACGAAATCAAGGAGATAGCCGGCCGCGCGAGGTTTACCGTCATTCCGTCGGAATGGTACGAGAACAACCCGCTGTCGGTAATCGAGGCGGAGTGCATAGGCACGCCCGTGCTTGGCGCACGCATCGGTGGCATACCCGAACTGATAGACGAGGGCGTGAACGGCATGACATTCGAAAGCGGCAACGCCGACGACTTGGCCGGGAAAATAAAGGCTATGTTCAACGCTGAATTTGACTACAAGGCCATAGCCGACGCTGCGATGGAATGCTACAACGCCGAAAACTATTACAACGAAATAATGAAAATATACAAATAAGAGGACAAATAAAATGGCTAACACAAAAGTTCCGCGTCCAACTGACGCAAGCATCATCCTGACGTATCGTTGCCCGATGCGTTGCCAGATGTGCAACATCTGGAAAAATCCTACTAACAGGCAGGAGGAAATCAAGGCGGAAGACCTGAAGACACTGCCGCAGCTGAAGTTCATCAACCTTACGGGCGGAGAGCCGTTCATCCGCGAAGACCTGGCCGAGATAGTTGAGGAGTGCTACAAGCATACCCCACGAATAGTAATCTCCACCTCGGGCTGGTTTGAGGACCGTGTCGTGGCCCTTGCAAAGAAGTTCCCAAACATAGGCATCCGCATTTCCATAGAAGGGCTTAGCCAGAAGAACGACGAGTTGCGAGGCCATGCAGGCGGCTTTGACAAGGGTCTGCGAACGCTGCTCACCCTGAAGCACATGGGCCTGAAGGACATCGGCTTCGGTTGCACAGTGTCAAACCACAACTCTAAGGACATGCTTTCGCTCTACCAACTGTCACTTTCGCTCGGCATGGAGTTCGCCACGGCGGCGTTCCACAACTCGTACTACTTCCACAAGAGCGACAACGTAATCACAAACAAGGACGAGGTGACGGGCAACTTCAGGCAACTGATAGAGTGGCAGCTGAAGGAGAAGCACCCGAAGAGTTGGTTCCGAGCATGGTTCAACATGGGGCTCATCAACTATATCGAGGGCGGGCGCCGTATGCTGCCTTGCGAGGCTGGCATGGTTAACTTCTTCATAGACCCTTGGGGCGAGGTGATGCCCTGCAACGGACTGGAGGAAAGGTACTGGAAAGAGAGCATGGGCAACATCCACGACAAGCCTTTCATGGAAATCTGGGAGAGCGAGCAGGCGCAGAAGGTAAGGCAGATGGTTCGTAAGTGTCCGAAGAATTGCTGGATGGTGGGCACGGCAAGCCCTGTGATGCACAAGTACATCAAGTATCCTGCCACGTGGGCATTGAAGAACAAATTGCGCTCGATGCAAGGCAAGCCGGCTTGCATAGACCCGAAGTGGTGCGACGTAGGCCAGGATCCGTGCCAGGGAGACATGAGGGAGAAGTTCTGATTCCATTGGTTTATGATCAAGCAAGGGACAGGCGATCGATGAGATTCGCCTGTTCCGACCGCGCATATATTTTATACAATCAAACCCAAAAATGTGTAACAAAACATTAATTACCCCCCCCGAAAGCAAAAATAAAGTTAACAGAGAGCGGTATGGCTCGCTCGACGGGCTCCGTGCTTATGCTGCGCTTGGCATAATACTGATGCACGTGCTGGCAAACATAAACGTCAAGCCATCCGAGAATTACCTCACTGAAAGCATCATACCATTCTTTACCGATTTTACGCTGCTGTTTATGGTTGTCAGTGGCTTTTCACTTTGCTGCGGTTACTACACACGGATAAAGGAAGGAACGATTACGCCAAACGCATTCTATAGGAAACGCTACCTGCGCATATTGCCGTTCTTCGCCTTGCTGTGTCTTATAGACCTGGCGCTTGAGCCCAACATTGGTTCGCTTTATGAGGCGTTCGCCAACATGACGCTGTGTTTCGGGCTATTACCGCCAGATGCAGAAATCCACGTAATAGGCGTAGGCTGGTTTTTAGGTGTAGTGTTCCTATTCTACATGCTGTTCCCGTTTTACGTTTTCATGCTCGACAACAGGCGGCGCGCGTGGATTTCATTTGCCATCGCGCTGGTGTTCGTCCTTGTGTCATTCGTGCATTTCGGCGCACCTGGACGGCGTTGCATGGTGTTCTGCGCTCCGCTGTTCATTGCCGGAGGTCTTGCCTTCCTTTACCGTCACGGCCTCGCGGACTTCGGCAGGCGGCACGCATGGCTGTCGGCAATTGGTGTGGCCGTTGTTTCAATAGGTTTCTTTGTTGCAAGGGAATACGTGCATGACGCTTTCGTGAATTACCTGCTTGAGCTTGCGCTTTTCTTCGCATGGCTAGCCTATGCGGTCGGCTCCAAAGACAAGGTACTGAACAACTGCGTAGCGAAGTACCTAAGCGGCATAAGTATGGAGATATACCTTTCGCACATGCTTGTCTACCGCGCCGTGGAGAAGTTGCATATAGAGAGCCGCATCACGCAGCACGACCTGCTTTATATCGTCACTTCACTGCTCACGATAGCCGGTGTTATTTGCTTCGCCCACGTGGTGAAATACAAAGTGTTGCAGCCTGTGGTGAAAAGGCTTGAAAGATAGTCACCTTATCCTCTTGCCCGTGACAAACAACCATAAGGCAGAGAGCAACGAAAGGACGACAGCGCCTGCATATTGCAACGACTCTTTTATCGATCTTGGCTTGACTTGCATCGGAAAGTCTTTTGGGTTTGCCAGATTTAAATCTGTGTTTGTTAAGATGACAACCGCTAATGTCTTTCTGTTGGCAAAGTTACAAAAAACAATCCATATAGAGCCATAATCGTGGATTTGTGCTCTCCTTACAGAGCATATTTTCCACATTTAAGCAAAAGTAAAAGTAGTTTTTGAATAAAACGAAAACCTTACAATCCGAGAATTATGAAGATAATAGTTACCGGCACACGTGGCATCCCTAACATCATGGGAGGCGTTGAGACGCACTGCGAGGAACTGTTCCCGAGGATAGCCAAACGAGGCTTTGACATTACCGTGATACGCAGGACAGATTATGTCAAGGACGACCTGAAGGAATGGAAAGGCGTAAAGTTGGTTAATATTGACAGCCCGAAAAAGAAATCATTTGAGGCCATCATCCATACTTTCAGGGCTATCAACGAGGCAAAAAGGCTAAAGGCGGACATCCTGCACATCCACGCCATAGGCCCCGCATTGCTCGTTCCATACGCCAAGATGTTAGGCATGAATGTTGTTTTCACCCATCACGGCCCAGATTACGACCGTGACAAATGGGGATTTGCAGCAAAGACGATGCTGAAACTGGGCGAGCGGATGGGCTGTATGTTTGCAGATGAAGTGATTGCAATATCTGATGTCATACGTAATCTGATAAAGAGGAAGTACAACCGTACAAGCCACGTTCATCTGATTTACAATGGAGTGTCGCAACCAGAAATATGCGATTATCCCGAATACTTTAACGAGCTTGGCATAGAGAAAGGCAAGTATATCCTTGGCATGTGCCGCTTCGTGCCGGAAAAGAATTTGCACCACCTCATTTCTGCTTACGCTCAAGCTAAGAATGAAGAATTAAAGGTGCAGAAAGATAGCGGAATAAAGCTGGTCTTGGCTGGCGATACAGACTTTGAGGATGATTATTCACGTGGTTTGAAGGAGATGGCGAGGAAGAACGGCATTATCCTCACCGGATTCATCAAGGGCAAGAAACTGCATTCATTGTTGACTAATTGCCGGGCATACTGCCTACCGTCAAGCCACGAAGGACTACCTATCGCCCTGCTTGAAGCAATGAGTTACGGTGTAAAAGTTGTTGTGAGCGACATACCGGCAAACCTTGAAGTGGGTCTTCAAAAAGATGACTATTTCCCCGTTGGCAATGTCGGGGTATTGGCGGAAAAACTGAAAGCTGTCATCGAACAACCGCTGCAGCACATTGATTACGACATGAAGAAATATGACTGGGAGAAAATCGCCAGCCAAGTGGCTGACGTGTATATCGGCTCATCTGATAAAACCATCATAAATCCATAGTCAGCCAGGATACGCCCTGCCATTCTGTATACACATGTCTTATAAACAAATGAGATGACGAAGCATACCGGAATCTTACTACGCGACTACCAGAGTGACATAATAAGGCGTGTAGTGGATAGTTGGGCATCAAATAATTCCGTTTTGGTACAGATGCCAACCGGCACGGGGAAGACTGTAGTGCTGGCTTCGCTCGTAAGCGAACATCTGAAACTTAAAAGTGATAAACATGGTTGCTCCGTCTGGATAGTCGCTCACCGCCGTGAGCTTGTCGAACAGATTGAAGAAACAGTGGCAAGATATGGCATACGGAAAGAGTATGGAGTTATCAAAGTACTGTCAATCCAATGGCTTGCGAGACATTGGGATGACGTGCAAGGCGAACAACCTGGGCTGATTGTGATAGACGAGGCACACCACGCGCTTGCCGAGACCTACAAGGAACTTTGGCAGCGCTATCCTGCTGCCATGAAGTTGGGCATGACCGCCACCCCATGCCGGCTGAATCGTGTTGGATTCACCGACTTGTTTGATGTGCTGGTCACCTCGTACAGCATTGCAGACTTTATCAGGCAAGGATGGCTTGCAGCCTTCGACTATGTGTCTATACGCCAAGGCAGCGAAACACAAAAGCTGATAGAGAGCCTGAAGAAACGCGGGGCGGACGGCGACTTCCAAGTGAAGGAAATGGACGCCGTGCTTAACAAACGCCCAAGCATAGAACGGTTGCATGACAGCGTAAAGCAATATGCCGGCGGAAAGAAAGGCATAGTGTATGCCATCAGCATCAGCCACGCGCGGAACATTGCCGACTATTACGGACATAAAGGAATAACGGCCGCGGCCATAGACAGCAAGACGCCGGCAAAAATAAGGAAACAGCTTGTAGAAGACTTCCGTCATGGCAACATTCAGGTACTGGTTAATGTTGACGTTTTCAGCGAAGGTTTCGACTGTCCCGATGTCGAGTTTGTGCAACTGGCCCGCCCTACCCTGTCGTTAGCAAAATACCTGCAGCAAGTTGGCCGCGGACTTCGAGTGGCAGAAAACAAACAAAGTTGTGTGATAATAGACAACGTCGGACTGTACCGCTTGTTCGGTCTGCCTGCAGCAGACCGCGATTGGCAGGCAATGTTTGAAGGACGGATGGCGGGTAAGGGCAACGAAGCCACAAGCAGAAACGAATGCTGTTACCCCGCCATGGCAGATTGCTGCACCAATGGCGAGCCGATAGGGCCAGACCCGGCCATGGAGATAGTATTGACACATGAACGGTTGCTGGAATACCTTAAGGAAAGCAGAAACCTTACAATGCATCTTGAGCAGGGAAAGCTCATGCCGTTTAAAGACAGGCGGACTGGACTTTACGGGTTAAGGCGTGGCGACATGGTGACGACCACACCCCAATTCAAGAAAGTGTATGCCACTGAAAACAACATGGCAGCTGTATTGCTAACAAACGGAAGTGCGGCCGTATGCGATTGTGGCGGCAAAATAATCATGGCCTTGGGCAAATGCCGGAAGCTGGCATTCACCCCAAAAGGATTTATTGCTACAACCGCTATAGACGGTAAAGTGGAATACACAGACCTTGCCACAGGCCACAAGCATGACGCCAAGCCCAAAGTGAAGGCGTTTGGGCAAGTGGAAGTGATTGAAACGGACAGAATGTATTGCAGTCGCACCAAGAGGGAATTGAGATGGAAACCAGACGCAGGAAGCATTCAAACGACCTTTGATGGAAAGATGCTGTTTGTTCACGACTTCGGGTCAAGGCCCCAGTGTCATCAGATATTGCGTGAAAACAACTTCATCGGCCACAGATGCAGCGTGCTGGTAGCCGGAGACAAATCTACATACTACAACCTGTCTGGCATATTGCCAGATGGAACCGCCATAATTGAAGACACACAGGGCACCTATTACCTGACCTCCGACGGAGCAAGATTGCACAAAATATACTTTGAAAACCAAACTTCACCCGAAGGATTTTATTCTATGATGGAAAGGCTTCTGACTAAAGCCGAGGCCCGCAAAGCCGCCGATGAAGAAAAGAAAAACAGGTTGATGGAAGAAAGGCGGCGGCGCAGACTAGACTCTCTGCAAGGTGTGATACCGTTTATGTCGGGCAATAAATGGGGGCTCCGGCACGGGCAGATTATTGTCGTGCCGCCTATCTACCGCAGCATACAGGCACCCGTTGGCATGTATTGCGCAGTGGAAGAAAGACCAAGCCAGTGGGGAGTCATCATGATTGACGGTAAAATCATTGTCGAGGCCAAATACTCAAAGGTTGAAATTGAGCAGAACGGAACAGCCCACCTCACATTGACAAAAGGCAATACCCAAACCGTCAAGCTGGGCACATGACATTTAAACAGGCTTGACAACAATGCCGACGTAGTTTCTTTGTTCATAGAAACGACGTCGGCATTGTTGTTTGTAGGGGCTGCGCGCTGTCGGTTACAATATAACAAACAATACCTCGACATCCATGCACAATAAGAACTTCCTCATCAGCCATAGACTGCAAACACGCATAGACATGCGCCACAGCCAAACGGCCATACACAACGACAGCCTTTTATACCCCGTCAAATGGCCATTGGTCAATGATACCGCCAATCTCCAATCGCATCAGACCAAAGAACTTCTGCACCGATATTTATCAATATGCCCCAAACTATTATCCATGTTCCGGCGGCATCAGCTTACAAATTTGACTCAACACAGCCAGTTACGACTTCGACAAAGCCGACAATAAGCCTGCCCGGCAATTGGATATAATTTCCTTGTACTCTGATGACCACATTGTGTTAAAGCCAAACAGCACCACGTCGCCAACCACACCTTCACGACGCGAGGCCTTCTGATCACACACACATCTCACCCCTGATGTTTCTGTTGAGGTAATGCCTGATCTTCTCTGGGTCGGAAAACCTTGCCTGCAAATACATCAGTTTGGTGACAGCACTTTCAACTGTACTGTCATGACCACTGATGACGCCGGCCGACTTCAATTGATAGCCAGTGTCATAACGCCCCATCTCAACACTTCCAGCCATACACTGGCTAATATTAATTATAGTCTTGCCATTAGCCGACGCTTCTTTCAACGCCTTGATAAGCCATGGCGACTGTGGGGCATTCCCACTGCCGAAGGTACGCATGACAATGGAGCGCAAGTTGGGTGTGGCAATGACATGACGCACCAAATCTTCACGTATGCCGGGGAATATAGTAAACACTATGACGTTGTTGTCCAACCGAAAATGCGGAGTCATCGGCTTAGAATAGTCCGGTTTTAAAATTAGGTCTTCCCTATACGAGATGTTAACCCCCGCGTCAGCCAGGTGCGGGTAGTTAAAACTCTCGAAAGCGTTGAAATTGTCGGCGCTTTGCTTCGTTGTACGATTTCCCCTCATGAGGTGGCCATTGAAATATATGCCCACTTCAGGCATTATGGCCCTTCCATCGGGATGCTTGGCAGAAGCAATCTCAATGCTGGTGATGAGATTCTCCTTCCCGTCAGTCCGCAATTGTCCTATCGGCAACTGACTGCCGGTAAGTATTACGGGCTTTGTGAGGTTTTCAAGCATGTAGCTCAACGCAGAGGCGGTGAAAGCCATGGTGTCAGTGCCATGCAATATCACGAACCCGTCATACTTGTCATAGTTATCAGCTATGATATGGGTCAACTCAATCCACAGCCGGGGCGACATATTGCTACTGTCGATAGGCGGCGTGAATTGATACGTGGCAATGTGTGTCGAGAACTGCGCAAGCTCAGGAACGTTACTCAAAAGATGTTCAAACTTGAAAGGCTCGAGCGCCCCGGTCTGAGGATTGCGGTTCATTCCAATAGTGCCACCTGTGTAAATCAATAGAACATTATTGTCGTACGTCATCGTTTACGTATATTTTTGTTGCAAAAATAAGTAAACTTTTCGACATTGCAGAATTATTTTATTACTTTTGCACTATAGATATCCATACGGTATGAACACTTCATACAGAACAGTGTGGTGCCAGATGGCGAGAACAACGATTTGACAGACCTATAAAGCATACAACAATTAATAAACAACTAATTATGAAACAATTCAATGACGAGAACTTCTTGTTGGATAATGAAGTTGCCCAAGACCTGTTCCACAACCATGCGGCAAAGATGCCTATTATCGACTATCACTGCCACCTGATACCTGAAATGGTGGCAAATGACCATAAGTTTAAAAGCATCACAGAACTTTGGCTGGGTGGTGACCACTACAAATGGAGGGCAATGCGCACCAACGGCGTTGACGAAAAGTATTGCACTGGCAAAGACACGTCAGACTGGGAGAAGTTTGAGAAATGGGCCGAGACAGTGCCTTACACTTTCCGCAACCCACTTTACCATTGGACACACCTCGAACTCAAGACTGCATTCGGCATCACTAAGCTGCTGAGCCCCAAGACCGCACGCGAGATATACGACGAGTGCAACGAGAAGCTCAAGCAGCCGGAGTACTCAGCCCGTGGCTTGATGCGCAGATACAACGTTGAATGCGTATGCACAACCGACGATCCCATTGACGACTTGCGCTACCACAAGCAAACCAGGGAAAGCGGTTTTGAAATAAAGATGATACCAGCATGGCGCCCAGACAAAGCCATGAACATCGAGAAGCCCGACTTTGCCGAGTATGTAAATAAGCTTGGCGAAGTAGCAGGCGTGACCATCACGACCTTCAAAGACATGGTGGACGCATTGCAGAAGCGCCACGACTTCTTCACAGCCAACGGCTGCAAGCTGTCTGACCACGGAATCGAGGAGTTCTACGACGAGGAGTATACCGACGCACAAATTGAAGCCATATTCGCCAAGGCAATGAGCAAGAAAGAACTCACTGCCTATGAAATACGCCAATACAAGAACTGCTTCCTGACCAAGATGGCAGAGATGGATGCCGATGCCGACTGGACACAGCAGTTCCACTATGGCGCAATCCGCGACAACAATACAAAGATGTACGAGCAACTTGGCCCCGACACTGGCTTTGACTCTATTGGCGAGTTCAACACGGCAAAGGCTATGAGCAAGTTCCTCAACAAGCTGAACATGGAGGGTAAGCTCACACGCACAATCCTCTACACCCTTAACCCGTGCGCCAACGAGGTGATTGCCACCATGCTTGGCAACTTCCAGGGTGGTTGCCCGGGCAAGATTCAGTTTGGTTCCGGCTGGTGGTTCAACGACCAGCTCGACGGCATGACCCGCCAAATGAACGCCCTTTCAGTGCTCGGCCTGCTGAGCCGTTTCGTAGGCATGCTCACCGACTCACGCTCTTTCCTGAGCTATCCGCGCCACGAGTATTTCCGCCGTCTGCTTTGCAATATTCTCGGAACCGACGTAGAGAAAGGTTTGCTGCCCAATGACCACGAAATACTCAGCCGAATGGTTGAAGACATATCTTACAACAACGCACGGAATTATTTCAAGTTCTATTAAAACGAAATGTTGCCAGAGAGCTCTGTTCTGAACAAACAGAGCGACAACAAGCGACAACGCCACAACCCAGCGCCCGCAAACGCCCACGGCCAAACAGCCGGCGTTTGCGGGCGTTTTTACAAAAATCTTCCTTTTTTCATAAAGGAGATTTCTTAGTCGGACATTTTCTTGCTTATATGGAAAAATAGGTGTAAATTTGCAGGCAATTAAAAACGGTTTCACAAAATGATAATTTCAAAGAAAATCATCTTGCCTGTGGCTTTTGCTGCCGTCATAATGATATTTGGCAGTTGTTCTAATAAAAATGTTGCTTATTTCCAAAACAGTAATATTGTAAACCTGGAGCAGTCTAGAGTTCTTTACGACGCAAGGATTATGCCTAAAGATGTGCTAACAATAACAGTCAGCACATCAGACGCTGATGCCGCCGCCCCATTCAACATGACAGTGCCCACCCCACTGACACAAAGCATGCGCACAACGACTTCACAACCCTTGCTGCAAAGCTATCTTGTTGACAACGACGGTTACATCGATTTTCCGCGTGTAGGCCGCTTGCACGTCGGAGGCCTTACTAAATCTCAGGCGGAGCGCGTCATATTGGAAAAGATAAAGCCATACATGAGCAAAGCGGAAACTCCGATTGTCACCGTGCGCATGTCAAACTATAAGATTTCTGTCCTCGGCGAAGTCACCCGCCCCGGCATGTACACCGTTACCAATGAAAAGATTTCCATATTGGAGGCTCTTGCCCAGGCGGGCGACCTCACCATATACGGTGTTCGCAACAATGTAAAGCTGATACGCGAAGACTCAACAGGCATGAAATCCATTCATGTGCTAAACCTTAACGATGCAAACATCATTAATTCACCTTATTATTATTTGCAGCAAAACGACATTGTATATGTTGAACCCAATAAGGTGAAGGCACAAAACTCAAGTGTGGGTAGCATGACTACATTATGGTTCTCGGCGACCTCAATATTGATTTCGCTGACCTCACTATTGTATAACATCTTGAACTGATTAATGTATGTAAATGGCAGGCGCTCGTTGCGCCTGCCGTTAATTGTATAATATAGAGTAGATATGTGTGGAATTGTAGGATATATTGGTGATAAGGATGCATTCCCTATACTAATTAAAGGGTTAAGAAGGTTGGAGTATCGTGGATACGACAGCGCTGGTGTCGCATTGATCAACTCAAGCGGCAACCTTAACGTATACAAGAGCAAGGGCAAAGTTGATGATCTGGTGGCCTTCTGTGCCGACAAGAACACAACAGGCACTGTGGGCATAGCCCATACACGATGGGCCACCCATGGCGAGCCATCCTCTGTCAACGCCCACCCTCATTATTCCCAGTCAAAGAACTTGGCAATAATTCACAATGGAATCATTGAGAACTATGCCTCACTGAGGAAAAAACTGATGGAAAAGGGCATCACATTCCGCTCTGACACAGACACCGAGGTGCTCGTACAATTGATAGAATACATACAGCAACGTAAGAACCTCGACTTATTGACGGCTGTTCAGCTGGCCCTGCACGAAGTGATTGGAGCATACGCCATAGCTCTGCTCGACAAGCGCAACCCAAACCAAATCATAGCAGCACGCAAACAAAGCCCTTTGGTTGTAGGCATTGGCGACAATGAGTTCTTTCTGGGTTCCGACGCGTCGCCCATCGTAGAATACACAGACAAGGTGGTGTATCTCGAAGATGGCAATATCGCAGTGATAAGGAAAGGCGAAGACCTGAAGGTAGTAAACATACAAAACCGGCTGCAGAATCCAGAGATACAGACAGTGGATATCAACCTCGGAGAGATTGAGAAGGGCGGATATCCCCATTTCATGCTCAAAGAAATATTCGAGCAGCCGGAATGCCTGACCAACTGCATGCGCGGCCGTGTCAACGTCGACACAGACAATGTTGTGTTGAGCGCAGTCATCGACTACAAGAAACAATTGCTCAATGCCAACAGGTTCATAATAATCGCTTGCGGAACGTCGTGGCATGCCGGACTTATAGGAAAACAGATACTTGAAAGCCTGTGCCGCATACCGGTTGAAGTAGAGTATGCGTCAGAATTCCGCTATCGCAACCCGGTGATAACGAGCAAAGATGTAGTCATCGCCATATCCCAAAGCGGCGAGACGGCCGATACGCTTGCGGCGATAAAGCTCGCCAAAGAAAACGGCGCATTTATATATGGCATTTGCAACGCTATCGGATCGAGCATACCACGTTCTACGGACACCGGTTCATACATACATGTAGGGCCAGAGATAGGAGTAGCATCGACAAAGGCTTTCACCGGCCAGGTGACAGTATTGTCAATGCTTGCCTTGGCTTTGGCAAAGGAAAAAGGCACGATAAGCAACGAAGCCTATCTGAGCATAGTAAAAGAATTGCATGCAATACCCCAAAAGATGGAGGAAGTGCTGAAGCTCAACGACAGGATAGCTGACCTGAGCCGCATCTTCACTTACGCCCGCAACTTCTTATACCTTGGCCGTGGCTACAACTACCCTGTGGCCCTTGAGGGAGCGCTAAAGCTTAAGGAAATCAGCTACATACACGCCGAAGGCTATCCCGCTGCCGAAATGAAACACGGTCCCATAGCCCTGATAGATTCAGACATGCCTGTCGTTGTCATAGCCACGCACAACGCCATGTATGAAAAAGTGCTGAACAACATACAAGAAATAAAAGCTCGCAAAGGCAAAGTGATTGCCATTGTGACAGAAGGCGACAATACGATAAGCCGCATTGCCGATGAAGTGATTGAACTACCAGACACAATAGAATGCCTTGAGCCCCTATTGTCAACCATTCCGTTGCAATTGCTTGCTTACCATATCGCAGTTTGCAAAGGCAAGAACGTGGACCAGCCACGCAACCTTGCAAAGTCTGTAACCGTTGAATGACCATGTGGGCTAATCATTTAGCCCACTTAGTTGTGTTTAACCTACAAGTTGCCGTATTATTATATTGGCTTATAATGACAACCAAATAGAAAATAGTTTAGGATATTCGGATGGAACAATTAAAACACGAATGTGGAGTGGCAATGATTAGGCTACTAAAGCCGCTCGATTATTACCAGAAAAAGTATGGAACATGGATGTACGGGTTGAACAAGTTGTACCTCATGATGGAGAAGCAACACAACCGAGGCCAGGAAGGTGCCGGCATTGCATGTGTGAAGTTGAATACTCTGCCTGGTAATGAGTATATGTTTCGTGAGAAGGCTTTGGGAGCAAACGCCATAACAGAAATATTCGGAAGTGCTCAAAAAGAGTTTCGCAACCTTTCTAAAGAACAGTTGGCCGATGCAGAATACGCAAAGGAGAACCTTCCTTTCGCCGGCGAATTGTATATGGGTCACCTCCGCTATTCTACGACAGGCAAGAGTGGCTTGCAATATGTCCATCCATTTCTGCGCCGCAACAACTGGAAGGCCAAGAACCTGTGCTTGTGTGGCAACTTCAATATGACTAACATCGATGAGATATTCAGCAAAATCACCTCGCAAGGACAGTGCCCACGCATCTTCAGCGACAGTTATATCATGCTGGAATGGATGGGCCACCGACTGGACAGGGAAGTGGAACGCAACTTCGTCGATGCCAAGGAAAACGGGCTGCAAGGCACAGACATAACCGACTACATCGACGACCATGTACGCATGAGCAATGTGTTGCGTACCACGATGCCCGACTTTGACGGCGGCTATGTGGTTTGCGGTCTCACCGGCAGCGGTGAAATGTTTTCAATGCGCGACCCGTGGGGCATACGTCCGGCCTTCTATTATAAGAATGACGAAGTGGTGGTCGTTGCCAGCGAACGCCCCGTCCTCCAGACAACATTCGACATCGAATGCGACCAGATATGCGAACTAAAGCCTGGCGAAGCTGTTGTCGTAAACAAAAAGGGAGAATTCTCGCTTGAAAAGATATTAGACCAACGCGGCGACTCTGCATGCTCATTTGAGCGCATATATTTCAGCCGTGGTTCCGACCGCGACATATACCGCGAACGCAAGAAGCTTGGCGATTTGTTGATGAAGCCCATATTGAAGGCTATCGACAACGACGTGGAGCACACAGTGTTTTCATTCATACCCAACACGGCAGAGGTAGCATACTACGGTATGCTGGGAAGCTTCAAGCGATATATCAACGAGCAAAAAATACAAGCCATAGAATCGCTGGGGCACATGCCGACGCACGAAGAACTGGAAAAGATACTCGAACAGTTTGTCCGTTCTGAAAAGGTTGCCTGGAAAGACATCAAGTTGCGCACGTTCATTACAGAAGGCAATTCGCGCAACGACTTGGCATCACACGTTTACGACGTGACATACGAAGTGTTGGAAAAAGGCGTCGACAATCTTGTGGTCATAGACGACAGCATAGTGCGCGGAACCACACTCCGCGAAAGCATCATCAAGATACTTGACAGGCTCCACCCGAAAAAGATTGTCATAGTCAGCTCGTCGCCGCAGATACGCTATCCCGATTATTATGGCATCGACATGGCCAAGCTTGAAGAGTTCATCGCTTTCAGGGCATGCATAGCACTGCTGCAAGACCGTGGCATGCAGAGCCTTATAGACGAGACATACAAAAACTGCATCGACGAGTTGAAGAAGCCCAAGGAAGAGATGCAATGTTGTGTCAAAGCGCTTTATAAGCCATTCACGGTCGAAGAGCTCAACACCAAGATGGTGGAACTGCTGCGCCCTGCAGAGGTGACCACCCCCATCGAACTGGTTTACCAAAGCATCGAAGGGCTGCACACTGCCATACCCGACCATAAGGGCGACTGGTATTTTACAGGCAACTACCCCACTCCCGGCGGGATGAAGCTTGTAAACCAGGCATTCATCAATTACTATGACAACGTGTATCAGTACGAACAAAAGTTTTAAACACTTTACAACCATATATGATGAAGAACGTAACATTGGTTCTTGAAGACGGAACAGAATTTCGCGGCAAGTCATTCGGTTACGAACAACCAGTTGCAGGCGAAGTAGTCTTCAATACAGCGATGATGGGTTATCCGGAGAGCCTGACCGACCCCTCATACGCCGGACAGTTGATGACACTGACTTACCCACTGGTGGGAAACTATGGTGTTCCCCCTTTCACCATTGCCCCTGACGGCATAGCAACGTTCATGGAGAGCGACAAGATCTACGCATCGGCCATAATCGTTGCAGACTACAGTGAAGAGTATAGTCACTGGAATGCAGTCGAGAGCCTGGCCGACTGGCTGAAGCGTGAGCATGTGACCGGCATCACCGGCATAGACACCCGCCAGCTGACCAAAGTGTTGCGTGAGCACGGTGTAATGATGGGAAAGATTCTTTTCGACGACCAGCCCGACAACATACCTCAGGCAGATTACGAAGGCGTTAACTTTGTTGACAAAGTGAGCTGCAAGGAGGTCATACGTTACAACGAAGGCGCCGGAAAGAAAGTCGTACTGGTTGACTGCGGCGTAAAGAACAACATCATACGATGCCTCATCAACCGTGGTGTGGAAGTTATCCGCGTGCCATGGAATTATGATTATACGGGCATGGACTTCGACGGTCTTTTCCTCGGCAACGGCCCGGGCGACCCGGACATGTGCGAAGACGCGGTCAACATCATACGCAAACAAATGAGCCTTTCACGCAAGCCTATATGCGGAATATGCATGGGCAACCAGCTTCTGGCCAAAGCCGGAGGCGCATCAATATACAAGCTCAAATACGGTCACAGGTCGCACAACCAGCCGGTGATGGAAGTTGGAACCACAAGGTGCTACATAACAAGCCAGAACCATGGCTACGCTGTCGATGCCAAGACGCTCGGCAGCGACTGGAAGGAACTGTTCGTTAACATGAACGACGGGTCAAACGAAGGCATATGCCACAAGGAGAACCCCTGGTTTACAAGCCAGTTCCACCCGGAAGCCTGCTCAGGCCCTGTCGACACTGAATTTATGTTTGACCGTTTTGTTGAAAAATTGAAGTAACAGTAACTATGAGAGACGAAAATATAAAGAAAGTCCTGTTGCTCGGCTCAGGCGCATTGAAGATTGGCGAAGCTGGCGAATTTGACTATTCCGGTTCACAAGCGCTGAAGGCACTGCGTGAAGAAGGAATATATACCGTATTGATAAACCCAAATATCGCGACCGTCCAGACATCCGAGGGGGTTGCCGACCAGATTTATTTCCTGCCCGTACAGCCGTATTTCGTAGAGCGCGTAATCGAAAAGGAGCGCCCCGACGGGATACTGTTGGCTTTCGGCGGACAGACAGCACTCAACTGCGGTGTGGCGTTGCACCAGAGCGGAGTGCTTGAAAAATACAACGTACGCGTGCTCGGCACACCCGTCCAGGCTATCATGGACACCGAAGACCGTGAGCTTTTCGTAGAAAAACTCAATGAGATTGGCGTCAAGACCATCAAGAGCGAGGCGTGCGAAAATATTGAGCAAGCCCGCAAGGCCGCCAAGGAATTGGGCTACCCCGTTATCCTCAGGGCCGCATACGCCCTTGGCGGGTTGGGCAGCGGATTCTGCGACAACGAGGAAGAGCTTGACAAACTGGCCGAAAAGGCTTTCTCTTTCTCGCCTCAGGTTCTCGTAGAGAAGAGCCTGAAAGGCTGGAAAGAAATAGAATATGAGGTTGTGCGCGACCGCTATGACAACTGTATCACGGTATGCAACATGGAAAATTTCGACCCATTGGGCATACATACAGGCGAGAGCATAGTCATAGCACCATCTCAGACCTTGACAAACAGCGAGTACCACAAGCTTAGAGCGCTGTCTATCAAGATTATACGTCACATAGGCATAATCGGAGAATGCAATGTGCAGTATGCCTTCGACCCACAAAGCGAAGACTACCGCGTAATCGAAGTGAACGCCCGCCTGAGCCGTTCGTCGGCGCTCGCATCCAAAGCCACAGGCTATCCCTTGGCTTTCGTCGCCGCCAAGCTGGGCATGGGCTACGGCCTGTTTGAGCTGAAAAACTCGGTCACGAAGACGACAAGCGCCTTTTTCGAGCCTGCCCTCGACTATGTGGTCTGCAAAATACCACGGTGGGACCTCAGCAAGTTCCGTGGCGTTGACAAAGAGCTTGGCTCATCCATGAAGTCGGTAGGCGAGGTGATGGCCATCGGCCGCAACTTTGAGGAAGCCATACAGAAGGGTTTGCGCATGATAGGGCAAGGCATGCACGGCTTTGTCGAGAACAAGGAACTTGAGATACCCGACATCGACGCTGCATTGCGTGAGCCTACAGACAAGCGCGTGTTCATCATCTCGAAAGCCATGCACAAGGGTTACACCATCGACCAGATACATGAGCTGACGAAGATCGACAAGTGGTTCTTGCAGAAACTGAAGCACATCATCGACATCGACGAGCGCATGAAGGCCTTGAAGAGCATAAACAACCTCGACAAGGAACTGCTGCGCGAGGCCAAGGTCTACGGATTCACCGACTTCCAGATTGCCCGTGCCGTGGGCTTGGAAACAGAACTGAACAGCATGGCCAAGGCCGGCCTTGTGGTGCGCAACCTGCGCAAGAGCTACGGTATACTGCCATATGTCAAGCAGATAGACACCCTGGCTGCCGAATATCCGGCACAGACCAACTACCTGTACCTCACCTACGCCGGCGTTGCCCACGACATTACGTTCGAGCGCGACAAACGCTCAATCATAGTGCTTGGCTCCGGTGCCTACCGCATTGGCTCGTCTGTAGAGTTCGACTGGTGCGGTGTGCAGGCCCTGCAAACCATACGCAAAGAAGGCTACCGCTCGGTGATGATAAACTACAACCCGGAGACTGTTTCCACCGACTATGACATGTGCGACCGCCTCTACTTCGACGAGCTGACCTTTGAGCGTGTGATGGACATAATCGACCTTGAATGCCCACACGGAGTGATTGTCTCCACAGGAGGACAGATACCCAACAACCTGGCAATGAGGCTCGACGGACAGCACGTGCCCATTCTCGGAACATCAGCCAAAGACATTGACAATGCCGAAGACCGCGCCAAGTTCTCGTCGATGCTCACCCGCAACGGCATAGACCAGCCGGAGTGGAGCGCCCTCACCACGATGGAAGACATCAACACGTTCATATCAAAGGTGGGCTTCCCCGTGCTGGTACGCCCGTCATACGTATTGTCGGGTGCAGCCATGAACGTATGCTCCAACCAGGAAGAGCTTGAAAAGTTCCTGCGCCTGGCAGCCAATGTAAGCGAAGACCACCCCGTGGTGGTAAGCCGCTTCATAGAGCATGCAAAAGAGGTTGAGATGGATGCCGTGGCCCGCAATGGCGAAATAATAGCATACGCCATCAGCGAGCACATTGAGTTTGCCGGAGTCCACTCTGGCGACGCCACCATACAGTTTCCCCCGCAGAAGCTGTATTGCGAGACTGTGAGGCGCATCAAGCGCGTAAGCCGCAAGATAGCAGAAGAGTTGCACATCAGCGGCCCGTTCAACATACAGTTCCTTGCAAAGGAAAACGACATCAAGGTGATTGAGTGCAACCTGCGCGCATCACGCTCGTTCCCATTCGTAAGCAAGGTCTTGAAAATCAACCTGATTGAACTTGCAACCAAGGTGATGCTCGGACTTCCCGTAGAAAAGCCCAGCAAGACTCTCTTCGACCTCGACTACGTGGGCATCAAGGCAAGCCAATTCTCGTTCAACCGACTGCAGAAAGCCGACCCTGTGCTCGGCGTTGACATGGCTTCAACGGGCGAGGTGGGCTGTCTTGGCGATGACACGAGCACGGCCTTGCTCAAGAGCATGCTCTCTGTTGGACAACGCATACCTGAAAAGAACATATTGCTTTCTACAGGTAGCGCCAAGCAAAAGGCCGAGATGCTCGATGCCGCACGCATGCTCGTTGAGCACGGATACAAGCTGTATGCCACCAGCGGCAGTTCCAAGTACCTGTCGGAAAACGGGGTGGAGAACACCGAGGTGTTCTGGCCATCGGAAGACAAGCAGCCGCAGGCCATTGACATGTTGCACAACCACGAGATTGACCTTGTGGTGAACATACCCAAGAACCTGACTGCAGGCGAGCTTACCAATGGCTATAAGATAAGGCGCGCAGCCATCGACCTGAATGTTCCGCTGATAACCAACAGCCGTCTGGCAAGTGCCTTCATCAATGCATTCTGCCGAATAAAGCTCGACGACATCGACATTAAGAGCTGGGCTGAATATAAGTAGAATAGCAAATTACGTGTATTAGCAAAGGGAGTTGCCAAAAAGCAACTCCCTTTTCAACCCAAACAGGCCCTTTAATGCTCGATGTTTGTTTTCATGGTCGTTACATGCGTCACAAACTCATCGCCCCACCCCGCCGCATCTTGTTTACGCTTTGTCGCTACGCAACCCGCTATGCCACCGGCAACGGGGCAGGCCGATATTCACGGCCAGTGGGATGGAACAGCCTGATTGTTGAATGACCGATTGGGGATAAATGTTTACTTTGAATCATGATTATCAGAAATGTTTGCAATACCGACGCCACTGCCATAGCCAACATATACAACGAATACGTAACCGGCACGACTGTTTCATTTGAGCTGGAACCGGTCACAGTTGAAGAAATGTCGAAGCGAATAATTGAAATATCGGCGTCGTTCCCCTATTTTGTATGCGAAGACAAGGGCAACGTCGTCGGCTTCTGCTATGCGCACAGATGGAAAGAACGCAAAGCGTATGAAAACACTCTCGAGACCACGGTGTATATATCACGTTCGCACCACGGGCATGGCGTTGGCCGACAGCTGATGGAGCGCCTCATCGACGCATGCCGCACAAAGGGATGCCACGCCTTGATAGCATGTATTACGGGCGACAATGAGCCGAGCATCAACTTCCACGAGAGGCTTGGTTTTACCAAGGTGTCATGCTTCAACCAGGTAGGACGCAAATTTGGCCGTTGGCTCGACGTGGTCGACTACGAACTGCTTTTGACCGATGGCCAAATGCGATGACAGCCAACGAAAGATATCAGAACAGGCACAGGCATATCAATTGCAGCATGTGCCTGTTCCGATTGCGCCATACATCCAGTAGCGTCAGACAGGCGGCAGTATTCGCCCCACCGCCGTTCACCCCCACCCTGTATGCCTGCAAACATTTGCTTGCGGCCTAAAGACAACCAGCCGGGCTGACTTGGCCTTAGTGCCTAAGCCGGCAAACAAATCAACTACAAGGATTCCCACCACCACGCTTTATCCCAAACCGACTGCCGGGAGCCATAAACGCATACACCCGATTGCCAAATCCTCTGCTTGCAGTGTCCGCGAAGTCGCAGCATTCTGCCGTAGGCTGCATGGGCCTGCAAGTTGCCGTAAGGAGCAATTAAGCATTTGGCACACAAGACATGAATGCCCCAACCATCATCTGCAGGCATCATGCTTAAATTGGGATTAAAATCAGGCAATGATGTTTTCCGGCACGGCTGATTTCTGCACGCAGCATTTCCGACTGCAACAAACAATCCAGCACGCCACCCCAACTATCTGGCATTCAGCGGTTTGCCGTATGGGTCGTTTTGGTTGGCCAAACGGCCCATACGGCAATGCAAAACGGCTGTCGTCGTTTGGCCATACGGGCCGAATCTCACCCAAGAACGAACCTGCCCTACTACCAACATTATTCCAGACATCACCCATTGCCGCCATGCCGGCATGCCGATAAACAGTTGCTGACCAACTGAAAAGCCAATCTGCCAGACGAAACAAACACTAAACACTCCCTTACGTCACCTTGCCGGCGCAGGCAGCCCAAGGCAGTATGCTACTGATTATATTAATTAGGTGTTCAAAATTTATTGCCATCAAATTGTGCGCTATTTCGGAGATGCATGCCAAAGTCCGAAAATAGAGCTTAGCGGGCTACGCTACCGATGAGACTTTGGCATGCGGCCAGAAAGAGCACACAAGATGGTGGCGAAGATATTGAGGATACCTGCAAGGTCAATTGTATCGGTTTATTTTGAACAGCTACTTAAGACGGCAAACAAATTGAATGTCAATGTCATGGAATCATATAGGCTGCTTATGGCCGACAGATGGGTAAGTAAAAACAACTACCATCATGGCATACGATGCGTACCCCCAAACGATAATACCGATGCACTGTTTGCCCAACCGGCATCCGCCACAATCCGGCACTGTTGCAGACGGCAATCCACCTGCCAATAGGGCGCATCTATAGGCGCGTTACATTACACAAGGCCCTGGCCGCAGCATGAAATAGCCTAAACGCGTACAGGTACAGACAACATTTGCAATTGGGTTGCAAAACATCTTATATACCTTTGCAACCTGAAACAAAACAAACAAACACTTTATGAGACTACATCATTTCACTATTGGGGTCATGGCCTTGGCTTTGACGGTTTCGTGCGTCAATGATAATGAAAGCAAAACAACAAGCAATGCAACGCAGGAACAAAAGTCGGACGCAAAAAGCCATTCAGACGAAATAATAATAAGCGCAGAACAAGCAAAGAACATTGGCTTGGCAGTAAAGACAATCAAGCCGGCATCATATTACGGGTCGATACCCGTGGGAGGAAAAATCGTTGAAGCGAGTGGCGACGAACGAACCGTTGTTGCCAGCACTTCGGGCATTGTTTCGCTAAACAGACAGCTCACTGAAGGCACCCGTCTGAACAAGGGGGGGGCGGTGATGAACATCTCTGCCAACAACCTGCAAGGCGGAAGTCCGACGCGCAATGCCCGGATAGCGTTTGAGACAGCAAAAAAAGACTATGAACGTGCCACAAAAATGGTTGATGACAACATCATATCCAAGAAAGAGTTCAATGCCATAAAAGCACAATACGAAGCAGCTTTAGTAGCCTACAAGGCCCTGCCCGACGACGGGAAGGGAGGGGTTAGCGTTGTCGCCCCCATCTCAGGCTACGTGAAGTCATGCAACGTGAAAGACGGAGACTATGTCACCGTTGGGCAACCCATGCTGAGCATAACGCAAAACAAACGCCTGTACCTGCGGGCCGAACTGCCTGAAAAGTATTATGACATGCTCGACATCATATCGTCTGCCACATTCAAACCTTCGTACAGTGACACCGTCTACGACCTAAACAAGCTCAATGGCAGGATAGTGGCTTTGGGCAAGACCACCACAGCCTCGCCGGGGTATATACCGATAACCTTCGAGTTCAACAATGCCAAGGGAATCATGCCGGGTGCTTTCGCCGAGATATGGCTGCAGACCTCTGCCGGGAAAGAGGCGTTGGCAGTACCGGTAAGCGCCATAACCGAAGAACAAGGGGCCTATTTTGTATACATAAAGACCGACGCCAGCTGCTATAAGAAGCAGGAAGTGAAGATTGGCATGACTAATGGCGAGCTTACAGAAATAGTAGACGGACTGAAGGGCGGCGAACAAGTAGTGACCGAAGGAGCCGTTAACGTAAAGCTGGCAGCATCAAGCAACGCAATACCGGCCCACAACCACAACCATTAAAACAGTCAGAAACGTATGCTTAACAAAATAATCCGATTCTCACTGCACAACCGCCTGATTGTCCTTGTGGCGGCTGTAGCACTAATCATACTCGGCGGATTCACGGCCCACAACACAGAAGTAGATGTTTTTCCCGACCTGAACGCCCCGACAGTGGTAGTAATGACAGAAGCCAAGGGCATGGCCGCCGAAGAGGTGGAACAGCTCGTGACATTCCCTATAGAGACTGCCGTGAATGGCGCCACAGGGGTAAGGCGCGTACGTTCGTCGTCGACAGCCGGCTTCTCAGTGGTATGGGTAGAGTTCGACTGGTCGACAGATATATACATAGCCAGGCAAATAGTTTCAGAAAAACTGTCGGCAATGGCCAACGAACTGCCCGACAATGTGGGCACGCCAACGCTCGGCCCACAGTCGTCGATACTGGGCGAGGTGCTTATAGTTGGCCTCACGGCAGACAGCACCTCAATGTTAGACCTGCGCACCTTGGCCGACTGGACCATCAGGCCAAGGCTACTGTCTATAGGCGGCGTGGCCCAAGTGTCGGTATTGGGCGGCGACATAAAGGAATACCAGATACTGATACATCCGCAGAAGATGAAGCATTTCGGCGTCAGCCTGTCTGATGTGCTCAACGCAACAACAGGCATGAACCAAAACACCAATGGCGGCACCATATACGAATATGGCAACGAATACATCATCCGTGGCCTCGTTTCGTCAGACAACATAGAGGACATAGGCGACGCTGTGGTGAAATCGACAAACAACATACCCGTGACGCTCGCCGACATTGCCGAGGTGAAAGTGGGCCCGCAAACCCCACGGCTTGGCGTAGCGTCGGAAAAAGGCAAGCCGGCGGTGCTCATGACCGTCACAAAGCAACCTAACACAGGTACGATAGAACTGACCGAAAAACTTGAGGACGCCCTGAAAGACCTTCAGAAAAACCTCCCTTCAGACATCAATGTGTCGACAGACGTGTTCAGGCAGTCGCGTTTCATCGAGAGCTCTATCGACAATGTGAAGACATCGCTTTACGAAGGGGCCATCTTTGTGGTTATAGTGCTGTTCCTTTTCCTGGCCAACACCCGCACAACAGTGATTTCGCTCATCACGTTGCCGGTATCGTTGCTTGTTTCAATATTGGTAATGCACTATATGAACCTGAGCATCAACACCATGAGCCTCGGCGGACTTGCAATAGCCATTGGCTCACTGGTGGATGACGCCATAGTTGATGTGGAAAACGTATGGAAGCATTTGCGCGAAAACAGACAGCTGCCGGAGAACCTGCGCAAATCCACGCGCGAAGTTGTCTTCAATGCTTCAAAGGAGGTTCGTATGCCCATACTCAACTCTACACTCATCATTATAGCCAGCTTCGTGCCTCTGTTCTATCTCAGCGGCATGGAAGGACGAATGCTGATACCGCTGGGAATAGCATTCATCGTGGCACTTCTCGCATCGACAATTGTTGCGCTTACTCTGACTCCTGTGCTGTGCAGCTATCTGCTGAGCAATAAAAATGGCTCCGGCAAAGAAGACAGGGAAGCATTCATGGCCACATGGCTAAAGAAACACTACCACACTGCGCTGCTGTGGGCCTTGGCAAACAAGAAGAGCGTACTGGGAGGCTCGGTGGCTCTCTTCATTGTTGCCGTATGCATGTTCTTCACCTTAGGCCACAGCTTTCTTCCATCGTTCAATGAGGGTTCGTTCACTATCAACGTAAGCTCGATGCCGGGCATCTCGCTTGAGGAGTCGGACAAGATTGGCAAAAGAGCCGAAGAGCTGTTGCTGTCAATACCCGAAATAAAGACCGTTGCACGCAAGACAGGGCGCGCTGAGCTCGACGAGCATGCGCTCGGGGTCAATGTTTCTGAAATTGAAGCACCCTTTGAGCTAACGGACAGAACTCACAAGGAAGTGCTGGACGACATAAGGCACAGGCTATCAGCCATCAGCGGGGCCAACATAGAAATAGGCCAACCGATAAGCCACCGCATAGATGCCATGCTGAGTGGAACGCAGGCAAGCATAGCAATAAAGCTTTTCGGCGACGACCTGAACAAGATGTTCGCAATCGGAAACAGGATAAAAGACGAGATAGCCACCGTGGACGGCATAGCAGACCTCAATGTGGAGCAACAGATAGAGAGGCCGGAATTAACCATCAGCCCCAAACGCAAACTATTGGCAAAGCACGGCATCACCCTCGCCGACTTCAACTCGTTTGTCAGTGTGAACTTGGGAGGCGAAACGGTTTCGCAGGTTTATGAGGACAAAAAGAGCTTTAACCTGGTGGTAAGGGCCGCCGACAGCGACAGGGGCTCAATGGAACGGATAAAAGACTTGATGATTGACACGCCCGACGGCGGCAAGATTCCGTTGACAGAAGTGGCTGAGGTAAAGTCGACCACTGGTCCAAACACCATCAACAGGGAGAACGTGAAACGAAAAATCGTTGTCTCTGCCAACGCCAGCGGCCGCGACCTGCGCAATGTGGTCAACGACATTCAGGCACGCATTGACAAAAACATCAAGCTCCCCGAAGGCTACCACATTGAATATGGCGGACAATTTGAAAGCGAACAGAGCGCCAGCCGAACACTTATGCTGGCATCGGCGGTGAGCATAGTCATCATGTTCCTCCTGCTATACCTGCAGTTCAGGAATGCTCTTGAAAGCGGGGTAATATTGCTCAACCTGCCACTGGCACTGATAGGCGGGGTTTTCGCACTATGCCTTACTACCGGCGAGGTGAGCATACCGGCCATCATCGGCTTCATATCACTGTTCGGCATAGCAACGCGCAACGGCATGCTGCTAATAAGCAGGTACAACACCCTGCAACGTGAAGAAGGGCTTTCGCTGAAAGAAAGCATTATGAAGGGTTCGCTGGACAGGCTAAACCCTATTGTGATGACTGCATTGTGCTCTGCACTGGCGCTGATACCACTGGCACTGCGCGGCGACTTGCCGGGCAATGAAATTCAAAGCCCGATGGCAAAAGTCATATTGGGTGGACTGCTTACGTCGACATTCCTCAATGCGTTCATCGTACCCATCATATATGAACTGTTAAACAAAAAGAACATAACCAATAATAAACCGACAAAATGAAACAAAAGATACTGATGGCTTGTGCTGCAATGTGCATCGCTTGCACCATGGACGCCGCCAGCATTGACAGTGTTCTACACTGCATCGAACAAAACAACATTGAACTGAAGGCTCTTAAAAAAGACTACGAAGCCGGTTGTCTTGAGATAAAGTCACAAAACAACCTCGAAGACCCGTCGGTTGAATACAGTCCGTTCTTCAACAAGGCTGTCAATGGCGTTGCCAGCTCCGAACTGGTGGTATCCCAAGGCTTTGACTTCCCAACCGTTTATGCCGCACGAACAAAATCGGGAAGACTGCAACAAGAAGTCCTCAGGCAGGAATATAACAAGTCAAGGCGCGACATTCTGTTCAATGCCAAGACGCTGTGCCTGGATTTCATCATGCAAACAAAAAAGAAAACACTGCTGAAAAAAAGAGGTGACAACGCTCTCAGGCTGTTGCAAATGTATGAGAAAAGACTGGAAGACGGAAACGCCAATATCCTTGAGGTAAACAAAATCAAGATGGACTTGATGAATGTAAGGACTGAAATAGCGCAAGCCGAGGCTGAACGCATTGCCACGATAAACTCGCTCTCGGCCTTGAACGGCAACTCGCCACTGCCACTAAACGGCATGGAATACCCCGCAACGCCCGACGGCGATGGTGAGACACTGTTGCAGAATGCACTCAACAACGACAATGACATACATGCTGCGGCTGCTTCTGCCAAGGCATCGGAACAGGATGTGAAGGTGAACAAACAAAACTGGATGCCAAAACTGCAGGTGGGATACCGGAGAAACACCGACGGCAGCGATGCCAGCAATGGTTTTCTGGTTGGTGCATCATTCCCGCTGTTTTCGAGCCGGAACAAGACGAAAGCAGCAAAAGCCAAGATGGAGAACGCACGGCTTAATCTTGAGAATACAAAAGCAATGGCAGAAAATGGTATAAAAACCAAGATACAGCAAATGAAACAACTCAAGCAGGCAGCACAGGCTTACGATGAAGACTTGATGATAGAAACTCTAAGACTGTTGGACAAGGCTGTGGAAAGCGGGCAGATATCGATTGTGGAATATTACTCTGAGGCTGATGTGATTTATCGGAACCTGCAGGCGAGCATCGAGGCAGAACGCCAATATCAAGGGGTGATGGCCGACATTTGCAAGAATGACATCTGACGCAAGCTGGTGCAACGGCTATTGCGGCTATATCGAAAGACTACGACAACATTATTATATTGATTTGCAACCCCTGTTACATCTTCTGAATTAGAAAACAAATGGCAGTTGCTGATGAATAATGGGACGATGCACCATTTCATGATAAAAGGTGTATCGTGCCATTGTCGTTCACGAGTATTTTAGTAACTTTGCGGCAACAAATAAACTATACGACAATGAAAAGAACGATGTTTATGTTACTCTTGTCCGGATTGCTATTATCCTGTCAGGAAAGCCTTGAAGATAAATGTGCCCGGGAAGCCAAGGAATACACAGAAAAGAAATGCCCGGCACCTATAGGCGAAAACATTGTGATAGACAGCATGAGCTTTGAACGCTCCACACACACACTGCATTATTATTACTCCATCAAAGGAGCAGCAGACAGTAACCCCAACATCAATACTTCTGAGGCTTACAACCTTTTGCTATCACAAATAAAGAATGCCACTTCAATAAAAGACTACAAAGACGCAGGTTATAACTTCGCCTACACTTACCGCTCAGGGAAAGACAAAAACAAGGTTGTTTTCGAGGCAGTATTCAAGCCTGAAGATTATAAGTAACACACATCATGGCAACAGGCTTGGCCCAATAAGATTATTTTAATATAATGAAGCGAGGGCAACCCGGCCTTCCTTGTTCCGGGTAACCCTCGCTATTCTTGTATTGATTGTGCCTCGAAAATATGATTTTAGGCCTCTTCGGGTTTCATATTTGTATATACGTTCTGCACATCGTCGTCATCCTCAAGCAGGTCAACCATCTTGTTGATTGTCTCACGCTGCTCCGGCGTAACGTCCTTCAGGTCATTAGGTATTCGGGTAAACTCGGCACCGGTGACCTCAAGGCCCATACCTTCAAGATGCTTCTGTATGTCGCTGAAGCTCGTAGGCTCTCCGTAGATTGTTATTTCGCCGCTCTCTTCATCTTCATCATACTCGTCATCGACACCAAAATCAATGAATTCGAGTATCAGGTCGTCCATATTCAGCCCGTCTTTCTTCTTGAATGTAAACACGCACTTCTGGTCAAACAGGAATGAAAGCGAACCTTGTGTACCAAGATTGCCGCTGAACTTATTGAATACAGCGCGAACATTTGCAACCGTCCTGGTTGTGTTGTCAGTGGCAGCATCAACGAAGATGGCTATGCCGTGAGGGCCATATCCCTCGTATGTCACCTCCTTGAAGTCTTTCTGATCTTTCCCCAATGCATTCTTGATAGCACGCTCTATATTGGCGTTAGGCATGTTCTCGCGCTTGGCTGTCTGTATGATTGCGCGCAGATGAGGGTTGTTCTCTGGCTCAGGTCCACCAGCCTTGACTGCTATTGCTATCTGCTTACCAATCTTTGTAAATGTGCGGGCCATGTGCCCCCATCTCTTAAGCTTTGTTGCTTTACGATATTCAAATGCTCTTCCCATCGGAGTGTTTATTAACGGAGCTCTGCCCCTAGTTTATTCTTTAAGTTTGTTATCAGTTTAGTCATTATCGAATCGATCTGCTTATCGTTGAGAGTCTTTGCCTCGTCTTGCAGTATGAAGTTGACTGCATAACTCTTCTTTCCTGACGGAAGATTCTTTCCTTCATACACGTCGAAGAGCTCTACTCCCTTAAGCAGTTTCTTCTCCGTCTGCCTTGCCACTTCTTCTATAGCGGCAAACTCTACTCCGTTATCAACAAGCAGAGCCAAATCGCGGCTGACAGCGGGGAACTTGCTAATCTCGGCATACAAGACTTGGTTCTTGCCTACGGCCTTCATAAGGGCTGTCCAATCAAGCTCGGCGTAGTAAACCGGCTTTGATATATCTACGGTTTTCAGCAGTTTGGCGCTTACAACGCCCATCTCGGCGAGCTTTTTACCGCCACGGTTCTCTATTGTTAAGCCGTGGGCAAAAATATCATTAGTGCTTTTCTTCCGCACTGTCATGCCTTGCTTCAGCCCTATGCGGTCGAATATGTTGCGCACATAGGCCGCAAGCTCAAAGAAGCTGCTGTCTTCGTCGGGATGAGCCCAACTGCCATCGACACGCTTACCGGTAAGCCACAAACCGAGATGATAACTTTCCTTGTATGCAGCAATGGGATTTTCAGTGTTTTGCTTTGCCGGGTCAAAGTGATAAACATTGCCAAATTCAAACAAGCGCAGATTGGGATTCTTGCGCTTTGCATTGTGCTCTATGCTTTCCAAACCACCAAAGATGAGAGTCTGGCGCATAACATTGAGATCTGTGCTGAGCGGATTCATTATCTTAACGCAGTTTTCCTGCTTGTAAGCATCGAACATGTCGTAATAAGCTCCGCGCGTCAACGAATTGTTTAGAATCTCATTGAATCCGCATCCAACAAGCTGCTCACCGACAATATTGGCCAGTTTGTGCTTGCGGTCTTCATCCCCTTTAACAGCAAGACAGCCTTTCAACTGCGATGGTATTTCAACGTTGTTGTAACCATATATACGCAAAATGTCCTCTACAACGTCGCACGGGCGTTGAACATCGACCCTGTATGCCGGAACGAGCAGTTCCAAACCGTTGTCAGACTCAGACAATATCTTCATGTCAAGGCTCTCGCAGATGCTCTTGATGGTTGCGTGTGGGATATCCTTGCCTATAAGTCCGGTTACATAATCGTAGTCCAAGTCAACCGTAAATCCATTCATTGGCTCAGGATATTCGTCCCTTATCTCCATGGACACACTTCCACCGGCGAGCTCTTTGCACAATATTGCAGCCTGCTTCAACGCGTATATAACTCCTTCCGGGTCAATGCCGCGCTCGAAGCGGAATGATGAATCAGTGCTTAATCCGTGGCGGCGCGCGCTCTTGCGTATCCAAGTCGGATGGAAATAAGCGCTCTCCAATACCACATTCCGCGTAGTCTCGTACGTGCCGCTGCCCTTGCCGCCAAACACTCCGGCAATGCACATCGGTTCTTCGGCATTACATATGCTTAAGTCATGGGTGCCCAACTCGTGCTCTACGCCGTCGAGCGTAACAAACTTTGTACCTTCCGGCTGTGTGCGCACCACTATCTTGTGGCCTGTCACCATATCGGCATCAAAGCAGTGCATGGGCTGCCCATAGGCCATCATTATGTAATTGGTAATGTCTACAATGTTGTTTATCGGCCGAAGTCCTATCACCCGCAACTTGTTTTGCAACCACTCAGGGCTCTCCTTCACCTCGCAACCGGTTATGCTTACGCATGCATATCGTTTGCAAGCGTCACGATTGACAATCTCCACGTCGATAGGCAAGTCATGATTGTCTACAGAGAACTTTGAACAATCGGGGCGATGCAAGCTCGTCTCATAGCCATTGCACTTCAGCCACGCATACAAATCACGGGCAACACCCCAGTGAGACAATGCATCGGCACGGTTAGCAGTGATGTCTATCTCTATCACCCAGTCGCTTTCCAGGTGATAATATTCTGAGGCAGGCTGACCGACAGGCGCATCGTCGGGCAGCACGATTATACCGTCATGGCTGTTTCCGACCCCAATCTCATCCTCGGCACATATCATGCCATAGCTATCAACTCCTCTTAACTTGGACTTCTTGATGACAAACTCCTTGTCGCCATCGTATAGCACGCACCCCAAGTCTGCAACGACAACCTTCTGTCCAGCAGCCACATTTGGAGCGCCGCACACAATCTGCGACGGAACATCACGCCCCAAGTCAACCGTTGTGACATGAAGATGGTCGGAGTTAGGATGAGCTTCGCACGTCAAAACCTTGCCTACGTACAAGCCTTTTAGGCCTCCTTTAATGCTTTGAACCTCCTCAAGCGCATCTACCTCAAGCCCTGTTGAGGTCAAAGCATCACAAACTTGCTGCGGAGTAAGGTCAAAGTCAACGTACTCTTTAAGCCATTTGTACGAAATATTCATTATAGTGAATCTTTATTTTAACCAAATTTTGGCGCAAAAATACTACTTTTCTGCCACTTATGCAAATTTTTCTTTGCTTGTTTCTTATTATTCTAATGTGCTGCAGACAGAAGAAACGACCAATGACGTCATCTCGCCGCCAAATATTCATGGCACATCTCTGCACACCTCTCGCCATCAATGGCGGCCGACACAATTCCTCCGGCGTATCCGGCGCCCTCGCCACAGGGGAAAAGCCCGGCCACACCAACGTGCATGAGCGACGCCGGATCGCGCACTATGCGCACCGGGGCCGACGTGCGTGTCTCTATAGCAATCATGACTGCATCGTTGGTCAAGAAGCCGCGGCTCATGCGCCCGAACTCCTTGAACCCTTCGCGCAATCGGTCTGCCACCTGGGCTGGAAGCCAGAAATGAAGCGGCGAGGATATCAAGCCGGGGGAATACGAACTGCGCGGCAAGTCATAGCTGAGCTTTCCGTTGACAAAGTCGACCATGCGCTGCGCCGGCGCGGTCTGCCGCATATTGCCTTGGATCCAACAATCATGTTCGAGCCTTTCCTGCCAGTGCATCATTTTCAGAGGATCGTCACCTTCGACGTCCTCGACTCGCGTTTCGACAACCATGCCACTGTTCGACCATTTACCCCCTCTATTGCTCGGGCTCATGCCATTTACAACAATCTGCCCATCAGATGTGGCGGCAGGTATCACAAAGCCGCCGGGGCACATGCAAAACGAATAAACCCCTCGGCCGCCTGACTGAGTGACAAACGAATATTCTGCAGCCGGCAAATATTTGCCACGCCCTGCCGGATTATGGTATTGTATTCTGTCTATTAATTCCGATGGATGCTCGAGCCTGACGCCAACCGCAATGCCCTTGGGCTCTATTTCAACCTTCGCCTCGGCAAGATATCGGTAAACATCCCTTGCAGAATGGCCTGTTGCCAATATCACAGGGCCGTGTAATGTAAGGCCGGCACCCGTGCGCAAGTCGGTTGCGTCGATTCCTTCCACATGACCTTCATGTGAAATCAGCAACCTGTCCATGCGTGTCTGGTGGCGCACCTCACCGCCGGACGATATTATCGTCTGGCGCATTCGCTCAATAACTCCCGGCAGACGGTCGGTACCTATGTGCGGATGGGCGTCTGCCATTATTGCCGTTGAGGCCCCATGCTGGCAAAAAACGCCAAGTATCTTATCCACATTACCGCGCTTCTTGCTCCGTGTGTACAGCTTGCCGTCTGAGTAAGCACCGGCTCCACCCTCGCCAAAACAATAATTGCTCTCGCCATTAACCTTCTGCGTACGGGATATGTCGGCAAGATCTTTCTTGCGCTCCCTGACATCCTTGCCACGCTCTACGACCACCGGACGCAGTCCCAGTTCTATTAGCTTAAGCGCAGCAAACAACCCCGCAGGGCCCTCACCGACCACAACAACCTGCCTTGAACCTGAGACATCGGGATATTCTACCGGGACATAAGGCAAGTCTGACGGTTCTTCATTGATGTAAACACGCACTTTAAGATTCACATATATAGTCCGCTGGCGTGCATCTATGCTCTTGCGAAGCACCCTGACGGCCTTAACCGTACGCACGTCAAAACCATGCTCACTTGCCAGATACCTGCAAATTGACTCTTCGCCGGCTGCCACATGAGGCAGTACCCTAACCTGATATTCGTTGATCATCCTGACTTTCGTTTTATAACTCTGCTCTCAATTGCCATTTGAAGCGGGTAACTGCACACAAAACCGTAATGCAAACAAAAGCCACCGCGACCGAAAGGCAATTGATTGAAACACATTGCAAATGTAGACAAATTATTGCAAACGACAAAACCCAGACTAAACAAATAGCGTACTAACGACGTTAAGCAGCCAATATAAATGTGATGTATGCCAAGATTAGCACCTCCAAGCCACGTTTTCCGCCTGCGATTCCAACCAAGTCTTGCCTATCCACAACATAGCGCCCGGTGTATCGCACAGACAACAGCATAATCAAGAAACTCTATCGGACGCATTACTCTGGGCCCACATCAATCACCAGCCACAGAAACCGCATTAACGACAAATCATGGAAAGAATGCCAATCCAATGCATTCTTTCCATGACTTGCCACATGTAGCCTTGACCATAAAAACCGTCAGAAGCTGTTCAGCCATGCCTTAAAGTCAAGCAGCATCTCTATGTGATAAGGGAAACTCTGCTTCATGCCCCAACCATGCCCACCGGTGGGATAGACATGGAGCGACGCCGGAACGTCGTGACGATAACAGGCGAGATAGTAATTGACGCCATTGGCAGGCAAAACGGTGTGGTCATCATCGCTCAACAGTATGTACGCCCTTGGCGTCACCCTGCTCACTTGCCTGTCTGTGCTGTACTCCTGCTCAGTTTTCTTGCGCGCATCCTTTCCAAGGAAATTGTCATGCGAACCGATATGGGTGAACCCCGGGTTCATCGTAATCACCGGATAAAACAGTATCTGGAAATTAGGAGCTGCATTGCCCTTGCCCATGGTGGCCACCACAGATGCCAGGTGACCGCCGGCCGACGAGCCCATGATGCCCACCTGGTCAACATCTATGCGCCACTCTTTGGCATTGCGCCTCACCAAGCGCATCGCTTCCATCGCATCGCTTACCGGCACTTTGCGGTTACCGTGAGGCATGCGGTATTTCAACACTATGGCTGCGATGCCCTGACTGGTAAAGAACTCGGCCCAGTCTGTGCCCTCATGCTCCATTGCCAACATGGCGTAACCGCCACCGGGACATATCACCACAGCGCGCCCCGTGACATGCTTCACATCCGGCAGATACACATATACCCTGGCCGTATCCTTCAAATCCGAGCTTTTCTCCGGGGCACCATTCGGCCATAAGTCCAAGACTATGGGCTTAGTGGCTGCCGAGACGACCGACGAACATAACAGGAACAATAGTGCGGGTAACGCTTTAAGTATATTCTTCATAATGAATTTGCTCTGAAATATGTGATTGCAAAGATAACTCTTTTAGCGGAGAACACAAAAGAAAACGGTTCTTTTTATCAAAACGGATGTGCATTATCACCTACACAACATTGCCATACAGCAACTATGGCATGCGGTGCCAATGCCATCAAACCGCAATACAGCAAAAACAAAATATGGCCTGCAGGATTCCATTTTATCATCAAAAAGTTGTTTATAACAACAATTATTGCTAATTTTGCACAGATTATTATAAAAGGAGAAAACAGAGTCCCGTTTGCTGAGGGAGATTACAGAACAAAAACAAGCACCAAGAAGATGAAAGTAATGAAATTCGGCGGAACATCCGTAGGTTCCGAAGAAAGCATACTCAGCCTGAAACGTATTGTCGAAGCTGAGAACGACGACGTGATAGTAGTGGTAAGTGCGCTTGGCGGCATCACCGACAAGCTGATAGAAACCTCGAAGATGGCTGTCAACGGCAACGAGGGTTACGTAGACGAGATTGAAGCCATGGCGCAACGCCACCACAACATGATAGACGCCATCATTGCAGACAAGGATAAGCACGACCGTCTGCTCGCCATCATAGACGGCCTTCTTGAGCAACTTCGTTCAATATATTATGGCGTTTACCTCATACGTGACCTCAGCGAAAAGACCAAGGCGGCCATTGTCAGCTATGGCGAGCGCCTCAGTTCACAAATAGTGGCCACGCTCATTGACGGCTCCAGATGGTATGACTCCCGCGAATTCATAAAGACCACGCAGAAGCACGGCAAGCATGTGCTCGACAGCGAGCTCACCCAAAGGCTGGTGCGAGAGACCTTTGCCGAAATTCCGAAGGTCTCGCTGGTGCCTGGATTCATCAGTTCCGACGAATGCTCGGGCGAGACAACCAACCTCGGCCGCGGCGGAAGCGACTACACGGCAGCCATCATTGCCGCCTCCCTTAATGCCGAAGTGCTTGAGATATGGACCGATGTCGACGGGTTCATGACCGCCGACCCCAGGGTGATACACACCGCCTACACCATCAATGAGCTGAGTTACATCGAGGCTATGGAGCTGTGCAACTTCGGCGCGAAAGTAATCTACCCGCCTACGATATACCCGGTATGCGTGAAAAACATACCGATAATGGTCAAGAACACGTTCAACCCCGATGCGCAGGGCACTGTCATCAAGGCCACCGTCGACAACGACAAAAAGCCAATCAAGGGCATATCAAGCATCAACGGCACCACGCTGATCACCGTAACCGGCCTGTCGATGGTTGGAGTGATCGGCGTCAACAGGCGCATATTCACAGCCCTGGCCGACAACGGAATATCAGTATTCATGGTCTCGCAGGCCTCTTCGGAAAACTCTACGTCAATCGGTGTGCGTGACGAAGACGCCGACGAAGCCGTAAACGTGCTCAACAGGGAGTTCGCCAAAGAGATACAGACCGGAGCCATGTTCCCAATGCATGCCGAAAGCGGCCTTGCAACAATTGCCATCGTGGGTGAAAACATGAAACACACGCCAGGCATAGCCGGCAAGTTGTTCGGCACACTGGGCCGGAGCGGCATCAGTGTCATTGCCTGCGCCCAGGGCGCGTCGGAGACCAACATCTCTTTCGTGGTCGACTCGCGCTTCCTCCGCAAGTCGCTCAATGTCATCCACGACTCTTTCTTCCTCAGCGAATACAATGTGCTGAACTTGTTCATCTGCGGCATAGGCACTGTGGGCGGCAACCTCATCGAGCAGATTCGCTCTCAATACGAAGAGCTGAAACGCACGCGGAGGCTGAAGCTCAATGTCGTTGGAATATCCAACAGCAAGAGGGCAATGTTCTCGCGCGACGGCATAGACCTCTCTTCTTACCGCGAGCAACTCGAGAAAGCAGAGCCGAGCAATGTCGACCACCTGCGCAATGGCATCATCGGCATGAACATATTCAACAGCGTATTTGTAGACTGCACTGCCAGCGGCGAGGTGGCCGGGCTTTACCAGGCGCTTCTCGAACACAACGTGTCGGTGGTGGCAGCCAACAAAGTGGCAGCGTCGAGCGACTATGACAGCTACTTAAGGCTGAAAGAAACGGCCTTGAGGCGTGGGGTGAAGTTTCTCTTTGAAACAAATGTAGGCGCCGGACTGCCCATCATTGGCACAATAAACGACCTGCGGTCGTCGGGCGACAAAATACTGAAGATTGAAGCAGTGCTGAGCGGAACGCTCAACTTCATATTCAACGAGATATCTGCCGACGTTCCGTTTTCAGAAACCGTGCGCAGGGCCAAGGAACAGGGCTACAGCGAGCCCGACCCGCGCATAGACCTCAGCGGCAAGGACGTGGTTCGAAAGCTCGTCATCCTGGCCCGCGAGGCAGGCTACAAGGTTGAGCAGGAAGACGTTGAGAAGCATCTGTTCGTGCCCGACGAGTTTTTCAAAGGCAGCATAGACGACTTCTGGCGCAACCTGCCTTCGCTCGACGCCGGGTTTGAAAGCAGGCGCAAGGCCATCGAGGCCGACAACAAGCGATGGCGGTTTGTGGCCAAGATGGACCGCGGACGCACAAGCGTGTCGCTGGAGGCTGTGGGCAGCGACCATCCGTTCTACAACCTCGAAGGCTCGAACAACATAATAATGCTCACAACCGAGCGCTACCGAGAATACCCCATGCTCATCCAGGGCTACGGGGCCGGCGCCGGGGTTACCGCTGCCGGAGTGTTTGCCAACATCATGTCGATAGCAAACATCTGACAAACAAAGACAAACCGACAACACAACAAAAACAAACAGGACAAAGAAATGAAGCATATCATAATACTTGGAGACGGTATGGCCGACCACCCGGTTGAAAGGCTGGGCGGCCAAACGCCGTTGCAATACGCCGACACGCCGTATATGGACATGCTCGCAAGAAAGGGGCGTACCGGCAGACTGATGACTATACCCACAGGGTTTGCGCCGGGCAGCGAAGTGGCAAACTCTGCCATACTGGGCTACGACCTTAACAAGGTGTACGAAGGGCGCGGCCCACTCGAAGCCGCAAGCATTGGGTATGAAATGCAACCCGGCGACATGGCCATGAGATGCAACATCATCACGCTTGCCGACGGACGCATAAAAAACCACCACGGGGGCCATCTGACCACCGAGCAAGGCGACACGCTGATAAAATATCTCGACAGCCGACTGGGCAACGACCGCATAAAGTTTATCACCGGCACACAATACCGCCACTTGCTCATCATCCGCGGTGGCAACAAACACATAGAATGCGCACCGCCTCACGACCATCCCGACGAGCAGTGGCGCCAATTGATGGTGAGGCCGGAAAAGGGCTACGACACCGACGGGGCTGACGCTGCGGCCGCCGCTGACGGCCGGCTGACGGCCAAGGCAACCGCCGAACTGATAAACAAGCTGATATTGGAATCGCAAGAACTGCTCGAAAGCCATCCTTTCAACAAGGGCAGGGCCAACTCGATATGGCCGTGGAGCCCAGGATACAGGCCATCGATGAAACCTCTTTGCGAAATGTTTCCAAACGTGGGCAAAGGCTCTGTCATATCGGCTGTCGACCTGATAAGGGGCATAGGCCACTATGCCGGGCTGCGAAACATCTGCGTTGACGGTGCAACGGGGCTTGCCAACACCAACTATGAAGGCAAAGCCAGGGCTGCCATCGACGCCCTGAAGACCGACGATTTCGTTTTCCTTCACCTCGAAGCCAGCGACGAAGCCGGCCACGACGGCGACCTCGAACTGAAACTGAAGACGATAGAATACCTTGACCACCGCATCGTGGAACCCATATACAACGAGACGAAGGCTTGGCAAGAGCCGGTGTGCATGGCCATACTGCCCGACCACCCCACCCCGGTAGAAATTCGCACTCATGTAGACGAACCGGTGCCGTTCATCATCTACCACCACGGAATAAGCCCCGACACCGTGGAAACATACAGCGAACTGAGCTGTGTAAACGGGGCCTACGGACTGCTGCGCCTCGACGAGTTCATGAAAACGTTCATGGCCATTGAGTAAGCCCTGACGTGCAAACCGCCACGACGGCACCGACAGAACAAGCAACTGAACACAAAGATAAAACCGACAAACAAATGAGATATTACAGCACAAACCATAAGGCACCCACGGCTTCGCTCGCTGAAGCTGTAGTCAACGGACTGGCCGGCGACCGCGGACTGTATATGCCCGAGCGCATAGTGCCGTTGCCCGAAGAGTTTTTCACCAACATGGCACAGATGACGTTTGCCGACATTGCCTGCACCGTGGCCGACGCATTCTTCGGCGACGACATTGAGCAGGGCGAACTGCACCGGATAGTAAGAGACACGCTTGCATTCGACTGCCCCGTGGTGCCGGTGACGGACAGCATCTACAGCCTCGAACTGTTCCACGGGCCAACCCTGGCCTTCAAGGACGTGGGCGCACGGTTCATGGCCCGCCTGCTGCGCCATTTCTCAAAGGCCGACAACGGGGAAACGGTCAACGTGCTTGTAGCCACGAGCGGAGACACCGGTTCGGCCGTAGCCAACGGTTTCCTGGGCGTTGAGGGCATACATGTCTATGTGCTTTACCCCAAAGGCAAGGTCAGCAAGATTCAGGAAAGCCAGTTTACCACCCTTGGTCACAACATTACGGCCATCGAGGTAGACGGCGTTTTCGACGACTGTCAGGCGCTGGTGAAAAGCGCTTTCATGGACACGGAGCTCAACAAGCACATGAAACTGACATCTGCCAACTCAATAAACGTGGCGCGGTTTCTGCCGCAGGCGTTCTACTACTTCAACGCCTATGCGCGGATGAAGGAACTCGGAAAGGCCGACAAATTTGTGGTATGCGTGCCAAGCGGCAACTTCGGCAACATTACGGCCGGGCTGTTTGCGCGGGAAATGGGATTGCCCATCAAGCGGTTCATTGCCGCCAACAACGCCAACGACGTGTTCTACCAATATCTGCAGACTGGCAACTACGTCCCCAAGCCAAGCATTCAGACCATTGCCAATGCCATGGACGTGGGCGACCCAAGCAACTTTGCACGCATACTGGAACTGTATGGCCACGACCACGCAGCCATAAAGGCTGTCATCAGCGGGGCCACCTATTCTGACGACAGCATACGCGAGACCATGAAGGCTTGCAACGACTCATTCGGTTACGTTCTCGACCCGCACGGGGCATGCGCATTCAGAGCCCTCAGCGAGGGTCTGGCCGACGATGAGAACGGGGTGTTCCTGGAGACTGCCCACCCGGCAAAATTCAAAGAGACGGTTGAAAATGCCATTGGCCAAAAGATAGGCATCCCGGCCAGACTGGCTGAATTTATGAAGGGCGAAAAGCAAAGTGTGCAGTTGGGCAAAGACTTCTGCGGATTCAAGAGCTTCCTAATGTCTGAGTGACACCCCGACAGAACCAAAGGCACACTGCATTTCTTATCACCATGCGGCAATCCCCCGCCACCATAAGGCCCCTTTAGGCTGTATGGCGGCGGGGATTAACTGTTGGCGGCTCATTGGGTGGATGATACGTATGGCGGCCAAAACGTCTGTCGGCCGATGGCGTGTTTGAGGTTGCGCTTTTGCCCTGGGCAAACCTACCGGCAGCACCATGCTGAAATATCTTTACTCGCGAGCATACCGTGCCGCCCTTACTGCCATTCGGCGCCACGACTCGGCCCGTTTGGCATTCCAAAACGACCAGTCTGGCCGCACGATACGGCCTTTGCTGCAAGCCGGAACGGGTGTAGTACGCAACCGTCTGACACTCTGGCCATTGCCGCACAATGCAGTTGGAAGATGATAAGCGGAAATATCACAACACAAACAAAGACCCACAAGCGAAAGAGCAGATGCACACAACTGCCTATAAACGCAACCACGCAACAATGACGGACATTGCGAGGGCACCGGGCAACGTCGGCCACAAGGCGGCCTTGCACTGTTTGGAGGCTTGAAACGGCTTTAACCGCCACTACCTACTTGGGGCAGCTACATTGTGACTTCAACACTCCGATACTGCATTACAACGCTACTTAGACCTGGCAGGATGCTGTCGCCGACGGCAAATTGCCGCGACCCCACATCCAGGCAATGCCTTTGTTTGGCACCACCCTATCGGTAACCAGGCGCCAAATGCCTGTAACGACATTATTTTCAATGTGATTCCAAAGCGTTTCCATACCCGTGCCACCAACTTGCGTGAGGCTTTGCCTTGGCATCTACAGCCATGCCTTGGACAACGGCTTGGGCCAACCGGCCCCGCCACAGACCGAAATAGCCGGGCCATAACAACATGCTTGGGATAAAAACGCAAAGCCAAGCCACGGTGCAAGCACAAAAGCCGCACCATGGCTTGGCCATGTTCCGACAGCCGGCACCACCATTTCGGTGAAGCCACAGCCCAATGTCGAGGCAAGATTGCGCTGTCAATGATGCTCGGGCACTATGGCAAAATACACCACGTCGGTGTCGCCATCGTTGAACATGGCATGCGAATGCCCCATAGGGCAATAATGCACACTGCCCGGGCCGAATGACTCAACACCGTCATCATAGCGGAAATGACCCTTGCCGCTTATGATATAGACAATCTCGCTGTTCTGCTCATGAGTATGGTAACCGCTCGATGCACCCGGCTTAAGGCGGCTCATCATTACCTTGTTCTTGGAATCTATGAAATTGCGGGTATCCAATTCACCCTCGCCGCCCTTGAAATTGAAGAGCGCCTCCTCCTGAATCTTGCTGAAATCAATAATCATATTCTTATAGTTTTAATAATGAATAGCGTCATAAGTCTTTGAGAAGGATGGCCCGCGATTCGTGTAAATACTTGCGGCGCATCTCCATTGCCTTGCCCCAGAGCTTGCCGTAATGCTTACCTATGGCAAGGTCTATCTTCCATTTGCCTTGGGCTTCCAGGCTGTCAATCATCACGCCCAGGCTCAATTTCTCTATGTTCATCGCCGGCATGTAGCGTGTCTGCTCGCCTTTCTCGTCCGACGAGATGCCTATCACCAGGTGGGCCTCTATCAGCTTGTACAGCAAATCGTTTACAATGCGTATGGGTATGTTGGTCTCTTCGCGCAACTCGAAAGCATTGTATGGCTTGCCGCCTTTGTCAAAACGCTTGCAGATGCAGCTCATTATCATAGCGCAGAGCAATATGCGGTATCTGTGGCTGATGTCGGCCGTGTTGGTATTGTAATCATAATACTCCAGATTTTGGTTTGTGTAACACAGCTCCGCCCCGAAAAGACATATTATCCACGAAATCTGAACCCACAGCATGAAGAGCGGCAAGGCTGCAAACGAACCGTATATTGCATTGTAGCTCGAAACCCATATCTGCGAATTGATATAGAACAGCTGCAGCCATTGCATGGCAACGCCGGCCAATATGCCCGGCACAATGACGTTGCGCACCTTGACATGGGTGTTGGGCATGAACACATAAAGACCTATGAACATGGCCGACATGAGCCCGTAGGGCAGCAAATCGATGAGGAAACGCTTGACGGGATCGAGCAGTGTGACGTCGGGCAGATGGTCGACAACCGTGGCCATGAATATGGACAGACCCGACGTGACGACTATAAGTATGGGGAAAAGCAACAGCATGGCCAGGTAATCGGTGAACGTACGGAAGATGCTGCGCTGCTTTTTCACCTGCCATATCTCGTTGAACGTCATCTCAACGTTGTTGATAAGCATCAATACCGTGTAAAGCATGAATACAAGTCCGATGCCCAGGAACACGCCGCTCTTGGTGTGTACGAGGTAGCTGTTGACGAAACCGATTATTATGTCGGCGGCCTGCGGCTGCGACTGGAACGCATCACGGAACCACATCTCGATATACTTGTTGTATCCAAAGCCACGGGCTATGGCAAAGACAACAGCCAATATGGGAACGATGGCCAGCAATGTGGAATATGTCAGGGCTGCCGCCTCGTTGACCACACGCTTTGTAGTGAAGAAACGTATGGCCAGCATAAGCTTCTTCAACACCTCCAGCAAGAGGAAACGCAACGGAGACGTGTCGTCTCTCGACACTCGCCAGATGCCCACTTGAATGAACCTGACTATGCGCGCAACCTTATCCTTCACCTGACAATAACTTCGTATAGAAAGAAAGCAGTGCCCCTGTAAGCCGGGTTCTGTTCCACCGCCACTTCCATGGCGGTGGCGCCTGCCATTTATCTAGCTTGTGCGTCACCACACAAGTCAAGCATTCTACCCTCCATCGGGAAATATCGGGCGGGCAACCCTCAGCCGATGGTTTACATGAACTTGCAGCCTCCAGACGACACAGCCCACCGATCACCCGGTGGCTGGTGGTCTCTTACACCACCTTCTCACCCTTACCAGCCTGACAATGGCTGGCGGTTGTTTTCTTCTGCCGTATCCTACTGTCACCAATAGCTTCTACTTTCAGAAGTGGAGCGCCCTGCGCTGCCCGGACTTTCCTCTCGCACCGAAGTGCCAGCGGCAGACCGAGACACTGCTTTCTGTGTTTGTTACAGATGTGCCACACACTAAGCAATGCACCAACGACATTGCATTGGGGTGGCATTACCGTATGCAAAGGTACTCAAAATTATGCGAACATAACAATAATTGCATGAAATATATTATGCAAAATCATTTGTGCGCAGACGTGTTTAGCTTCAACACGCAAGCACCCCACGCCCCTACTGGCATTGTCACGATACCGTCGCGAACGAGCGAGACAGACATCCGGCGGCCGGTGAGCAGGTCGGTGGCCATGCAACGCTTCTCGCCAAAGCCAAGGAAGTCAAACGCATGGGCAGGTATTGTCACGCCTGCCTCTACTGCTGTATCGCTGAAATTGGCAACAACAAGCAGCAACTGGTTTGCCGACTTGCGCAAAAAGGCGTACTGCCTGTCGGGATTGAAATGGCCGGAATGCCCATTCACGTACATCAAATCGAAAAACTCACCTTCTGTCACAGCCTTCTCGGTCGATGCCATCCCCAACACCTTTGCGTAAAATGCGGCGAGCTGCTTTTCGTTGTCGGTCAGGGTGCCATTGCTCGCACGGCTCAAAGACCCGACACTCCAATAGTCGAAGATGGTGGTACGGCCGTCGCGCCCGCTGAACCCTTCTTCGTCCATACCCCGCTCTCCGTATTCCTGGCCGGCATAGAGCATGAACGGACTGCGGCGCATCAGCGCACTAACCACAAGGGCCGGCACACCGCGCCATCCGTCTCCGGCGAAATAGTCGCTGGCTATGCGTTGTTCGTCATGATTTTCAAGGAAATACAGCATGTGACAATTGATGTCGTCGACTGCCTGCCAAGCCCCTGTTATCGACGATGCCGGCATATATCCGCACGTAACGCCGCGCAGAGTGTCGTACATGCCCACCTTGTCATACAGGTAATCGAAGCCGGACGAGATGTAGTTGCGGTATTCGGCAGGATTGTAAACCTCGCCGATGAACACGATTCCGGGATGCTGTTGCTTTACTAGGCCTGTCGCCCAATGCCAGAAATCGGCCGGAACCATCTCTGCCATGTCGCAGCGGAAACCGTCGATTCCTTTGGCCGCCCAATACAGAAGTATTGCCAGCATCTTGTGCCATGTGTCTGGTACAGGGTCGAAATGGGCCACACGGCCGGCGTAATAGTCGACTCCGTAATTCAGTTTCACCGTCTCATACCAGTCGTTCACTCCGGGCGACGGGTCAAAGTGGTCGTTGCCGGTAGCCTTGGCCGGCATCTCTACGTATGGGCCGAACCCTTCGGCGTCGAGGCTGAACTGTGGTGAGAACTTGCAACCGGGACAATAGTAGAAGTTGTTCTTAGGAGTAAAGCCAAGAGAGCTATCGTCGCCTTCACCCAAATCAGCCACCCCGGCCGGCTTGCAGACCGAATGGTATTGGCGGGCCACGTGGTTTGGCACAAAATCGATGATGATTTTGAGCCCGGCATCGTGTGTACGGCGAACCAACGCCTCAAACTCGGCCATGCGGTCGGGCACGCTTTCGGCCAAGTCGGGGTCGACATCGTAATAATCGGTGATGGCGTATGGCGACCCTGCCTTGCCTTTCACAACCGCTGGATGGTTTGCCGGCAGTCCATACCGGGTGTAATCGGTCTGCGTGGCATGGCGAATCACTCCTGTATACCACACATGACTTATGCCCATCTCACGCATGGCGGAAAGCTCCGTAGCACCGATGGCGTTGAATTTGCCACAACCGTTTTCATCAATTGTGCCGTTCTTGCGCGGACAACATGCGCCATTGCCGAACAGACGGGTAAAGACTTGGTAAATGATAACTTTCTTACTCATAGGCGATAATGTCTGAAAAAGATGGCCGACACCTTTCAACAGGCGTCGGCCAAAACCAATGGTAATCAGGCAATGCCGTGGGCTGCCACGTTCTTGTCGATGCGCCCAATCATGCCTTGCAGGGCTTTGCCGGGGCCACACTCGGTGAAATCGTCGGCTCCGTCGGCTATCATGTTCTGCACACAAGCCGTCCATCTTACGCTGCTGGTAAGCTGTGCTATCAGGTTTGCCTTGATTTCGGCCGGGTCTGTGTGGGGCTTTCCATCCACATTCTGGTAAACGGGGCACTTTGGAGCTGCGAAATCTGTGGCTTCGATAGCTGCCTGCAACTCATCCTTTGCCGGCTGCATCAGCGGAGAATGGAACGCACCGCCAACCTTCAAGGGCAAAGCACGCTTTGCTCCGGCTGCCTTAAGCTGCTCGCAAGCCTCGTTGATGGCCTCAACGTTGCCAGAAATGACAAGCTGACCAGGACAGTTGTAATTGGCAGGAACGACAACATGCCCAGGCTTATTTATGGATGCGCACACCTCTTCAACCTTTTCATCGGGCAGGCCAACTATGGCTGCCATGGTCGAAGGAGCCATGTCGCAGGCTTTCTGCATAGCCATTGCACGGGCATAAACCAACTTCAGGCCATCCTCGAAGCTGAGAGCGCCGGCTGCAACAAGTGCTGAGAACTCACCAAGTGAATGGCCGGCCACCATAGCCGGGCTGAAGTCGTCACCCATGCAAAGCGCAGAGATGACGCTATGAAGGAATACTGCAGGCTGAGTAACCTTTGTCTGCTTCAGTTCTTCGTCTGTACCAGCAAACATAATGTCTGTGATTCTGTAGCCAAGAATCTCGTCTGCTTTCTCAAAAAGCTCTTTTGCTAATGGATTGTTGTCATAAAGGTCTTTGCCCATGCCAACAAACTGCGCCCCCTGACCGGGGAAAACGAATGCTTTCATTTGCTTTCTGTTTTATTGGAATTAAAATGTTCAGGCAGCAAAATTACTATTTTTTTCTGATATTGGCAAATATTTGGGTTCATTGCACTCACACTCCTGCCATTTTTAGTTGCACGCATGCCACTGGCAAACGGTAAACACCGCGGCATGACAATTCCGGAAACAATGTTGAATAAAGGATGTGGGGCCTGCCAACATGTTGGTGTCCGACCTGCAACACCAGTCCAAACGAGGCCCTGTTTTTATGTTAGTGGCCTGAAGTACGCAATGGACTGCCGGCAGGCATCGCCGAAAAAACAACCGCATCAGGCAAGAAACAAGACACAAAAAGTCCCGTGCAGCACTACATTATTGCAGCGCTACACGGGAAATTCGAACCGTACCGACATTGCATGCCGATGAATTTGCATGCAGGTTGGCACAATATTATAAATAAGGCCACATCATGTGACAGTAAGCCACAAGCCTCGTTATATCATTTAAATGTCACCGTGGTTACGGCCCGAAGCAGAGTTGAGCCATCAATGGTGGGCGAAGTGTATCCAGAACTGGAAAATACGTAACACACAAGCTTGCCATTGTCTTTGACAAAATAGTTTTCCCCAGTGCCAAACAACTCAAACTTCCCCTTTAACAGCACCTTGTTTATCGTGCCAAATTCAGCATAGATGACATCCATTTCATCTTTTGTCGGTATCCGCCAGCCAGATATGTCATAACCTTCAGTCATCTTTGCAATGGCCGCATTAACCAATTCTTCAGCTGCCTCCTGCGCTATTTGCTTAACGTTAAGCCCGTCCACTTCATCTGTTGAAACCAATGTAACCGTGGTTGTGCCGCCCGACGTCTTTGAGTCTAACACATAATATTTGTCTTTATATATCGTTCCTTTCTCCGGCGCCCCCGTCGGGACAATCGGGACATCGGGTTCTTTCTCATCAGAATCGTCAACGGGGTCTTCCGGAACGACAGTGCCTGTGCTGCCGCGTTCGTCAAAGTCGAACTTTATCTCGCGCTCCCCACTCCACGTGGCGCCCACAATCGTACCAGCCAACGACACTCCCAAGCGTTCGGTATATGTGCCGACAATGTTGATTTTGTAATTTGCGACAAGCTCTTGGCTGCTTGTATAAGAATAGCTCTTGACCTTTCCGTCTTTCCCTGTGATGTTTACGGAAATGGTGGCGTTCTCGGCCGACGGTGGCAAGACATACCTGCCGACAGATGTCTTCCACGTCTTCGTACTGCCGTCTTTGGCCAATGGCAACACTTCGCTGGCCCCATTGTCCGAATAAGTGCCGTTGATGCACACCGAGGAATACAGCGGGGCGATTGTTACAGAGACGCCCGTGGCCGTGGAAGGCACATTATTTATTACTATGCTCTCTATTTTCATCACCTTGCGCTGCATTGTCAGCGTCAGCGTATTCTCGCCTCCTTCGACCAGGCTTACCGTACTGCTTGCCGACATCAGGTCGCCGTGTGACTCTCCAGTCAGGCTAACAACCGACTCCGGGCGCGCTTCGGCTTCGGAAGGCAGGCTGTAATTTCCGGCATCAGCGCCCGCAATGGCAAATACACTGTACTTGCCTTCAATCAAATCGATGGAAAGCGACGCCGCCTCCTCAGCAACCTGAACACGTTTGCTACATTTCCCGCTACTGTCAAACACGTAGACGTAAACAGGATAACTTACCTTACTTGCTTCGCCGTCAGCACCCTTGATGCCATCATCTACACGGGTACGGATAGTTAGCGTACTGTTGGGCTCGGGCTGCAACCCGCCCTCGAATGAAACATCCTCCGTACAGGAGGTGCCCATTGTGGCCAAAATGGTGGCCGTCAACAGGCTCTTGAGTAAAAATTTTCTCATCACCTACACTTAATGATGAATTAAATAATATTTTAATAGTTATTGCAAATATACACAATTTATTTCATTATCAAGTATAATTTCGACTTATTTTTACAATAAAATCAAAGTATTTGTGTGCCAGTATGATACAGTCAGAACACTCACTGCCGCCAAAGTGTTCAAAAAACTACATTAACTGATCCTCCTATAACAATCAAATGGCTTGTCGACTTAGCCGGCGATATCCGGTTGAAAGAAAGGTTGTAGTCGGCAAACATACGTATGCCGAGATTTGACCTTGCCCTGAACGTCAGCGAAACCCCTGTTCCAAGCCCTGCCCACAGTTCTTTCCGATGGCATATTCAGATGTCTTCATATGGTTGCAGAAGCTCATCCCGACAAGAGCCTTGCTTCCAATCAAGAGCCGCGACATGATTGGATAGGAAAAATAAGCACCTGCATGGACAAGAAACATATCCAAAGTTTCGTCGAGAGCATGGCCTTTGTAAATTACAGCATTGTTGGAAACAGCCAGTCTGCCCCCCACTCCTATATATGGATTGAAGAAATACGCCCCCTCAAGGCCCGCCGTGCTGCCAGACGAAAACTGCAATGATGAATTGCCGGGCAGGCTGTAGTTTCCTGGCATGGCGTTCAACCCGAGGTAAAGGTCCACAAATGTCGGCGCATCATCCACAGAGCAATTGTCTGCGATATCATAATAATGGATGCCCTTGTCGTTAAAAATGAGATCGGCAATATAGTAACCTGCCTCGGTGGAAAGTATGCCGATGCCCGCCCCTGTAAGCACATCGCTCAGCCAATGCTTGTTGTTGGCCATGCGCATAAGCCCTGTGGCAGTGGCAACGGAATAGGCCCCGATGCCTATCCAGGGGCTAATGTGCCCATATTCTTTGGTAAGCATGGTGGCCGTCATGAAAGCAGTGGCAGTGTGTCCCGAAGGGAAAGAGTTGTCGTTTGACCCGTCTGGGTGCATCACACGGGTCGACTGCTTCAACGAATAAACGACACCGCCCATTATTACAGCCGAAAAGGCATCGGAAGCAAGCATCCGCCCCCACGAGCTTCGCCCTTCTGCACCGCCAAGCTTCATGCCAACCATCACGGCAGCCGGCAGGTATTGAAGATAGTCATCGGCGTGGCGGTTGAAGCTTGGCAGGTAATCGTTACGCAGACTACGGAAGTGGTCGTCTTCGCTTTTTACCACGAGGCCGGCCGCTACCAACGGCACGCCGACACAAGTAACCTTGAACACACGCGAGGCGGCCTGCAGCTCGAAAAACGACCGGCCGCGCGCGGCGTCGGCAAGACTGTCGTCCTGGGCTTTTGCCGGAATCATAGCCAACGCCGTCAAGCTGCATATCACCAAACGCTTCATGCTGTCTGTCATCTGTCTTTGTGCTTTAATGTTTCAAAATTCCATGCCACACCGAAATATAACACGCGTGAACCGTTGCGTTGCTCAACGCGCTGCTGCAGTTGGGGTGTGTCGATGGTATATGTAGTATGGCTTGTTCCAAACACATCGGAAAGTGTGGCATTAAGCGAGATATTCAGCTTTGGTATTTCATACTTAAGGCCAATGTCCATCGAAAATGAGCCTTCACGCCTACCCTGCGGTGTCAGTGCAGTCGACAACACACGTGAGTTGAGTTGCAACAAGGCATTTCCGAAAGGCACGAGTGCGGCGTTCATCGACGCACTCCAAGCCATGGCACCCTTGTGCGAGGCATAGCCCAGACGCGTGGCGTCGATACGGTCGTAGAACAGATTGCCGTTTACATTGAGCGCCAGCCACTTGCCTATTTCCGAACCAACCATCACTTCGGCCCCGGCAGCCGAACTGTTGTCCATGTTCTCTTTCGTTGTCATCAGCACATTGCCGTCAACATAGCGTGTTATCGTTGTGAGCTTGTTCGTGACGTAACGATAATAGACCGCACCAAGAATGGTTGTGGCGCCCTTTTTCCATTGGTAGGCAGCCTCCAACGAGTGAACCTTTTCAGGCTCAAGATACGGATTGCCGGCTTTGAGCGTCAAAGGGTTCTGGTATTCGGGAAAAGGGTTGAGGTCGTCGGCCTCAGGCCGGTTTACCCGCAGGCTGTAACTTAACCGCAATTCGTTGTGCCCGTCAATCGCATAAGAGGTGTGCAGCGTTGGATAAACCATGAAGTAAGCATTGTTGACAATGCTGTCGAGGGTGAACAACTGCGACTTTATCTGCATGTGTTCAGGCCTCAGCCCAAGCAACACGCCCCATCTGCCCTGCTCATATTTCAAGGTGGCATAAAACGAATGGCACGTCTCATGGTTGGTGAAGTCGCTTGTGCGGTTTGGGTCGGCAACAAAGCCGCTGCCGTCGAAACTCTGTGCATGATAAAAGAGGTCGGTCTGCAGCGCATCCAGCTCGTAGCCCAGGCTCTGTTTCAGCCTGCCTCCCAACCGGCGCCGGTAGCCCACACGCAACAAATGGCGGTAATAGGCCTGCCATATCTGCGTGTTGTCTTTTGAGCTGCCGTCGGTCGAGAAGGTGGAATACCTGTTGTCTTCCAGGCCCTCAAGCGAAGAATAGCCGTAGTCAACCGTTAGCTTATGCCCGCGGCCGAAAGTATGGGCATAGACCGTAGCCACTTCCCACTGCTTCACGCTCTCGTCGTCATCGCGGCAACGCCGGCCCTGGTATCCTATATTGTGGTTGGCATCCGTCTCGGTGGTATAGATATTGTCATGGCGGGCAAAACCGCGGCTGTTGAAGCCTCCGCTCAGCTGCAGCCGGTCGTTGCGTGTGATGTTCCTATCAGCACCGGCCCTGACGATGTTCGACAACGGATGCGCAACGGCAGCCGTCTGCAGCATTACATACGGGATGGCATTGCCATTCCTGATACGCCTGTCGTGGATGTCGGTTTCATACAAATCGCGACGTATGCCGTAGCTCGCAAACAGGTTGACCCTGTCGGTCTTAAAGCCGGCCGACGCCGTGGCGTTCTTCCGGCCGCCAGTCCCGACATTGGCAGAGATGCCTCCACTAAGCCCAGCCTTGCCCTGTGTCTTCCTCACTATGTTGATAATGCCGTTTACTCCGTCGGGTTTGTAGGCCGCCGACGGATTGGTTATCACCTCGATACGCTCGATGTCGGCCGCCGGCATCTGGCGCAGCACATCGGCACGCGTGCGTGAGCTCATCAGCGTTGAAGGCTTGCCGTCGAGCAATATGGTGACATTCTCGCTGCCGCGAAGGCTTACCTTGCCGTCAACGTCGACCGTGACCGACGGGATGTTGCGCATAAGGTCGCTCACCGAGCCCGAACTGCTCATGAGGTCTGTGCCCACGTTAAACACTCGCTTGTCGAGATGTTGTACGTAGGCAGGCCGTCTCCCTTCGACAACCACTCCGTCGAGGTGGCCGGAAGACGGGTGCATATATAACGTGCCGAGGTCTACCGGATTTTGACTGCCCAATCGGAATGCAGGCGAACGGGTGACAGAATAGCCTATGAAACGGCATTCTACATAATAATTGCCCGCTGCCACGGATGTGAACACAAAGCGCCCGTCGGTGCCGCTGACTGTTCCTGCCACAAACACACTGTCTGCCGAACGATACAACACCACATCGGCATAGCCGAGAGCCTCGCCAGAATCGTGCGCTACAACGGTGCCTGTCACGCCTGAAGCGTTGGCCGGCAGTGCTGCCAACCAGCAACCACATATCAAAACAGACAATGCTTTCATCTTTACCTGCCCTGCTCATCAAGGAGCTTAGTGTGTGACTTGACGTACTTCAATACAAAATAGGCAATGCCGCTTATTGCCGTTGCCACGTATAAAGGCTGGTTCAGGGATACTGACGCTACCTGCCAATATACAATGATGTCGAAAAGAGTGAACAGCAGGAAGAGAGCAAAGACCCCGTTTTTCTCTTTCTTGACCACTTTTTTCCATGAAAAGGCAATGCCCGAGGCACGGTAATGCCTGAAATCGGGCAGGAATGCCGGTGTCCGACCGGCCCAATCCAAGTAGACAACGCCGAATTTCCTGCGCAAAAACTGCTCTTCAGCAAACATGATGCGCTCGTAGTAGAGCCAATAACAAAGTGCAAACACTGCCACGAAAGCGGCATTGCACGTAAGCATGGCTATGCCAAGCCACATGAGGCAGTTGCCCAAGTACAACGGATGGCGCACAACCGAGTATGCATCCATGGTGTTGAGCCCGTCGGCCACTTGTCTTTCCGTATTCCGGCCAGAAGTGCCCACGGGTGTGTGGCCTACGGTGTAGGCGCGCACAAACAGTCCGGCCAGGCTTGTGCCGAAGCAGAGGCACTCGTAGGCGTGCCAATGGTGGACGGCTGCCGAGAACAGGATTCCAGAACTGTGGATGACAAACAGCAGAGCCGCTATGCCTGCCGGCAATGCCACGAGTGGCAGGAAGCTCCTACGGCAAAACAACCAATTGCCTTGTGATTCAATTTCCTCTTGCAATGCCATAATCATTATCTGTATTTAATGTTACGGTTGCAAAATTACGGCCCGACTTTGTTGGAAATTTGAAGTTTTGCTGTTAAAACGGTTATAATTCTGACATATCGGTGCATCAGCGCCACCTACAAGCCGTGCCTACATCCGCCTGCCGCCAAGGCCGCTTTTCGACGCCATTGCAAAACGGGCCGTTTTGCGTGCCCATACGGCCCGTTTCATTCTCCAATATGGCCGCTTTCGGAATGCAAAACGGCCCGTATCGTTTAACACCCGCAACAACAGCTGACTATGCCTAAATTTACTTCACACTTTTCTCACTCCTTTACTGCAATAGTTTA
>OJQN01000092.1_pt1 | contig 53544 bp, 39 predicted proteins | sample 1598881 | NCBI WGS metagenome assembly OJQN01 (sample SAMN03922512, study PRJEB24848) | human gut metagenome | isolation source: stool sample | host: Homo sapiens | place: Germany | collected 2010-02
TGCATCTACGAAATAGCGCACAATTTGATGGCAATTAATTTTGAACACCTACTTACTTATAAAAATGGAAATGCCGTCAAAATAGAGAGGCAATACCCATTGTTTTTAGGCCACAACACCACTGAAAAAGACATACAACGTTTCAATTGGCACCCGAAAAAGTCGTTATGACACACCCTGCCCTGCGACAAAGTCCCAACAGCGTAACGTCACACCCAAAAGCCTTACACAATGTCAAGCACAAAACGGCACTGCGAAATGGCCTGTATCAGGCGTTAAAACAGCCTGTTTTGAAGCTCGACATGGGCCGTTTCATAAGCCGACATGAAACACACTGACTCTCAACAAGATAGAAACAGCAAAAAACAGGCAGGGAAAATAGACAAGCGACCAAAACCAAACTAACGCCCAGAGCCTTGACATACCTTCCTAAAGAGTGCGCATGAGGATGGAGAAGACATGGAGCAGTGAGAACAGAAACATTACATGCTATCTTTCTACAGCATCGTTAACGGTAATTGTTGACGCCAGCGTACATGAAAGAACGCCAACATCCACGCCCCGTAAAGCTACAAATTACGCACACTCACATTCAAAAGCAAACTAAAAAAACGCGGTTTGGCAAGCAGGATTTACGCCATTGCCAAAAACAAACAGCGAAAGCAGGCATGCCACACCACAACAAATAGCCGGTTGGGCATGGCATGGCACAGAGAAAAACATCAGGGAAGAACAGGCGTCTAACCCCAAAAGCACACGAACCCAAGGCATGGCCGCAAAACTCATGCATGCCTGAAGCCCCCGCAAGCAAACTCTCGCAATGCGCCCCTCCCCTTCGGCATGACTGCAGATGCCCACCAATCCTATTCTTTTCCGGAAGCCAGTTTCTTGTACATCGATGGCGTTATGCCATTGACTTTCTTGAATGCATTTATGAAACTCACGGCGTTTGTAAACCCAACTTCCTCGTATATGGCCTGCATCGTCATGTTGCCATACTTCTCCGAGTCTGACAACATCTTGCAAGCCTTCATGATACGCTTCTCGTTGATGAACGTACGGAAATTCTGGTTGTAAGTCTTGTTTATCACGAACGATACATATTTCGTATTAGACCCAGTCATGTCGGCAATTGTTTTCAGACTCAAATCGGGGTCAAAAATTATTTTCGGGTCGCTTGTAAGCTTGGTTATCCTGGCAAGCAGAATGTCTATCTGCATCTGCGTCATGCCACAGCAGTTGTCGTTTGCCTTTTCACTGTCACATTTATCCTGTGCCTCCCCGTCCTCTTCACAAGCAGACATCAATCGGTTTCTGATTTCGTCGTGCTTTATCAGGTCGTTATTCCTTGAAATGAGCAAGCGTTGCATTTTGCGCAATTTAATGTTCTTACTCACTAATAAAACCGCAAAAGCAACAGATACAAGGAACAATGCAGACAGCAGCACAATTGCCACAGCTTGCAAGCCAACCTGCGAGGATAGTGAGCCTATCCGTTCGTCGCTCAGCCTCGACTCATACTCCTGCAGCCTCACCTTTGCCTTGTTGATGCCCTTGGCATGAAATATAGAGTCTGACAGCTCAAGATACCGATACCTGTACTCATTGAACGAATCACGATTGCCCAAAGCCTCAAAAGCCTTTTGCATGATGTCGCAAGAAACAACCATCATCTCGACGCTTCTTATGTCGCCAGACATAGCACTGCACCTGCGCCCGATGTCGGCAGCCTCGGCATAACGGCCCATCTGTAACCGCAAGCGTGCTATCTCAACAAGTTGATACAACCTGAATATGTCGTCGAGACCTGTGCTTTCGGCATATTCCAGCGTCCTGGCATGCTCTTTCTCGGCATCAGCCAACCTACCCTCTGCCTGCATTATCCTTGCCAAATTGTACATCATAAAATAAGTGTGCTCAGTTGGATTCTTGCCACTGCCAGACCTGCCCACTAAGCCGTAGTAATGCCTGGCCTTCTTCGTGTCGCCCAGACGGCAATACGCCGACACTATGTTCGCCAGATACCTGTTCGTCATGTCAACGTCGCCCTTGCCCCTCAACATCCGGTATCCCTTGAGCAGGTAGAACAAGTTAGACTCGTAGTCGCCAATGCTTTCAAATATGTTAGCAATGTTTCCGATGCAAGCCAGCTTGGTATTATAATCATTGCCGCCATCAGCCACCTCCATTCCTTTCACATATAGAGTCATGGCAAGAGGGAAATTGCCTTGTTCATAACAGGAGTCTGCCCGCATTTTCAGCACCTCGGCCTCGGTCTTCTTTTTCATTGACGCATGCATATTGCATGAAACCGCAAGCAGCATTACAGCCATTTGTATGAGTCTCTTCATATAATGTCATCGTTGTGATACAATTGTAGCAAAATGCTAAAATAAACAGTTACCATTGGCAAAAATACTAAAAAACAGCGGAACTGTCATAAAAATCAAAGGAAACATGCATATTCTGATAACAATTCTTGAAACTTAAAAAGTTGGCCGCCCTTTTATTGGGCAATGTTTTACGAGTTATATATATTTGCAACATAGACGGGCGACCAATGGAAAATACTGCCACGTGCTTGCACCCTATGGCTGGGCGATCTCAAAACTAACGCAACAGATGAGTGCAACGCATGTCACGCCGTCCAACCGACCAACTACAGACTGCCACAACGCTCAGAACACTGCAAGGCAACAGTGCATGCGAGACAGTGAAACAGAATTATTCATATTCACAAAAAAACATAATTACTATGGCTTTTGGTATCAGACAAGCAACAATTGCGTTTTTAATGTTTTGCAACGCCAACACATGGGCATCACCCGCCCGCCCCACGCCGATGTCATACCGCCAACCAGACGGCACGGAGATACATGTTTGCCTGCGCGGTGACGAAAACATGCACTACTACACGAGTGAAGACGGCTACATACTGATGGCCGACCGCCATAAGGCCCTAAGATATGCAGAAGAGGCCCCCGACGGTGGCCTGACTCCAACGGGCATGATAGCCCACGACGCCGTGATGCGCTCAAGACACGAAAATGCCCATGTTGGCAACATAGACAAAGCAAGGCAGCGAGTGATACTGTCAGAGCAATACCGCAAAAGCATAGATGCCAAGGCACATGAAGCCAACATAAAGAGAAAGGCAGCGCCGACAAAGGTTGAAAACAAATTCCCGACAACCGGCAAAATACGCGGAGTCATCATACTGGCTGAGTTTCAAGACAACACATTCTCTCACCACGGGATACACGACATATATGAGAGCATGGCGAACGACGAAGGCTATTCCGGCCCCTATGCACACGGCAGCATACGCGACTACTTCGTGTCGCAGTCTGGCGGAATGTTCGAGCCAACGTTCGATGTGGTCGGTCCTGTCAAGCTGCCGCACGAAATGGCTTATTACGGATACGACGAGAAGGCGGCAATGATGATGATGGATGCCTGCACACTGGCCGACAAAGAGCACGGTGTCGACTTTTCGAGATACGACTATAACAGCGACGGATACATAGACTTTGTCTTTGTGGTCTACGCCGGATACAGCCAGGCCCAAGGGGCAGGCGAAGAGACAGTGTGGCCACAAGCTGTTGACCTGACCTATGAAAGCTGGGACACTTACGACGGGCTCTACCTCTCACAGGCAGCATGCTCTTCGGAGTTGCGCGGAAAAGAGGGGACAGACATCGACGGCATTGGCACCTTCTGCCATGAATTCAGCCATATCATTGGCCTGCCGGACATTTACGACCCCATGTACTCTGGCATGAAAGGCATGATGAGCTGGGACGTGATGGACGTGGGGCTTTACAATGACAACGGCCGTACGCCGTCAGGATATACGGCGATGGACAAATACACAGCCGGATGGCTTGAACCTACAGTGATAGACGGCCCGGCCACAGGCCTGCGCCTTAATCCGCTGTCTGAAAGCAATGAGGCTTACTTCATCGTTTGCAGCGCTGACAACAGTGAGTTTTTCACCCTCGAAAACCGCCAGCAGTCAGGTTGGGACAGTGGCTTGGGCGGCCATGGGCTCATAATATCCCAAATCCACTACGTGCCTGCACTATGGGCAAGCAACAGGGTGAACACCAAGTCGTCGGCATATGAACACGTTGCCCTCGTGCCGGCCGACGGACAGGCATCAAAAGGGTCGGAGCATGGCGACCCTTTCCCCGGATCAACAAACAACACCGAGTTTACCGACACATCCATGCCAGCCGCAACCTGGCACACAACCACCGCACCGGCAGAGTCGCCGATAACAAACATAACTGAAAAAGACGGTGTGGTGACATTCGATTACAAGGCCATTACCAACTGTATAAGCACAACATACAGAGACAGCCATGCAAACATTCGCATCCGCAACCAAGAAATATACATTGACAACCACAATGGTGAGACAATAACAGTAGCCGACGCAAACGGCCGACAAATGTACACCACATCACGAAATCATGTTAGCATCCGCCCCGGCAAGGGTATATTTATTGTCGCCTGCGGCCAAACCAAGCAAAAGGTCATATTATAATGGCACATCATTAACTTATAAACACAACATTATGAAAAAGATTCTATTAACATTGTCAGCAGCGTTAGTGCTTCTAAGTGCCGCCCCACAAACTTGGGCGACAGGCAAAGCGCAACACAGTACGGCACACAAGAAGGTGTACGGCTATTTCAATTACAACGGGATGCTGCCTGCAAACACCTATGGCTTCAGCACCTTTTACATGGACGACATGACACAGTCGACAGTTGTTTACCAGTACAGCGACGCCAAGAGCATCTACGCCGGGGCAGCTGTCGACGATGTTTTCTATGCCTACGAATACAAGTTCGACCCATACATGGGCCCGAAAAACGGCAGTTTCATATCATACGACCTTACCACAGGGCGATACACCGAACTCGGAACCGGCGGACTCGACGCAATAAGCGAGAAGTTCAAGCCCCAAGACATGACTTACGACTACAGCACAGGCACCATGTACGCCGTAGGTTTCAACCAAGGCGAGTCGGCCCTGTATACAGTGAGCCTGGCCGACGGCACACTCAACAAAGTGACAACACTCAAGAAAACCATCGGAGTTGTGGCCGCCAGCCATGACGGCAAGTTGTACGGAGTGGGCGGCAACGACGGAACCATATATGAGATAAACAAAATCGACGGCTCTGTCAAAAGCATATTGGAAACAGAGTTCGGTGGACTGGATCGCAACCAGACCATGGAGTTTGACCATTCCACGGGGCTTCTTTACTGGGTGGCGTGCTCCTACAACTACGACAAGGGAGCACAGGCTCACATGCTTTGCATCGACCTGAAACCAGAAGCCAGCACCATAACAAACTTGGGTGAGGTGGGATTCAATTCCACTTTCCAAGCATTGTACATTCCTTTCGCCCCCGGTGGAGATGAAGCACCGGCAGCTCCTGGCAACTTCACAGTCACCCCTGGCGCAAATGGCACTAGGGCGGCCATCCTAAGTTGGGCGCCTCCAACCGCGACATTTGCAGGAAGCATCCTCAATGATGCGGTAACCGGCTACGCAATCGAGCGCAATGGCGTAAAAATAGCCACAGTGGGAGCCGACGCGACAACATTCGAAGACCTCAATATCGACAATGACGGATATTACTCTTATACAATGTATGCCTTAAACGGCCATGGCAGCGGAGGCAAGGCACGCGCCAAAGCATTTATTGGCAGCGACAAACCCGGAGAAGTTTCAAACATAACATTCACCGTAGGCAAGGGATGCGAGTCGGCAACCCTGTCATGGGAAGCGCCAACAAAGGGGTTCAACAATGGCTATTTCTCTCCTGTAAGCGTACGATACAAGGTTATCCGCAAGCCCGACAACAAGACCGTGGCAGAAAACTTGGCACAAACGACATTCACCGACGCAAACATAAGCCGACTGGGACGCTATTCATACACGGTATATGCATATAACGAACATGGCGAAACACCCGTCAACACAATGGAAGCGTATGTGTTGGGCAAGGCCATGAGCATACCTATGGTACAGGATTTCTCTAACGTCAGATACTTTGAAAACCAGTGGATGACGTTCGACGGCAACAACGACAACTACAGTTGGTTGTATACATCAGAGTGGGGACTGTACCAATTTGGCGACACTGAACCATGCATGGAGTACATAATAAACCCCGGCATAGACAACAACAGCAACAATGCCGACGAATGGCTCATCACCCCGCCTCTCACATTCGAGGCGACGAAATCTTACAAGATGAGCATCAGACTGCGTTGCATATCAGATGAGACAATAGAATTTACGACAGGAGCCAACAATGTATACACAACGCACGAGAAGTTTGACAACGTTACCTTCAATGCCGTGGCAGACAAGGATAACGACAAATGGCTCTACGCCGACTACGACATAAACCTTCCAGCCGGTCTCGATGGCACTCGCTGCATAGGAATACACCTTGTAAGCCCATATCCCGGCATAAACAATGTATCTTATCTGCAGATTGGCAACATAAGCATAGGCGAGACAACCGTAACTCAAATAACAGATGTGGAATGTAACGATGCAGACGGTTCGGGCGATGTCTACAGCTTAGACGGTCGATTAGTCCGTACAGACGGACAGCTAAAGGGACTCACCAGTGGAATTTACATTAAGGGAGGCAAAAAATATGTTGTGAAGTAACGCAGGAATAGCAACTCTGCCATTGTGCGGCATGTGATTGCCCTACCACCACAGCCTGCTGCAAGGCCCATTATGGAGCCTTGCAGCAGGCCACTATACACGCAACCCTTCACCACACAGCATCCTTCACTACACCATTGCCGGCATAATTTTCACTCATCCCACCAAAGAGGCATTCAAAACCCACCAGTGGGAATACCCCGGTAAATGGATGCGAGGCAAATGCGACACTGACAACGCCACATTATCGCCACTTGGTCTGGAAAAGATTTAGCCTGAAACGATGCGTTGGAAACTCTCGCTCTAAGCAGCAAATGCACGAGCCATTATCCCTTAGCCGCTAATATACGGCAGAAGAGATAATTATATTAAGCAACCGTTTATTATGTTGCATGAGGCATGAATGATGTTGCGCCATAAGAGAGTCCGCATGTTCTTACATCGTAACCACATGCCTTGACGCTTACCGCCGTTCTCCATGACACAGCGTTCATGCAACGATACAAAACAGCCATTGTGCCATGAAGCCCACCTTCCACCGTTACCCAAGCGTTGACGTACTATGGGCATGTAATAAAATATGCCTGCCCCTGCTGTCACAATACAACAACGGTTATCATAGAGATGTCTGAGCGCAGGCTGTGCCAAGCCGTAGGCCGACAATGTCCACGGTCTTTACTTTGTGGAAACCCATCAAGATGTTCCACGACAGACACACGTTTATTGCATTGAGCGGAACAAGCGAAAGGGTAAAAAGCCGAATGTCGAGATGTTTCCATTTAATTTTTTATCCCGACTCGGCCGTAAGAGGCCAAGCCGGGATAATCATCCGGATGTGCAACGATGGGCATTCCTATATCCAAGATGTCAGATACAGAAAAGGCGTAGCTGCTGCATATCCTTCATATCCGTCGTCACCAAGTGACGTTCATGCCTATAGTGAGGCTTGCGTTTGAGCTCAATGGTATGCCCTCCTTGCTCTGCTTGCCCAGTATGTGATCCATGCCGACGAAGAAGTTGAAGCCCTTGGGGTGGATGTTAAGCACCCAGCCGAAACTCGTGGTGAAGCTGTTCACCGACATGTTTACGCCACCGTTAAGCCAGCCGAGCGGTTCCCAGTTGGCACTCAGGCGCCCTTCAGTCCACGTGTACGGGCCGTTGATGCGTGTGCTGCTTAGGAAACCGAATGTCATCGGCCTGTAAACGGGTAGGTTGTAGCTGCATCCCAAATTGAGTGTAGCGCCGAGCCCGGTTGTGCGCCCGCCCTGTTCGCCTTGGTCCTGAAGGTGGGCGAAGTCGGTGAGCTGGTCGCCGTAGCGGTCGGCTTTCACGTCAAGCTCCTCGCCGTGATCCGAAGATACGGCCACATCGTGGAATCCGTCAAACTCAAAAGGCTCACCGCTGCTGGCCGCACGGGCATTGTTGTTCCAGTGGATGAAACCCAGGTCGAGCAGCGCGGCGCTCACCGTCCAGTCCTCGTCGATTTTATATTCACCTCCAAGGTCGAAGGCTATGCCGAAGCCTCCGAGCCCCGGCCCGTCGATGTCGACGTCGTTCACCTGCTCATAAGAGCCCAGTGACTCGTCGTTGTAGTCCTTTTGCTCAGACCCATACTTAAACCCTTTCATCGAGACATCGGCAGTGGCCTTGCCCGTGAGCGTCCATTTGTCGGTGCCGGCCAGGTCGGCCTTCATGTCCTCCATCTTCAAGTCGGCACGTGCCGCGCCAAACAGCAACTTGAACTTTGCGCCAACCCGCAGTTTCTCGTTGATTTTGCGCGAGTGTCCGAAGCCCAGTTCAACGTAAGACATAGCGCTCACATTGATGTCGCCCATGTCGTAAGTGCGGTTGCCTATGTTCTTTGCAAACTCGAAGAGTTCGTAAGGCAAAGACATGCCGAACGACGTGCGTGAGTTCAGTTCGATAGTGTTGTACCCGCCGAAGGCTCTGAATCCAGCCGAGAGCACCATTATGCTAACGTCGCCCACTATGCGGTTGCGCCCGGAGCTGAAGCCGTCGAGCGCGTCGGCCACGGATATGTATGGATTCATAAACGTAGTCATCTTCTTGTCGCTCGTGGCCGGATACATCGGGTTGTCCATTATCACGTCCTGGTAGCCGAAGTTTCCACGCAGGTTGACATTGATGCTTCCCAGCGCAGGTATCGACACATAGTTCTGTTCATTGGCCAGAGCCGGGTTCATGGTGTGTCGAAACTTATAGTCCTTGGTGAAGTAAGCAGAGTTGAGCCCTTGCGCCATCGCTCCGCCACCGCATATAGCCATGGCCGCAGCCATGATATATTTGTAATGATGTGAAAGTTTCATGATTATGCAAGTTTACGTTTGTTCAGTTGAAATCGCCGATGAGTGTTCCCACGAGCTTTATCTTAATGTCACGTGCTATAAGGAAATGCTTCTCTGAGTTGAGCGTCATCCCCTCCACGGGGTTGGCCCCGCCGTCGGATGCAGACGCCGTGACGTCGAACACAAGACCGTCAAGACGCGACAGCGCCCTGCCGTCATTCTGCGACACCCTGATTGTAAGCGGCGTTTCGGAAGAAGTCGCTCCGTCGGCCGACGCTATTACGGTGTTGCTCACTTCCACCTTTATCTCATCGTCGCCCATGCGCTGCCCGTCTACATCGATGGCGTATGCGCTGAGCGTGAGGTAAGCCGGCACCCGGTTTTCTATGTTTGCCGTAAACGTGATGTAAGAGTTGTCAGACAACTCGAAGTCCTCGATGTCCTCGTGCCATTCGTCAATCGTGTCCTTATACACAATCTGCGCATTCTCTGCAAAGGCTATCGGAGCCTCAACGCGATATGCCGGTTGCACCGTGTAACGGTGTCCCAGTTCAAACTCACACGTCTGGTTGCGGTCGGCACGGGCCGTGCCCTCAAACGTTATCCTGTCGGGGATGGTCTCTATCAGGGTCGACAGTTCGGGCACTACCTGCACTACATCGAAGCCCTCGATGCCCTCGCCGTTGCGGCATATGCACATCTCGGTCATGCCTCCGGCCCTGACAGCCATCTCAGGAACGGTGACGCTTGCTATCGGCTGGCCGTCTTTCCATGAGGTGAGCGTGCCGCCGACAAACCCTCCCATGTTGAGGTCGCTGTTCAGCGTAAGCAATATCTGTGGGTTATACAAGTCAACGCGCACATTGCCGTCGGTCAAGAAATCGGGCACCCCCGTAATCTCTACATCACCGAGGTTGTCGAGGTCTATCTCGGGGTCAAACCTTCCGGTGACGCTCGTTATCTGCATGTCGTCGATGGCAAAGTCGCTCGAGGCCGTAAGCCCTTCTATCGAGCCACCCGAAACGGTGGCCACCGAGTTCATCGACACATGTACCCGCCCGTCGAGCACAATCTTGTCGCCATCGATGCCGAGCGAGCCCAGCTCGTCGCTCACCCCGAAGCGAAGCCTGCTCACTCTGGCGCTGACGGTAAGGTCGCGCGAAGTGGTGATGTTGCTGAACACGATACGGCTTCCGTCGATGCTCCAAGAGCCGTCTGCACCGATATTGGCCGACACGTCGGACAGCTCCATGAACGAAGGCATCTGTATCGATATCTCGTCGAGCGAGGCAACGACAGAGCTCAGTCCGGCGGGAAAATGGAGAGAGAAACTGAGGTTGGCATCGGTCTCGGCGTAGTCGAGGCCCACCACCTCGGCCGGCTTGTCGCCGTCATACTCAAACGACTGCATATCGCCATCGGCCGACAGCACCACCGTGACGGCCCTGGCGTCGCCGGCCGACCGCGTGGCCGGCTCGACATTGATGTCAATATCGTAAGACACCGACTGGCGCTGCGTCACGCTGATGGGAGCAATCTCGGGCTGGGCCGGCTCGACGTTGTCGCCCACCTGCTCAAAAACATAATCGCCGTTGGGCCTCACCTTTACGCAGTCATCGTCGCCCAGGTCGAGCACATCGGCCAGCTTGATGGTGTCGGTCGAACTGCCAGGCAATTCAAGGCCTTCGCCCCCGAACCCCATCGTGGCGTCAACTTCGTTGAAATCGTAATCGCTGTTAACGCACGACGCCAACGCCAATCCTCCCAGCAGGGTCATTGCCGGAAGCAATCTACACTTACGAAAATAATTTTCCATGCAATTTTAATTTATATTTCAGAATATGATACACATCAATACATGCGCCCTGATCTTGGGGCAATGCGCCATGCACGACGACAATTAGTAATAATAAAGCGGTGCTACGCCTGTTTTCTGCAAAATTAAGTAAAAGTTTTGAAACTTAACACGTATTTTGTGAAAATCCTACTCATAATTTTCTATTTTACAAATAAAATCGACATACATCTGCAAAAACCCACCCTCATGAGAGCCAAATGCGGCATTGACAAACCGGCATGCACAGCACAAGCAAGCCAAATATTTGCCCACAGCCGCCACCTGCGCCAAGCCATGCCGATACAACCAACTGTGTATGCTTACGTTGCTTTCGTCAATAATGCATGGCACGGCATTATCCGTTACAAAACACCGACTATCCTGTATTACGGCAAAGCCTATAAAAACGATACGTCACACCTTAATTATTCAAAGACATTTTATATATTTTCGAAGCATGGCGTATGAATCATTGCTTTTTATGCAGCACCAAAGCATGCCGGCCCTACATCAGCACGCCATCCCTGGCAAAGCGACATGGGATGGCAACACTACAAAGATGACAAAAATAGAGTGCTGCCGAATCAAAAACCATAAGACTATGACAAAAAGTTTACGTATCTTAGCAATCATCGCAGCTGTATGCTGCTATGCACAGTGGATTGATGCACGCGTTTACTATGTAAAAACGGATGGCACGGGAAATGGCGATTCATGGCAAGAGGCAGCCGGAGACCTTGACGAGATGATGGAAAAGGCGAGCAGCGGCGACGAAATATGGATAGCCAAAGGAGTTTACAAACCAACCAGGCTTATAAAGGCAAGCAAAAAGAACTCAAGGGCTTTCGTGCTGAAAGACGGCGTTTCGCTGTATGGTGGCTTCGCCGGCAACGAGTCATCGATAGCCCAACGTGAAAAAGGATGGCAGGCTTACAGTTTCACCAACGAGACTGTGCTAAGCGGCGACGACGACGTTGAGGACGTGTGGACACGCACATTCATGAATGCCACCGACTATCTGTATGGCTGGGAAGTGGAAAACAACATGATTCCCGGAACAGAAAACAACAGCAACCACATACTATACTCCAGCTCGACGCTTGAACATCCAACCACCATCAACGGCATAACCCTGAAAGGAGGGAACGCCTGTGTGTGGAATGTAAAAGCTGCCGGCGGTGCTATATATGCCTCGGGCAATGTCCGCATCGAATCCTGCAAGGTGATGGAAAACAGCGCTTACTTCACAGCAGAGTCGGCTGCACCTCACACCCTCGGCGGCGCTGTTTACCTGGACGGCTCAGATGGCGCAGCAATCACCGACTGCCTGTTTGCGCGCAACTATTCGCACTCAAGCTACGGCGCCGGCGTTGGCGGGGCTGTTTACGCCAAAGGCACGAACATTGAGCGCTGCACATTCGAAGAATGCGTGGCATTGGACAACGGTGGAGCTGTCTACAACGACGGCGGTACACTGAAAGACTGCACGTTTACCAACTGCTATGCCGCTGCCGGTGGCGCTGTCTACAACGACGGCAACATCGACAACTGCAAGGCATACGGATGCAAGGCCTTGAAAGGGGGAGCCATCTACAATCTCGGCACAGTGAGAAACACCATTGTGGCAAACTGCAAGGCGGACACAAGACAGTACGGCGATGACAACGGCGGGAAAGGCGGAGGCATCTACAACCAATCCGGAGGGGTTGACAATGTGGCTGCATTCAACAACCTCTCGTACCAAGGGGGTGGCATATTTGTGGAAAACGGCAAGCTGACCAATGTCACCGCTCTAAACAACGAAGCCATCGACACTGCCCACGAGCCTAACGTGGCCTTTGGCGAGGCTGCCTCGGAGGCCGGCAATACTGAGAATTCCATTTTCAGCAAAGACACCGAGATGTCTAACTTCAACAACCCTACCACATTCACCGGCATGGCAAGCAACGACGACCAGCTCAACATCATTATGCAAGCCGACTGGAACGTGGCCTACGGGGCACCATTGGCCGGGCAAGGCTATAGCGACAACACGGCATCAGGCATCAGGCACAGGCCTACAATCGCTACCGACAACAGCCAAGCTTGGAACCTCAATGGACAGAAAGCGGGAAGGAGTCACCGCGGAATAGCAATACGGGGAGGCAAAAAAACAATAATGATGAAATAGCCACACATAAGCACACAAGTAGGTGTTCAAAATTAATTGCCATCAAATTGTGAGCTATGTAGGAGATGCATGACAAAGTCCGAAGAGAGAGCGTAGCGGGCTACGCGACCGATGAGACTTTGGTATGCGGCCCGAAAGAGCACACAAGATGGTGGCAAAGATATAGAGGACACCTGCAAGGTATATTGTATCGATTAATTTTGAACAGCTACTTAACAGCTACTTACAGCACACCTGCCTATATAATAATGTGTGACGGCCATGCCATTGCCCGCACTTAAGGCAATGGAATGGACTGCCCCACGCCCCTGGCGCCAAATGGCGACGCCAACCGCACAGCTCCGCGGCACGACCGAAACAGCGCGCTGTGGCTGCATCGACGCCTGCAAACAGAAAAACACAACAGTTGCCGACAAGCCGGAAAGGGCATACACCGACACACAGAAAGAGCACAAACACGCCACCCGGCAGACCAGACAGCCACACCTGCTTCACGCACCCTTCGCAACCATGGCCATGGCCCATGCTGCCTCGGACAACAAAAACCGCCATCAAGGGCATAATTAAACATGTTTGTCATACATGATGACATCTTAACAAGATTATTTCATACTTTTATTGTGATTTTATCCGAAAAAAGTATTCATTTTAAAAGATTTCTGTTACTTTTGCAAGCGAGTTAGTATCAGAGGAAGGGAGAAATGATTGACGTCACAGAGAAAACAATAGACATCGACAAAATATTAGAAAGCAAGATGGGCGCACGCAAAAAATACGTGCCGCGCCCGCTTGTGGCATGGTTGAAACACATCGTGCACCAAGACGAAGTGAACGATTTCTTGTGGCGGAGCAAAGACAAGACAGGCGTTGAATGGCTCGAGGAATGCGTCAGCTACCTCGACATGACTCTCAAGATTCACGGTGCAGAGAACCTGCCGGCAACCGACGACGGCCGCCTGTACACCTTTGTGAGCAACCACCCGCTGGGAGGCCAGGACGGGGTGGCGCTCGGAGCGATAATAGGGCGCCACTATGACGGGCGCTTCCGCTACCTTGTCAACGACCTGCTCATGAACCTGCCGGGCCTCGCCCCGCTGTGCATCCCCATCAACAAGACCGGCAACCAGAGCCGCAATTTCCCCGCAATGGTTGAACAAGGCTTCAAGAGCAACAACCACATGCTGATGTTCCCCGCCGGAATATGCTCAAGGCGGCACAACGGAACCATACGCGACATAGCCTGGAAAAAGACTTTCATAACCAAAAGCGTTGAGTATCAGCGCGACATTGTGCCCATACACTTCAGCGGACGCAACTCCGACTTCTTCTACCGGCTTGCAAACTTCTCAGACAAATACGTCAGGAAAGTAAACATAGCCATGCTATTCCTGGCCGACGAGATGTACAAGAACGTGCACAAGACGTTCGACGTGACCATAGGCAAGCCCATACCATGGCAGACGTTCGACAAGAGCCGCACGCCGGCACAATGGGCACAATATGTAAAAGACATAGTTTACGACTTACAGCAAACACACCAATAAATGGAACAAGAGATCATCAAGCCCGTAGACAAGGCTTTGCTCAAGGGCGAGCTCACGCCCGAGAGACAGCTCAGAATGACCAACAAGAGCAACAACGAGATATACATCGTAGACATACACAACGCTCCCAACGTGGTCAGAGAGATTGGACGTCTGCGCGAGATTGTTTTCCGCGAAGCCGGAGGAGGCACCGGCAAGCCCCTCGACCTTGACGACTTTGACACGAAAGACAACTGTTACAAGCAGCTCATCGTGTGGAATCCCGAAGAGGAAGAAATAATCGGGGGCTACCGATACATCCTCGGCGCCAACGCCGACATCGACCCTGAAGGCCAACCCGTACTCGCCACAAGCCACATGTTCCACTTCTCAGACAAGTTCATTGCCGAATACCTGCCCAAGACCATCGAACTCGGACGGAGCTTCGTCTCGCCCGGCTACCAGAACACGGGCAAGCACCCGGCCAAGAGCCTGTTTGCACTCGACAACCTGTGGGACGGCCTGGGGGCGCTAACCGTGATACAGCCCGACGTAAAGTACCTGTTCGGCAAGATGACCATGTATCCGTCGTACATACGCAAAGGCCGCGACATGATATTATACTTCCTGAAGAAGCACTTCGAGGACAAAGACAACCTCGTGATACCCATGAACCCGCTCAAGATAGACACCGACCCGAAAGAGCTCGAGGCCCTGTTCTGCGAAGACTCGTTTAGGGAAGACTACAAGATACTGAACCGCGAAGTGCGCCGCCTGGGCTACAACATACCGCCGCTGGTCAACGCATACATGAACCTCAGCCCCACGATGAAGCTCTTCGGCACCGCCATCAACGACGGCTTCGGCGACGTCGAGGAGACGGGAATACTCATTGCCGTCGACGAGATACTCGAAGAGAAGCGCATGAGGCACATCGACTCTTTCATCAAGGAGCACCCCGAGGCACTTCAAATTACCAGCGGGGCCAACAACGTGATATACCGGGAGCGCAAGGGCGCCTGACCCGCACAAGCCAACTGCCATGGCCCGACCGACCGCCTTGCTCATGGCCGCCATCATCTGCACGGCCATCAGCGCCGCCACCAGGCACATATCGCTGGATGGTTCAGACCCGGTAGTGCTGCTGGGCGACAGCATCGTCTACCGCGGGCAAGCCATCGCGCTCGGGCCGAAGGCCTTCTTTGTCGACGGAAGCCTGAGCGACAGTGAAGCCAGCGCCCACCCCTACGTATTCAACTCGCTGCAAAAGGCTGTCGAAAGGCTTGCCGACGGCACCGAGGAAGAACCCATGAGGGTGTACATGGCGCCATGGGTATACTGGGCCGACAACCCCGACGACACCACCACAGCCGTGGGCACAGAAGGGCGACCGCCGTTCGGCATGGTGATACGCTGCAACAACCTCCACCTGACAGGGCTTACGGCCAACCCGCGCAACGTGGTCATAGCCGCACAACGCGGCCACATGCAGGGGGCAATGGGCAACTTCACCATGCTCGACATCCACGGCGACGGCCTGCAGGTGAGCAACCTAACCATGGGAAACTTCTGCAACGCCGACCTCGACTACCCTCTGGAGCCGTCGTTGCAACGCCCGAGGCGCAGCGACGCCATAACGCAGGCACAAGTAGCCTATTGCCACGGCGACCGGGCTGTGGCGCGCAACGTGCGGTTCATTGGCCGCCTCAACCTGTGCCCCCTGAGCGGGGCTCGACGCATATTCTACGACCGTTGCCACTTTGAATGCACCGACGACGCGCTCGCCGGCAACGGCGTCTACCTGAAATGCACCATCGACCTCTACGGGCAAAAGCCACTCTACACCACGGCTGCAACAGGGGCCGTGTTCCTCGACTGCGACTTTACCGTGAAAAACAACAACCATACGATGGCATTCTGCAAAGTGCCGGGCCCGCTCACACTCATCGACTGCCGCTACCACGCCCCAGACTCGACTTACATAGGGTGGGCAAACTACCCCGAACGGTGGCTCCGATGCTACCAGGCGGGCTTCACCCTCAACGGCAAGCCTTACCGCATAGGCTCGCGGATGGGGGCCAACACGGTGTGCATAGACGGGAAAGAGGCCCTCGCGGCATACAAGACGGTGGCAGACGGCGACACCACATACAACACATTCAACCTGCTCAGAGGCAACGACGGATGGAATCCCCAAGGCCGGGCAACCATGCCCGCCGGCGCCAACGGCTGCCACAGGCCGCCATTGCCCACATGCCTGCTGGCCAACCGCCGCCGGGCCACTGTCGACACCGGCGGAAAACCGGTGGAACTGCAGGCATTCAGCGCGCTCAACGGGGGCTACAAGCCCGGCAGCACGGCCGACACGGCAACGGTAAGCTGGTCCATCGAACGAGGATTTGAGCGCTATGCCCTGCTGACCGACCTGGGCCACGGACGCTGCACGGTAAGCTCGCTCAACGACGACGACACCACGGTGACATTCACCGTCGTTGCCGCCACTGCCACCGGACTGCAGGCGGCTGTCGAAGTGAGCGCCGTGCCAAGGCCCCTGCCCGCCCCCGCCTTCACGGAGGAACCGCGGCTGGCCATGGGCGACAGCATCACGCTATGCTACGGCATCGACCTGCGCGGGCGTGAAGACCGCTCAAGAATAACGTGGTACCGCTGCCGCGACAGCAGGGGCAACGGAGCCATACCCGTGGCCGTGGGCCGGGGCGGCAAGCCCCTGCGCTCCTACAGGTTCACCAGGGCCGACGCCGGATGGCACATCATGGCAAGCATAGAGCCGGCCCACGTGCGCTCGATGGCGGGCAAGGCCGTGAGGGTGGTAACAGACTCGCCTGTCGACACAGGCCGAACACCCGAAGAGCGGTACGTAGAAACCGACTTCAGCACGCTGCTCACGGCATGGCAGCCTATGGTAGCGCCCGGTTTCTGGACTGTCGACGGCCACAAGCCCTCTGACACGAAGGCCTACCAATGGGCGTTCGACCGCAACACTGACATGTGGACCTACGGCAGCGGATTCAACGGCGCACGGGGCACGGGCTTGCTCCAGGTGCAACGCGGAGCCCGGCTGCTATACACGCCGGCCGAGCCCCACAGCGGCGACATGAGGGTGACGCTGGTGGTCGACCCGACCAAGACGGCCGGACAGGGCTTCGGCAGCGCCACCGGGCAATACATGGACGTATACATAAAGTTTGACACGCGCACGCTGAGCGGCTATGCACTGCGCATAGAGCGCACACCGAAACACGCCAAGGCCGTCGACTTCAGGCTGATGAGATACGACAACGGCAAGGCCACGCCAATATCCGAAGCCGTCAGCGCCACATGCTACCGCACCCGATGCACCATAACCGTGGCCACCGACGGACAGAGGCTTACAGCCCACGCCGAGACCACTGCGCCGCCGCAAGCCGGCTCGGAACTGCCGAACACCGTCGACCTGTCGGCCGACATTGACCCATCGGCCCACGGGGGCAGCGGGGTGCAGCACACGGGCTCGTGCGGCGAAAGCACCACTATGCTGCACTACATGAAAATAGAATACGACACCGACTGAACAAGCTGACATTATGCGGTGTGCCCCGTGAGCGGCCGGGCCTTTGCCGGCAACCGGCTGTCCACGGCCCGAATGCCGTGGCAAGGGGGCAAGCGGCTATGCCGGCACTTGCCACGACGCGCCCATTTGTAAACAAAACGCAGGCCATGGCCATTTGCGCATGCCGCACCTCACCCTGGCGCAACACGCTGAGTGCCAACAATTTCCAAACGACGCCCTTCCTTGCCCGCAAAACGGCTCCTGTTGGAGCCTGAAAAAGGCCATACGGCAACACCAGACGGCCCGTTCGGCAACGTCAAACGGCAGTTATTTTTTCGCCGAAGCACGGTTGTAAACATAATTCCGCAACGACCCGCAGCCATTCTTACGGGCGCGCAACACTGGCACAACGCCCGCAGGCACCAGTCCGCAGGGCTTGGCAACACTACGGCAACGACGCTACACAGGGCAAGAAAAGTGAAGACATAAAAAGAAAAACAACGGCAAGACTACAAACTAACGAAAATTTTGCTACCTTTGTGGCTAATTCATAAAGACCGACTAAACAAATGCCAACGATGAAAATCGGACTGTTTATCCCTTGTTATGTCGACGCCCTATACCCGCAAGTAGGCGTAGCGACATACAAATTGCTAAAGAGTCTGGGCCTCGACGTGACCTACCCGCTGGGCCAGACGTGCTGCGGGCAACCCATGGCCAACGCCGGATTCGAGAGCATGGCCGAAGGATTGGCCAACAAGATGGACGAGCTCTTCGCGGGCTTCGACTATGTTGTAGCGCCATCGGCCAGCTGCGCCGCATTCATAAGGCTCAACTACCCCCACGTGCTCAAGGGAAAGCACGAATGCCAGACGGCAAAGAAAACCACCGACCTGGTGGAGTTTCTACACGATGTGCTCAAAGTGACAAAACTGCCCGGGCGATTTCCCCACGTGGTCAGCGTCCACAACTCTTGCCACGGCGTGCGCGAACTGGGTCTGTCGTCGCCCAGCGAGCGCAACATTGAGCGCTACTCGAAAATAAAAGACCTGCTAAGCCTCGTCGACGGCATAACAGTGCGCGAGCCCGAACGAGTGGACGAGTGCTGCGGCTTCGGCGGAATGTTCGCCGTGGAAGAGCCCGACGTATCTGTAAGGATGGGCACGGAAAAGGTTGAACGCCACATGGCCACGGGGGCGGAATACGTAACCGGCCCCGACAGCTCGTGCCTGATGCACATGGAAGGCATTGCCCGCAGGCTGGGCAAGCCCATCAAATTCATTCACGTAGCCGAAATATTATCAGCAGGACTATGAGCACATTACATTCAAAGGCGGCCGCGGCATTCCTTGCCAACGCCAAGAAAGTGACATGGCACGACGAGACCTTCTGGTCGCTGAGGGCCAAGCGCGACACCATGGCCCACGAGACAGGCGAATGGGAACAACTGCGCGATGCCGCAAGTGCCATCAAGAAGCACACGCTTACACACCTCGACAAATACCTGGAGCATTTTGCCGGCAATGCCGAAAAAAACGGGGTCACCGTCCACTGGGCCAAGGATGCCGGAGAGTTCAACGCCATCGTGCTCGGCATACTGCGCGACCACGGCGTGAAGAAGATGGTGAAAAGCAAGTCGATGCTCACCGAGGAGTGCGAGATGAACCCCTACCTCGAGCAGCACGGCATAGACGTGGTGGAGACAGACCTCGGCGAGCGGATACTGCAACTGATGCACCAGAAGCCCAGCCACATAGTGATGCCGGCCATACACATCACGCAAGAAGAGGTGGGCAAGCTGTTTGAGAAGGAAATAGGGAGCCAGCCGGGCAACTACGACCCCACATACCTCACTTACTGCGCACGCCAGAGCCTGCGCAACGAGTTCCTTACTGCCGATGCAGGCATGACCGGGGCCAACTTCGGGGTGGCCGAAACTGGCGAGATTGTGGTGTGCACCAATGAGGGAAACGCCGACATGGCCACCTCGGTGCCTAAGCTGCACATAGCCGCCATGGGCCTCGAGAAGGTGATACCCGACCGCCGGTCGCTGGCCGTGTTCCAGAGGTTGCTGTGCCGCAGCGCCACAGGGCAACCCACAACGACCTACACCTCACATTTCGCCAAGCCTCGCCCGGGGGGCGAGATGCACATAATACTCGTAGACAACGGCCGATCAGACATTCTTGCCGACACCGAACACTGGCAGACACTGAAGTGCATCAGGTGTGGGGCGTGCATGAACACGTGCCCCGTCTACCGCCGAAGCGGAGGCTATTCATACACCTATTTCATACCCGGGCCGATAGGAATAAACCTCGGTATGGCGCACGACAAACATAAATATACCGACAACGTGAGCGCATGCTCGCTGTGTTGCTCGTGCGACAACGTGTGCCCGGCAGAGGTTAACCTGTCGGAACAGATTTACCTGTGGCGCCAGAAGCTCGACTCGCTGGGCAAGGCAAGCCAGGAAAAGAAATGGATGAGCCGGGGGATGAAGCTCGTGTTCGACCACCACGCACTGTACAGCACCGCGCTGAAGTTTGCCCCGCTGGCCAACCACGCGCCGCGCTTCGCCCTCTACAACAACCTCAACGCATGGGGGAAAGGGCGCGAACTGCCTGTATTTGCTAACGAATCATTCCAAACCATGTGGAAAAAAGGAAAAGTGAAATGAGCAAGAAAGAAGACATAATAGGAAAGATCAGGGCGGGAAAACACATGGAGTACGACATGCCCGACCTCAGCCTGCTGAACGCCACGACCTTCGCCGACCCGGTGGATGAGTTCCGCCGGATGAGCAAACACTCGGGGGCAGACGTTGTCGACGCGGCCGACGGCGACAACATCAACGAAATCGTCAGACGGGCTTACCCCGACGCCAAGGCCATTGCATCAAACCTCGACTGCGTGACCATAGCCAACAGGAACCCCGACACCGTCGACGAGGCGCAAGACCTGAACGGTACGGACGTGGCCGTGGTGAAAGGCGACCTTGGAGTGGCCGAAAACGGATGCGTGTGGATACCGCAGACAATGAAGGAACGCGCCGTGTGCTTCATAGCCGAGTATCTGGTCATAATCCTGAAACGCAGCGACATAGTAAGCAACATGCACGAGGCGTATGCCAGGATAAAGACAAATGACTATGGATACGGATGCTTCATCAGCGGACCATCGAAGACAGCAGACATCGCCCAGGCTCTCGTCATGGGGGCGCAGGCCGCAAGGGGAGTAACCGTCGTGCTCGTCTGACTCTACACATCAAATGCCCCGAACATGCACACTCACTCAGGATAATGTGCAAGTCGGGGCATTTCTATCATGAAAAAAGGCTGCAGAAGGTTTAAAAAGTTAAAAATTCACATCGGAATAATGTTTTTATCGAAAACTATTTTGAACGAGATATTTTTGTAGTAACTTTGCAAGCCTATAACAATATGCATGATATAATGAAGTTACATAAGCTATTCCTGCTCGCCACGGTGTGCTGCACGCTGTCGGCATGCTTCAAAGACGAGCCTGCAAACGCTGAATGCGACATTGAAAAAGCATGGATTCACGCTGAGAATCCACAAGACATGTTCTATAATCTCAGCGACACTCTGGTAAATGTATTATATACTGACAACTTGATTACATTCGATGTAAAACCCCAAACCGACCTGACAGCGATTGCCCCGATATTCCAGGTGACGCCGGGAGCAACGGTCTCGCCGGCCAGCGGGTCGGTACAAGACTTCAGCCACGGCCCCGTGACATACAAAGTGAAGTCGGAAGACGGCCAATGGGAACGGGAGTACTATGTATATTTCAACATCGTGACGCGCACAGAGACCGATACGATAAGGTACGACTTTGAGGATTTCACAATAAACGAGCGCCATTACTACGCTTGGAACCACACCCTCTCGCGCTGGGACACCGGCAACGGCGGCTACGCAATGACCGGAATGGCAACCAAGTACGACCCTGACCAAGGCAAATATGTCACCGATTCGATGGCATTCCCAACCATACCGTATGCCGACGGCTACGACGGCTATGCCGTGAAACTGACTACCCAGAATACAGGAGCGTTCGGGGCAATGATGAATATGCGCATTGCTGCCGGCAACCTGTTCATCGGTGCGTTCGACGTTTCGATGGCGGTGACCGACGCAATGAAGGCCACAAGGTTTGGAGAACCCTTCGACCGCACACCGTCAAAGTTCAGGGGATACTACCAGTATGAGCCCGGAGAGCAGTACCAGGACGAGAATGGCAGCACGATTGCAGACAAGACAGACCAGGGCGACATCTATGCCGTATTCTACCGCAACCACAACGAAGCCAACGAAACCATAGTGCTCAACGGTGACGACGTGAAGACGAGCCCCTACATCGTGGCCATTGCACAAGTGACAAACATCGTCCCCACCAACCAGTGGACTGAGTTCGAGGCCGACTTCGTATTCAGTAAAGACATAGACCAAACTTTGCTCAACAACCGCGGATACAGCCTGGCCATCGTATTCTCGTCGAGTGTCGACGGCGCATACTTCAAAGGGGCTATAGGAAGCACGCTACTCATAGACAAAGTGGAACTAATATGCACAGACATACAGTAATGACAATGAAGAGAATCATCATATCTGCTGTTGCCATGGCAGCCTTTTCGGCATCTGCAAAGGCGTTTACGCTGAGCTTACCCGAAGACATACGCTACAGCGTAAAGCTGGGATACAACATCGGAGGCACCGCCCCGCTTGGAATACCGGCCACGATACGCAAGATGAACAGATACAAGATGCAGTCAAACTACTCGCTCGCGTTCGACATGCAGAAGCAAATCAAAGGACGATGGGGGGCGATGACAGGCATCAAACTGGAAAACAAGGGCATGGAAGTAGACGCCACGGTGAAGAATTACCATATGTCCATGGTGAAGGGCAGCAGCAGGCTGACAGGCTACTACACCGGCAACACGGTGATAAAGGCTGAAGAGTGGGCCCTCACACTGCCCATACAGGCCACCTATACACCGGCGAAGAACGTGCTGGTAAGGCTCGGCCCGTATGTGTCGTACGTCACTTCGCGCAAATTCGACGGCTATGTCTATAGCGGATACTTACGCGAAAACACACCTACAGGGGCAAAGATACTGATGGGAGACAGCGAAAGCGAGGGGGCAACGTTTGATTTCAGCGACGACATGCGCCACTGGCAGTTTGGCATCGACGCCGGAGTTGACTGGTATGTGTATAAGCGCTGGGGTATCTACGCCGACCTTTCATGGGGCTTCACAAACATATTCAAGAAGGGGTTCGACACCATTGAACAGAAACTTTACCCCATTTATGGAACTGTTGGGGTAACTTACAATCTCAAATAATGACTATAACAAAGTAAAACCAATAAGAAAGAAGCAAATGAAAAAATTTTTAACATTAGCTGCATTGGCCTTTGCGGCCTTTACAGCCCAGGCAACCGACTACACTGACGTGTTGAAAGTGACAGTCAACGGCAATGCCTTATCAGACCAGGAAACGACGGTCTCGATTGACGCTAACGAGAATCAGAGATACAAACTGAGCCTCAACAACCTGGTGCTCCAAATGGACGGGCAACCGATGGGCATCGGAAACATCGTTGTAGACGACGTTCCCGGAATCGTGGATGGCGACGTCACCACAATAAGAACCTCTCAATCAATCAACATTACCGAAGGAACATTGGCGGGAATTCCCATCTGGATGGGCCCCAACTTAGGCTCGGTACCAATTGAACTCACCGCCGAGATACGTGGAAGCCAACTCTATTTCATCATAAACATAGACATGACAGCCTCTATCGGGCAGACCATCGACGTACAGTTTGGCGACGGCGGCTATCAAATAAAGAACTCCGGATTCGAGAACTTCCACACGGCTACAGCCGGTTCGGCCACAAGCGACGAGCCAAACAACTGGCACTCGTTCATGAGCTGCACCGGAATGCTGGCCGGCATCGTAAGCAGCGTGCCCCACACATTCATCAGTGACGACGTGCGCCCGGGCACCACAGGCACCAAGAGCGTGCTCATCAAGTCTGGTCTCGCCCTCGGCTCTATCGTAGCCAACGGCACCCTGACAACCGGGCGGCTGAAAGCCGGCGGCTTATCGGCCACAAGCACCGACAACAATGCGTTCCTCGACATAACCAGCACAGAAGTAGACGCCAACGGCGACCCCTTCTATGCACTCATCAACGGCAAGCCCGACTCTCTCGCCGTATGGGTTAAGTTCAAGCAGGAGACACCCGTCGAGGAGCATCCTTACGCCACCATCACTGCCGTGATAACCGACGGCTCATACTATCAGGAGCCTGTCGACAAGGATTACACCGACATAATAGTGGGCCGCGCCGCCGACACGAAGATTGCAAGCAACGGCTTTGCATGGCAGAAACTTGTTATGCCGTTTGACTATTCGGCATATACGGAGAAAGACCCGAAGGCTATTCTCGTCACAATATCCACCAACGCCGACCCGGGCGAAGGCACAGGGGCCGACTCTTTGCTCGTGGATGACTTTGAACTGATATACAACGGCACAGCCACAGGCATCAGCGTGAAGGGCAATGCTGTAGAGAACTTCGCCCCCGCAACAAGCGATTACACTCTGAGCATTAAGGGAATCGGTGAGATTACAGCCGAAGACGTAGCCGTGACCACCAATGCCAAAGATGCCAAAGTGACCGTCGATGTGGTTCATACCGACGACGGCGCCGGCACAAGCATCGCCAACATCACTGTGATGTCGGCCGATTTGAAAAAGGTTTCAACCTACACCGTTACAGTGACCGACCCGGACATTGCCGACGGCATCGACAACCTGACCATCGACGACAATGCCATTGAAGGCATATACAACCTCAACGGCCAGCGCATCAAGACGCCTGTGAGCGGCCAGGTATACATCACCAAGTATGCCGACGGCAAGACTGTGAAGACCATAATGAAGTAACAACACAACCAAACTGACTCGACAAGGGGGAGACGGCACAACGACGTCTCCCCCTTTTTGTGCTTGTTGCAGGATGGACATGGCGCTGGAAAGGCCTATAGCAGCCGCAAGCCTTCGGACAACAAGCAGCAGTCTTGAACCACAAACAGACTTCGGCAGGGCCTTACGGCCAAGAAAGATGTTTACAAAATGCAGCCCCACAGATGGCCAACACCACTATCCGGCTGCCACAACGCCCGTTTTGCGGTGCCAAACGGCCTGTTTTACCAAGCAAGACGACCGATATCGTACGGCAAAACGGCCTCCGTCGCAATGTGCTCACAGCCAGGCTATTGGCATGGCGACCCGCAAGGCGACGTTGCTTTTACAAAAACGCCAGGCAAACGAGCCCACACTGACATTGAAACATGGCCCCGCAGCAAACAGCCAACAACCGACAGCGCCCCCGGGAGGCCCACATGCCACCCGGGGGCGCTGCATTGCGCGGGCCGCAAACACAGCCCAGCCTCAGCGACCGAAGCTGTTGAGCAATTCTATAATGGTAAGGACTTCGCGCTTTTCGAGCACCTGGTTGCACGGAATGCTCAGTTCCCGGGCATGTATTTGCTCTGTTACAGGCAGGCTCATGCCAGCCCACCCTTCATAGCACTGCTGCCGGTGGGGCGGTATCGGATAGTGAATCATGGTCTGGACACCGTTTTCTGCCAGATACTCCTGCAGTTCGTCGCGCCTCTCGCACATCACGGGGAATATGTGGAACACACTGTTTCGCCAATAGTCCTGCCCAGGCAAAACAATCAGCGGGTTGTCCACATTCTCTATGTAATCCAAGGCCACACTGCGCCTAAGCATGTTCTCCTCGTCGAGATGGGCCAGCTTGACGCCGAGCACAGCAGCCTGCAGCTCGTCCATACGGCTGTTCATGCCCTTGTAACGAAACACATACTTGCGCGAAGAGCCATAGTTGGCCAGAGCTCGAACGGCGGCCGCCAGCTCCACGTCGTCGGTAGTAACTGCCCCTGCGTCGCCAAGCGCCCCGAGGTTCTTGCCCGGATAGAAGCTGTGGCCGGCAGCGTCGCCGAGCGCTCCCGTGCGTTTGCCGCCATACCTAAGCCCGTGTGCCTGTGCGTTGTCTTCTATCAGGCGCAATCCCCGGCTGCGGCATATCTCCCCAATGCGTTCGGAGTAGGCGCACCTACCGTAGAGATGAACAATCATGACAGCCTTCGTACGCGGCGTGAGAGCCTGCTCTATCAGTCCGTCGTCTATCTGCAAGGTGTCGGGACGCGGCTCTACAAGCACAGGCCTCAACCCATTCGCAGTGATGGCGAGTATTGATGCAATGTATGTGTTGGCCGGCACAACAACCTCGTCGCCCGGCTTCATCACCCCCATCTCAATGTATGCACGCAGTATCAGCGTCAGAGCATCGAGCCCGTTGCCGCAAGCCACGCAATGCTCCGTGCCGATGAACCCGGCGTAATGGCGCTCGAAGCGCGACGTGGCCTCGCCCTGCAGATACCACCCACTGTCAATCACCTGCTCAACGGCGGCCTTGATCTCGCCCGAGTAGACCTCGGTGACTTTCTTCAAATCCAGATACTTTATCATCTCGAAATATGTTTTAAACTGTCTGCGGCCATGCAATGCCGCGGTTTGGGCCTGCCGGCGGGCCCTCGTCTACAAGCTCCACTCATACCAGTCGTAGCACACGCCGCGCCCGCCGAACCCCTCTTTCTGGTAGATGAGCGATTCGTTGAGCACGCGGCCGCAGTCTTCGGTCGACTTACCGAAGTCGAAATACAGGCAGTCGGCAAAGTCGCCGTTGAGTATTCGGTCGTATATCGCATCGATGACACGCAGCGCCTTACCCTCGGCCGACGCCGAAATATACTGTGCGTGCACCACCTGTGGCGTGATATAAAGCACGGTTCCGCCGAGCACCCGGCCGTCGCGGCGCGCCACATAGAGCAATATGTTGTCGGGGAACCGCGACTTGAGCAGCCTGATTTCGCCAAGCGAGTGAACGGGTCGGGCCCCGTGGCTGCGCATCAGGTTGTCTTCGAGCACCGGCCAGAAGCCTTCGAAGTCGTCGCTGAGTTCGACCGCCACCCCGTTATTGCGGCAACGGTTGATGCCATAGCGGCGGTCGCGGTGCCACTTCAGCCGGTGGGGCTGCATGATGGCCGACGAGATGTCGCGCGCCACGAGCCTTGCCCGGCACACGCGGAACAGCGCGTAGAGGTCTTCTTCGGACGGTACACGGTGGTATATCCACGGAACGGCCTTGTAGACCACGCGCCGCAGTCCCTCGCCACGCAGGTAAGCGTTGACAGCCTCAAACGCCTCGACCACTGCCGACGCCGTTGCCGACGGGCCGGTGACCAGCCCCCCGTATGTCAGTCCGCGGTGGGAGCAAAGCACATCGCCCTCCCTGTTGGCCGGAAACAGTGCAAACAGCCGCCCGTCGCGGTAAACCATGAGCGACGAGTCGGCAAACCGGTCGCTGTGGTAGTCCATATACCGGCGGTCGAAAAGAAACGTACCGTTCTTCGACTCGGCCACAAACGCATTCCACTCTGACGCGCTCTGTGGTTCATAATGCCTTATGTCTATCATCTGCCGCGCAAGTATTCCAGGTAGTCGCCGTAGTCGCGGATGTAGTCTTCTTCCTCGAATGGCTCCGAAGCCATCACCAGGCACACCGCGCCCGACGAGAAATCGTCGAGCGTCCGCCACACTCCCGTCTCGACGAGCAGCCCCTGGTATGGATGGTTGAGCAGGAACGTCTGCTTCTCGCGGCCGTCGTCGAGCGTCACCGTGAAGCTCCCGCTCACGGCGACGATAAACTCCCGGCACGCCTTGTGGGCATGGCCGCCGCGGCATTCGCCCGCAGGCACGTCGTAGACCCAATACACTCGGGCCACGCCGAAAGGCAAGTGGCTGTGGGCTTCGGCCACTGTAAGGTTGCCACGCGGGTCGGCTATGCGCGGCAAGTCAATCAATCTTCCTTCAGACTTATCCATTGCAATAGTATGAATGTGCCGGGCAACCCGCCATGCCAGCGTGTGCCTGTCGGGCTGCCCGGCCTTTACGGTCGAAAATTGTCAGCGTATCACTGTAGCCGCCAGGCGCTTGGCCTTGTCGCGCAACGGCGTTGTGTCGGCGTCGGCGGGGCCGTAGCACAGCACCACGCCCATGCGCCGGCCCGGGTGTTGCTCCGGTTTGCCGAAAATGCGCACACGGGTGTAGTCTTCGCTCAGGGCGTCGACGAGGTTGTATTCGGGCACACCGCCCTCGCCCTTGGCCAGCACCACCGCGCTTGCACCGGCGTGCTCAAGGTGTATGCCGGCAATGGGCAGCCCCATGACAGCACGGAAATGCAGCTCAAACTCGCTCAGGTTGGTGGTATGCCCCAGCGTCACCATGCCTGTGTCGTGCGGTCTGGGCGACAGCTCCGAGAAGATGACCTCGCCTTGCTTGGTCAGGAAGAACTCCACGCCCCACAGACCGGCTCCCGTCAGCGCCTCGGTGACGCGGCCTGCTATGTGTTGCGCTGCCGCCAGAGCCTCGGCAGAGATGCTGTATGGCTGCCAGCTCTCGCGGTAGTCGCCGCCTTTCTGCACGTGGCCTATGGGCGGGCAGAATAGCGTGGGCCCTTCTTTCTGGGTAACGGTAAGCAGGGTGAACTCGCTGTCAAAGTCGATAAACTCCTCCACAATCACCTCTTTCACATCGCCGCGACTGCCCTCCATGGCATCGTTGAAGGCTTTCTCAAGCTCAGCCTCGCTGTGAACGTAGCTCTGTCCGTGGCCCGACGACGACATGAGCGGCTTGACCACACACGGGAAGCCTATGTCGGCGGCAGCCGCCTTCATCTCGTCGAAGGTCTTGGCATAGTGGTATCGGGCCGTGCGCAGCCCCAGTTCCTTGGCGGCGAGGTCGCGTATGGCCCGCCGGTTCATGGTGTAGTTGACGGCGCGTGCGCTCGGCACCACCTGCATTCCCTGCCTCTCGTAGTCGAACAGGCGCTCGGTGCGTATGGCTTCAATCTCCGGCACAATGATGTCGGGCTTGTGTCTGGCCACGGCAGCGTCGAGGGCGTCGCCGTCGAGCATGCTGAACACATCGCACTCATCGGCCACCTGCATGGCAGGGGCGCCGGCATAGCGGTCGCAAGCCACGACATACTGCCCTGCCCGCTTGGCTGCAATGACGAACTCACGGCCCAGTTCGCCTGAGCCAAGCAACAAAATCTTCTTCATTTTCATAATACTTAACTATGGCATAACGCGATGTTTGCCACTGATTCGGTAATTGTCTTCGTTTTATGCAAAGGTAAACATTATTTTCTTCTTGCCAAAGAATATACGTAAAAATATGTTTTTCGACTATAAACCCAAACGGGTCGTAAGGCCGCCGACGGCTTACGCTACAGCTGGTCTTGCGGTAATAAATAGTGACAAAAGCGATGCCGGAACGCCGAAAGGGCGATGCTGCTGTGCGGAATGGGCCGTTTTGCAGTCCGAAACGGCCCGTTTCGTGGTGCAGGACAGCCCGTTTCAGACTGCCATACGGCCGGCATTGCAACCCTCTGTGAGCCAGGCTGTTGAAGAAAACCACAGGGATGGTGGCAATGTTTTACAATAAACTCATCCCCGACAAGCCTGCAACGCCTGCCGGGGATGAGGATTTGATGCGGCGGCCAAGGCACAACGCCTCGACTGCTCAGCGGCGGGCGCTGCCCATGCCCTCGCGTATGACCTGCCACTCGGGCGTCACGGCCAGGCGGCGCACGCAGTTGTCGATAAGCGCCATCATGTCTTCGGGCGAGAGCGAGCGGCTCTGCGCTATCTCGCCGAGGCTGCGGCGTTGGGCCCCAAACAAGCCGTAGTAGTCGGTTAGCGCCTGTTCGTCGGCGGCGCCGAGCAGCCGCAACAAGTGCTCCATGTAGTGAACTGTCTCGTGGGGCACCGTCTCGGGGTTCATCCCAAGCCTCACGAGAAAGGTGTTCAGTGATGCCGAAAGTGCGTCCATGCCTGTGTTGCTCAGCGGTTCTTGTACATGTCGTCGTAATAACGCTGGTAGTCGCCGCTCGTCACGTTGTCCATCCACTCCTGGTTGTCGAGATACCAGCGCACGGTCTTCTCTATTCCCTCCTCAAACTGCAGGCTCGGCTCCCAGCCAAGCTCACGCTGCAGCTTGCGCGAGTCGATGGCGTAGCGCATGTCGTGGCCCTTGCGGTCGGTCACAAAGGTAATGAGGTCGAGGTCTTCGCCCTCCTTGCGGCCCAGCAGACGGTCGACGGTGTTTATCACCACGCGTATGATGTCGATGTTCTTCCACTCGTTGAAGCCGCCGATGTTGTAGGTGTCGGCCACCTTGCCGCGGTGGAAGATGAGGTCGATGGCCCGGGCGTGGTCTTCGACATAGAGCCAGTCGCGCACGTTCTCGCCCTTTCCGTATACGGGAAGCGGCTTGCGGTGGCGTATGTTGTTGATGAACAGGGGTATCAGTTTCTCGGGAAACTGGTACGGGCCGTAGTTGTTTGAGCAGTTGGTCACTATCGTAGGCATGCCGTAGGTGTCGTGGAAGGCACGCACAAAGTGGTCGGACGATGCCTTCGACGCCGAATACGGCGAGTGCGGATTGTACTTAGTGTGCTCCGTGAAGAACTCGGTGCCGTAGGCATGGTGGTGCTCCGACGAGGCCTTGGTGCTGAACGGCGACTCCACTCCATCGGGATTGGTCAGCTCCAGGGCCCCGTACACCTCGTCGGTCGATATGTGTTAGAAGCGCTTGCCGTCGTAGCCTTCGGGCAGGCTCTCCCAGTATACCTTGGCAGCCTGCAGGAGCGAGAGCGTGCCCATGACGTTGGTGCGGGCAAAGGTGAACGGGTCTTTGATGCTGCGGTCCACATGGCTCTCGGCCGCAAGGTGTATGATGCCGTCCACCCCATACCGCCGCATGAGCCCGAGCATGGCGTCGAAGTCGCAGATGTCGGCCCTGACGAATGTGTAGTTGGGCCGGCCTTCGATGTCCTTCAGGTTGGCCAGGTTGCCGGCGTAGGTCAGTTTGTCGACATTTATGATGTGATACTCATTGTATTTGTTGACGAACAGGCGCACCACATGTGAGCCTATGAACCCGGCTCCGCCGGTTATGATGATACTCTTCATTGCGTTTGACATTATTGGTTGGTGAGTTCTGTATATTGACTATAACGTACTTGAAGCCAATTTATTATATATCGCCACAGCTGCTTGGCCTGCCGTGGCCGCCGATGCCGCCACATGGCGGGCTGATGTGGGCCCCGCCACGCCACAGCCCGCCGTGCCCCATGCCGCCGCGAGCGCCCTCGGGCGGCCCGGGCACAGTGCTAAACCACCGTGGTGCGGTTGCCAAGGGTTATCACTTCGCAGTCGGCAAAACGGCTGCCGTCTACCACCAGGCGCACCAGCGTGCGCTCCTTGTGCCACCCCTGCAGGCCAGCGGCGCCGGGATTGATGTGCAACAGTCGCAGCGTGCGGTCGTATTTTATCTTCAATATGTGTGAATGGCCGCTGATGAACAGCTGTGGCGGCGATGCGTATATCATCCCCCTGACAGACGGATCGTAATTGCCGGGGTAACCGCCGATGTGCTTCATGAGCACGTCTACGTCTTCACACTTAAACCGCAGCGTCTCTCTGTACATGCGCCGCAGGTCGCCCCCGTCGCAATTGCCGCAGACGGCGCGCAACGGGCGGTATGCCGCCAGGCGCTCGGCTACCTCGAGCGAGCCTATGTCGCCGGCGTGCCAAATCTCGTCGCACGGCTCGAAATACTTCAGGTAACGGTCGTCCCAATACGCATGGGTATCGCTTATGATGCCTATTTTCTTCATCATTGCCCTCCTTTCTTCATGTTGCCAGCCTGCCTTTGCCTATGCCTTACAGCGCAAGCCGCTTGCCGATGAACTCTGCAATGAAGGCGGCAGTGCCCTCAAGTCCCAGCAAGCTCGAGTTGATGCAAAGGTCATAGGATGAGCTGTGGCCCCATTCCTTGCCGGTATAATAATTGTAATATGTTGAGCGCTCGCTCTCGCCAGACAGTATCTTCTTGCGCGCCGTGGCCTCGTCGCATCCCAGCCGGCTGCTCACCAGCGCTATGCGGTCGGCTATGTCGGCCGTGATGAACACGTCGACATGACCGGGGTAATCGCGCAGCACGTAGTCGGCGCAACGCCCTACGAACACGCACGAGCCCTCGTCGGCCGCTTTCCGTATCGCATCGCTCTGGAATTTGAAGAGGCTTTCCTGCGAAAGGTTGTTGTTGTAGAAGTTGGCGCTGCCAAGGAAAGGCACGTTGAGGTGGAACAACGACTTGAAGAATCCCTTCTGTTCGTCGTTCTGTTCGAAGAACTTCTCGCTGAAACCGCTTTCCTTTGCGGCCAGGTTGAGCAGCTCACGGTCGTAATACTTGCAGCCGAAATGCTGCGCAAGCATCTTCGCTATGTCGCGACCGCCACTGCCAAGCTGCCGCCCCACGTTTATGATTATTTTCTTTTCGCTCATATCCCGATGTTATTTTATAGTCATTTTCTTGAACTTCCGCATGTACGACATCATCATGAAGAACGTCACCACGGCAGCCACAGTGTCGGATATCGGCATTGCCCACCACACGCCGTCGACCCCGTAGATGGGCGGCAGCACCGCAAGCAGTGGCAAGAGGAATATCAACTGCCGCGAAAGCGATAGGAACATGCTCACCTTTGCCTTGCCTATGCTCTGGAAAAAGCTGGTCACCACCATCTGGTAACCGACTATGGGGAAGGCCAGCATCTCTATCCTCAGACCCTCGACCGACAGCGCTATCAGCGTGGGGTCGGTGGTGAACAGGCGTGCGCACGGCCCCGGCAGCAGCTCGGCTATGGCGAAGCCCGCCGTTGTGACAACCGTACCGGCAATTATGGCATACTTCACCACCTTCATCAAGCGGTCAATCAGCTGCGCGCCATAGTTGTAACCGGCTATCGGCTGCAGCCCCTGGTTGATGCCCATCGTTATCATCACGAAGATGAAGCACACCTTGTTGGCAATGCCGTAGGCGCCCACAGCAAGGTCGCCGCCATACTTCTGCAGTCCGTTGTTGATGAAAATGACGACCACGCAGGCGCATACATTCATGGCAAACGGCGACATTCCGATGGCGATGATGGCCTTCACAATGCGGCCCTGCAGCCTGTAGATGCCCCGTTTTAGGTGCAACAGCTCGTCTTTGTTGCTGAACAGCCTCATCTGCCACACCAAAGCCATCATCTGCGCGATAATGGTAGCATAGGCGGCGCCGCGTATTCCGAGGTTGAGCGGATAGATGAAGATGGGCGCCAGTATGGTGTTCATCACCACGGTAAACATGGTTGCATACATGGCCTGGCGCGGTTTGCCCGCCGCACGCAGCACGGCGTTCATGGCGAAGTACATGTGCGAGAACACGTTGCCGGCCAGAATCACCTCCATATAGTCGCGCGCGTAAGGCAAAGTCTGCTCGCTCGCCCCGAAGAAATAGAGTATGGGGTCGAGAAACAGCAGCGAAATCACGCTGAAGGAGATGCCGATGATGAGGTTGAGCGTGACGGTGTTGCCAAGCACGCGCTCGGCGGCCTCATAGTCTTTCTGCCCGAGGCGGACAGAGATGCACGTCGAAGCGCCGACGCCAACGGCCGCCCCGAAGGCGGCTGCAAGATTCATGAAGGGGAAGGTGAGGGCCAATCCTGAGATGGCCATGGCCCCTACGCCCTGCCCTATGAATATGCTGTCTACCATATTGTATAGCGACGATGCTGTCATGGCTATGATGGCAGGCAAGGCATACTGCATAAGCAGGGGTCCGACGGGCTTTGTTCCCAATTCCAAAGTAGCCTTGTTATTTTCCATACAATCTTTTAAATAGCGTGCAAAGTTACTAATTTTCTTCGTAAGAAGGAAAAAGCAGAGGCTTTTTAGCACAATATGGAAATGTTTTGAGGCCTCGGCGGCACAGCCGTAAAGGCCGCAGGCAACCACAGCCACGGCAGGCCGGCCGACAGGCCGTGGCACGGCGCTACACAACACGGGCGCAGCCATGGTGTCAACGCCGCTGTTGCTCATGCCGACGGCAGCCATGTGCTGTCGCTATAATGTAACGATTATTTCAAAGAACGGTACGACCTGCCCAACGCGCTGACCACCAGCGCATTGCGGCACAGGCCGTTTCAGGCCGCCAAACGGCCCGGATTGCATGGCAAAACGGCCGCCGTTGCACCCCGAAACGACCTGTCTTGCAGGCCAGGACTGCGCAAACAAGGATGCGGACGCCACATTGTAATAATATGCTACCATCGACAAGACGCTCCGCCAAGCACTCTCTTGCCATCCCCCCGCCATGCACCGGAGCGCCCAAAAGTGCACCGGCAGCTGTGACGGCCGCAAAAACAGGCCGCAAAAGATGTGTGGAGGCACTGCCATGCCTGCCGTGAGGCCGCGGCCAATGCCACAGGCAGGCCGGACGGCGTTGCCTGCCGACGGGCACAGACCATTGCCACGGCCAAAGCCCCGTGGCGCCGCCGGGCAGTGGCGGATGCGCCCCACCATGCGCGGAGCAGCCTGAAGGTCATGCAAAGGTACTAATTTTTTATTTCGCCCGGCGTATTTTCAGGATTTTAACACTGCCTGTCGGACGCAAGCCCGCCCACCGACGGCAGGCCGATACCATGCAAGACAACAAGACACAGGGTGCTAACAGTCGGGAAACAAGTCACGCATCCGTTTGCACACCATGGCGTTTTGGACGGCGCACGGCCCTTTAAGGGCAGCCAAAAAGCAAGCCAGAAAAAAGCCGTATGGCACGCCTTGCATGGCAATTACGCAACGGCGGGGCCCTTGCCCACAGCCGGCAAAGACCTACTGCAGGAGCAACGGAGGCTCAGCCGGCATTGAGCGAACCGAGCAGTCGCTTCTCTTCGGCCAGGTCGTCGATGCGCATCGTGGGCGAAGAGATGTTGCACAGCCTCACTGCATCTTCGACACGGCATGTGTAATCGTAGTATGCCAGTTCCTGCCCTTCAAGCTCTTCGCGTGTCTTCAGGCATCCGTTGAGCTTTGCAAACTCGTCGGCCGAGGTGCTGTCAGAGAGCTTCACAAAGAGTATTCTCCTTGCTATCGGGTTGTAATTATAGTCGAAACAGGTGTAGATGCCGCGCAAGAAAGGCGGGCGCTCGTACATGGGCAGCCTGAGGCACACGCTGAACAGTGCCAGCTGCGGGTAAGGGTTCTCGTTGAACACAAGGTAGATGTGGCTCGCACCGTTCATCATCACCAGTCTGCGATGGGTTGTTCCGTACGCGTTGTTGTGCGTAACCTCGGCATAGCCTCCGCCTGCAGCGGGGGCTATCATGTAAGGCTCGAGCTTCATTGCGTGCGACCCCGACGACATGCTGTAGCTCATGTATGTGCCGGCATGGCTGCCTATGGCCTCTGCCGAGCGCGCCATTATGCTGCCGAGGGCCGCCGCATAGGGGTTGCCCCCGCCGCCGCGCACCGGCTCCGGCTAAACGTCGGTGGCCATGAGCGTGGCCTTCATCGACGGCAGCGATGCCAGCAGGCGGCGCTTCGACACGTTGTTGACCCACACGAGAGCGCCGTCGAGCGCCTCGGCCGGTGCCATGCCGCGCGCCGTGTTCTTTACAAACGCCGGTATGACTGTGGTATACAAGGCCGAAAACACGCTCGGCTGGAAGTCTACCAGCGCGGCTATGTCTTCCATCTTCATGCCCTTATGGCGCAAGTAAGTGATGCGGTCGTATATGTCCTTGAGTTCGTCCATAAGCTGTTTCCAATGCTATTCAATTGCAAAAATAGCTATTTTCCGCTTAAAACACATTGCAAAAGTGTTACATTCGGGTTGCGCCTGTTTTGCACTGCCGTTATTGTCGCGTTACGATAGCTTTACTGAATTGTTACGGCCCGTAATTCATGGATTATTCATTCCGGGGCAACGGGGCAACGACTAACTTTGCGGCGTGAAATGACAAAGCAAACTACAAGGATGAAACAGATGGCAAACATGATGCACAATGCGCACAGGGCCGGAACGGCCATGCCCGACTGGCTGTTCGTTATATGGGCCGGCGGCACGGCACTGGTGTCTTACTCACTTGTCTACGCCCTGCGCAAACCGTTTACGGCGGCCGAGTTTGAGGGCATACAGGCCTTCGGCATGGACTACAAGATAGCCGTAAGCATCATCCAACTGATTGGTTACGTATGCGCGAAGATGCTCGGCATAAAGTTCATATCTGAGCTGCGGCCCGAAAACCGTCTTCGATTCATCATCGGGTCGGCCGCTCTTTCCGAGGCATCGTTGCTGGCTTTCGCGCTGATGCCTGTGCCGGCCAACATCTTCGCGCTGTTTTTCAACGGTCTGTCATTGGGCTGCATGTGGGGCGTCTTGTTCAGTTTCCTCGAAGGACGCCGCACCACCGACATCCTGGCAAGCATCATGGGGGTGAGCATGGCGCTCAGTTCGGACGTGGCAAAGTCGCTCGGGCTCTACGCCCTGCAGTCGCTCCACGTGGGCGAGATGTGGATGCCTGCGCTCATCGGGGCCGTGGCCTTCCCGCTGCCATGCCTCACCGGGTGGATGATGACGCGACTCTCAAAGCCCGACGCTGCCGACGTGGCGGCGCGCTCCGAGCGGGTCACGCTAAACGGCAGGCAGCGCTGGCAACTGTTCCGACACTTCATGCCGGTGCTGCTGCTGCTCTTCACGGCCAACCTTCTGCTCACAGTGCAGCGCGACATCAAGGAAGACTTCATCGTGTGCATCATCGATGTGAGCACGGTGCCGTCGTGGGCTTTCGCCTACCTCGACGGAATAGCGACGGTGGTGCTGCTGGCCATGTTCGCCATACTGTCTGCCGTGGGCAGCCACCTGCGCGTGCTCTGTACACTGCTCGGCGTGTCTACCGCCGGAATGGCACTGCTGGCGTTCATCGGGGCATACCAGACCCAACTGGCGCTGTCCACCACCCTGTGGCTGTTCTTGCAGACGCTATGCATAGACATCGCCTACCTGAGCTTCCAGACCATATTCTTTGAGCGGTTCATCGCCTGCTTCAAGCTGTACGCCAACGTCGGGTTCTTCATCATAACCATCGATTTCATTGGCTATCTCGGCACTCTCGGCATACTGCTCTTCAAGGAACCGGGCGCCCCGAACATCGATTGGCCGCTGTTCTACAACGAGATGAGCACATGGGTTGGCGTGGCTTGCTGCATAATGTTTGTGTGCTCGGTGGCCAACCTCATGCAGGCAGGACGCACACGGCGCGAGGCTGAAGACGGCAAGATGGCCGGAAGGCAGGCCATAAGTGGCTTCATGCCTGCCAACTAAACCGCATGCCGGGTTACTAAGACGAACATACAACGCTATAAGACTGATATGAGAAAGATTGAATGTGTTATCATGGACTGGGCCGGAACGGCCGTCGACTATGGCTGCTTCGCGCCTGTGGCTGCATTCGTTGAATGCTTCAAGGCAATGGGGCTCAACGTTTCGCCGGCCGAGACACGCGCCCACATGGGCCTGACAAAGCTCGAAGAGATACGCGCCCTGTTTGCCATAGGGCACGTGAGCGATGAGTTTGCAGCGAAATACGGGCGCGCTTACAACGAAGACGATGTGCAACAATGCTACAGGGGATTCCAGGAGGCTCTGTCAACAAAGCTCGATGACTACTCTACACCCATAGCCGGGGTGGTGGAAACCATGGCCGCGCTGAGGGCGGATGGACTGAAGGTTGGCTCGACCACGGGCTACACGCAAGCCATGATGGACGTGGTGACGGCGGCGGCACGCCGGCAAGGCTATGCCGTTGACTGCTGCGTGACGGCGGACGGACTGCCGGCAGGGCGCCCCAAGCCCTACATGATATACCAGAACATGTGCAGGCTCGGCGTAGACTCGCCACGGTCGGTGGTCAAGTTCGGCGACACCATTGCCGACATACGCGAAGGGCGCAACGCCGGGGCATGGAGCGTGGGCGTCATCATGGGCAGCAACGAGATGGCGCTGACGCCCGACGAGGCCGTGGCCATGGACAAGGCTGAACTGAAAAAGCGCATGGACGACGTGAGATACAGGATGTATGCCGCCGGCGCCGACTATGTGGTGGACGACGCAACGGCCCTGCCGGCGCTCATAGAAAGCATTAACATGAGGATGGCCGGCGAATAGGCGCCCGGCAAACAAACGCTGACAAAAAGACGGAACAATAAATTCAATACGGACATGAGACCATACTTACTACTTACACCGGGCCCGCTGACTACGACAGACAGCGTGAAGGAAGCCATGATGAGCGACTGGTGCACATGGGACGAAGACTATAACGTGGGCATAGTTGAGCAGATTCGCAAGCAACTTGTTGAACTGGCAACAAGCCGTCCCGACGAATATACGGCGGTGCTGATGCAGGGCAGCGGCACGTTCTGCGTCGAAGCCACTCTCGGAACGGCCGTGAGGCCTTCCGACAAACTGCTGGTTGCCGCCAACGGGGCGTACGGGAAGCGCATAGGAGTGATTGCCGACTACTACCATATCGACTGCGACGTGATGAGGTTTGAGGAGACCGAGGCCGTCGACCCGGCCCGCATCGACGCTTACCTGACGGCACACGGCGAGGTGACGCACGTGTCGGTGGTGCACTGCGAGACCACTACCGGCGTGCTCAACCCACTCGAGGAGATTGCCTCTGTGGTGAAACGCCACGGCAAGGTGCTCATTGTCGACGCCATGAGCAGCTTCGGCGGTGTGCCGATAGACATGGCCAGGCTCGGCATCGACTTCTTGATAAGCAGCGCAAACAAGTGCATCCAGGGTGTGCCTGGCTTCGGCTTCGTCATTGCCCGGCGCTCTTTGCTCGAGCAATGCGGGGGCGTGGCGCGCTCGCTGTCGCTCGATCTCTACGACCAATGGCGCACCATGGAAGACGGACACGGCAAATGGCGCTTCACGTCGCCCCCCCATGTGGTGCGGGCTTTCATGCAGGCCATGGCCGAACTGAGGGCAGAAGGCGACATTGAAGTACGCCACGCCCGCTACCGCGAAAACCACGACACGCTCGTGGGGGGCATGCGCAGCCTCGGGTTTCGGACGCTGCTGCCCGACGAAGTGCAGTCGCCGATAATCACATCGTTCTATTATCCCAATGCCGAATTTGACTTCAAAGACTTCTACACGAAGCTCAAGGAGAGGGGATTCGTGATATACCCGGGCAAGATATCGCAGGCCGACACGTTCAGGATTGGCAACATCGGCGACGTGTTTCCCGAAGATTTCAGGCGACTGACGCAGGCCATAAAGGACATAGAGGGCAGAAAAGCCTTTTGACGCGGCCAAATGGCTTGCCTCATGGCTGCAATGGCGCCAAGCGGATTGGCCGCCAGAGACTCACTGAAGCAGCGCAGTATGGCATTATAATAATGTATTGCCCCCGACGGCGGGTTGCCTTTTGCAACAGCCTTCGGGGGCAACATGAATTTCACAAGGCCCATGCCTTGATGCCGCGGGCTACAGCTCAACAGGCTCGTAAGCCATGCCGAAGACATCGGCAACGGCCTTATACGTCACCTTACCCTCAACCACATTGAGTCCCAGGGCCAGTGCCGGGTCGTCCTTGCAGGCACGGCGCCACCCCTTGTCGGCCAAAGCCACGGCATACCTGAGCGTGGCGTTGGTGAGGGCCGACGTCGATGTGTGAGGCACGGCACCCGGAATGTTTGCCACGGCATAATGAACGATGCCGTCAAGCTCGTAAACCGGCTCGCTGTGGGTGGTGGGATGCGAGGTCTCGAAGCACCCTCCCTGGTCGATGGCCACGTCGACAAGCACCGAGCCCGGCTCCATCATGCCAAGCATGTCGCGCGTTATGAGATGGGGAGCCTTGTCGCCCGGCACGAGCACCGAACCGATTACGACGTCGGTGTCGGGCAGCTCTTGCTCTATGTTGTGCCTGTTTGAATAGAGCGTGCTCACGTTGGCTGGCATCGTGAGCGACAACTCACGCAGCTTCGGGAGCGATATGTCGGTCATGACCACGGTGGCTCCAAGCCCGGCAGCCACGCGGGCAGCAGCCTGCCCAACTATTCCGCCACCGAGAACAAGCACCTTGACCGGCTTCACACCGGGCACGCCGCAAACGAGCTTGCCCTTGCCGCCCTTGGTCTTCTGCAGGTAGTAGGCGCCGTTTATCATGCCGAGACGGCCTGCAACCTCGCTCATCGGCACAAGCAACGGCAGCGAACCGTCGCTGAGCTGCACTGTCTCGTATGCCAGGCAGACACCGCCGCTCTTCACCATGGCCTCGGTGAGCTTGCGGTCACATGCAAAATGGAAATACGTAAACACAAGCTGACCTGGCTTAACGAGCGGATATTCGGGCTCGATGGGCTCTTTCACCTTGATAATCATGTCGGCCGAACGGTATGTATCCTCTATTGTTGGCAATATCTTCGCGCCGGCTTTCACGTACTTCTCGTCCGGAAAGCCACTGTTTACGCCTGCGGTGTGCTGAACAAACACCTCATGGCCGTGAGCCACCAACTCTGAGACGCCAGCAGGAGTCATCCCGACCCTGTTCTCGTTGTTCTTGATTTCTTTAGGAATACCAATTCTCATAACTACGGATTTTTAATTGTTTGGCTTATGCTGAACTCCCTGCACGAGGCCAGCCGCTCGCAAGCACGGGCTTGACGGGCACCTCGCCGGGGCATCAGTCGGCCACAAATATACGCTTTTTCTGTCATTGTTGTATATCATCGGGGCGCATTTTTTCAGCATTAAAATGCTAAATAACGTTACAGAAGCACTTACACATATATATAATCCAAACTGGACTACAGGCCGGGGAATGCCGGTATTGATATTTATGCCACGCGCGCCAAATGCTTCTGACGCACCCGCGGCGCCGTAACGGAACCTTCGCCACGGCGCGGCACTCTACGCTTGGGTCCAAGACAACAATCTGGCGGCACTGCCACCTGCACTCATTTCCATCGTACACTACGCCATAGCGGGCCTTAACCGCCCACATGCCATCTCCAAGCCGCCCCCGTACGCCAACAGCACGCCGACCTGTATGCCATGCACGTAAAGGCATATTATAAACATTTAATACTAATATCGGCTACTGAAAAACAAGTGGAAATAGAGTCATAAAGTTGGCTCTGGATGTGCGAACACATGCTGCGGCATACCAAAACAATGCCATTCTCAGCCCAAAACGACAAAAACGGGCATAAAAACAGCCATCAACCCGGTGGCAATACGGCCCATGTCACACTGCAAAACGGCCCGTTTAGCATACCAAAACGAGCCAAACGGCATAGTGGAACGGCCGGAACCGATGCACAACAACGCCATGTAGGGGCGCAAGGCAAACGGTGTCAGGCAGTTATGAATGCACACTCATTTTGCCGTTATTTGCCTGCCGGCGCCCGGCCTGCCGCAAACAAGCCATTCTCACGACACATTATGTAAATACATTTCACGACGGATACGGTTTTATCGGATTTTATTCGTAAATTTGCATGGCCTACGTCGAGGTGCAATGGGGCAAAGCCCTGGCGCCTGGCCCGGCCGCGCCAAAGGCAAGGCAAACGCAACGGCAAGGCAACCGCCACGACCCGACAGCGGCAACGCGCGTGGGCAATGCCACAGCCCGGCATATTCGGGCACCGACGGCACCCCAACAAAGCATGACAACAACAAGCATGACAACACGAAACGCAATGGCAACAACGCACAACAAGGCGGCAATGACGCTATATGAGCTCAACGGCATGGTGCGCTCTACGATAGAGAGCGTGCTGGCCGACGAGTATTGGGTGGAAGCGGAGCTGTCGGAGGTGCGCGAGTCAAGGGGCCACTGCTACATGGAACTGATTGAGAAAGACGCCAACGGCAACACTCCCATAGCCCGGGCGTCGGCAAAATGCTGGCGACAGACGTGGGCCTTGCTGCGCCCTTACTTCGAGCGCGCCACCGGACAACAGCTGCACGCCGGGATGAAGGTGATGCTGCAAGTGTATGCCCAATACCATGAAGCATACGGGTTTTCTTGGATTGTCACCGACATCGACCCCACTTACACCTTGGGCGACATGACTCGCAGGCGCATGGAGATAATTAGCCGGCTGAAGGAAGAAGGGGTGTTCGACCTCAACAAGGAACTTGAGCTGCCCGTGTTCACGCAGCGCATAGCCGTGATATCAAGCCAGACAGCCGCCGGATATGGCGATTTCTGCAACCAACTGGCCGAGAATGAGTATGGATACGCCTTTGAAACACGACTGTTTGCAGCCACAATGCAGGGCGAGCAGGTTGAACAGAGCATCATAGCGGCACTGAACAGAATAAATGCGGAAGCCGACCTGTTCGACTGTGTGGTTATAATCCGCGGAGGAGGGGCCACGAGCGACATGTCGGGATTTGACACCCTGGCACTGGCAGAGAACGTGGCCAACTTCCCGTTACCGGTCATCACGGGCATCGGGCACGACAGAGACGAGTCGATACTCGACATGGTTTCACACACAAAAGTGAAGACGCCGACGGCCGCCGCCGCCCTGCTCGTGAGCAGGCTGAGCGCCGTGGATGCGCAATTGGACGACTGGCGGCAACGCCTCGTCCGCATGGTGACGGCCCGACTTGGCACGGAAAGGCAGCGCATGTCGGCCATATCGGGCAGGATACCGGCGCTGTTCTCGGTAGTGAAGACGCGCCAGGAGGCCCGCATAGGCATCATTGCAGAGAGGTTGAAGGCCGCCGCTGCACGCCGAATCAATGAGCAGGGCCACCGCATAGAGATGGCAAGGCAGGCCATACCGCCCATTGCCATGCGGCAATTGGCAGCCGCACACCACAAGGTGGAGATGCTCGAGCAACGTGCACTGGCCCAAGACCCGACACTGCTGCTGCGGCGCGGCTACAGCATAACCATGTGCGGAGGGCACGCCGTGCGCGACGCAGGCCAGCTGAAGCCCGGCGACGAGATTGAAACAAGACTTGAAAAAGGCAGGATAAAATCAACAGTGAAATGAAGGACGACATGAAATACGAAGACGCCATGCGCGAACTGGAACGCATAGTGGCACGAATGGAAAACGAAGAGCCCGACATCGACTCGCTTGGCGAGCAACTACGCCGCGCACAACAGCTGATAAAGCTGTGCAAAGCCAAGCTCACCAAGACCGACAAGGAGATAAAGGACATACTGGAAAGCGACGGCGGAAAAGAGTGAGCCACCGGCACTGGCGCCTGACGGCAACCACGCAAAGCCCCATACTGACGGGGGAAGGCCGACAGCAGGGCGGCAACCGGACACCAACAAAGAAAAGTTCACGTCATTTTCAGATTTTTGTACCCTTTTAGTTGCTATCGTTCAATATTTTGATTACCTTTGCCTTTGGTAAACGACTGGCCTGCCGCAAGGCGCAAGGCGCCAACCGACGCACAGCAGCCACACACGGGCAAAGGCCGGGTAGGATTCACATTAACAAGTCATAATATGAAGAACATTGACTGGGGAAGCCTGTCTTTCGGATATGTTCCGACTGACTACAACGTGCGGTGCTACTACCGCGACGGGCAATGGGGCGAGATTGAGGTCTGCTCCGACGAGTACATAAAGATGCACATGGCAGCCACCTGCCTGCATTATGGGCAAGAAGCCTTCGAAGGACTGAAGGCATACAGGTGCCCCGACGGCAAGGTGCGCGTGTTCCGCATGGATGAGAACGCAGCAAGGCTGCAGTCGACATGCCGCGGAATACTCATGCCCGAAGTGCCTACGGAACTGTTCGAGGACATGGTAAAGAAGGTGGTGCGCCTCAACCAAGAGTACATACCGACCTACGAAAGCGGTGCCACGCTCTACATACGCCCCCTGCTCGTGGGCATGTCGGCACAAGTGGGTGTGCACCCGGCGTCTGAATACCTGTTCATGATATTCGTAACGCCGGTGGGCCCGTACTTCAAAGGCGGGTTCTCTACCAACCCCTACGTCATCATACGCGACTACGACCGCGCCGCCCCGCTCGGAACGGGATGCTACAAGGTGGGCGGCAACTATGCAGCCTCGATGAAAGCCAACAGCATAGCCCACGAGAAAGGCTACGCATGTGAGTTCTACCTCGACGCTAAAGAGAAGAAATACATGGACGAATGCGGCGCCGCCAACTTCTTCGGAATAAAGAACAACACCTACGTGACGCCGAAGTCGAGCAGCATACTGCCCAGCATCACGAACAAAAGCCTGATGCAACTGGCCGAAGACTTCGGCATGACAGTCGAGCGAAGGCACATACCCGAAGAGGAACTCGAGACATTCGAGGAAGCCGGAGCATGCGGAACAGCCGCCGTGATATCGCCAATATCATACATCGACGACCTTGACACTGGCAAACGCTACACGTTCAGCACCGACGGAAAGCCCGGACCGATATCCACCAGACTCTACAACCACCTCCGCGGAATACAATACGGAACGGAAGAAGACAAGCACGGGTGGACAAAAGTAGTGATAGAATGACACGCCAACATACAAACAACAACACAACTCAACTTTAAATACATATCATTATGTTAAGCAAAAAGATTGAAGAGGCGCTCAACGCGCAGATCAACGCCGAATTATGGTCGGCTTACCTATACCTATCCATGGCCGCATACTGCCATTCAAACGGCAAGCCGGGCATGGGCAAGTGGTATGAAGTGCAGTTCCAGGAGGAGCAAGACCATGCAAAGATATTCTTCAACTACGTCATCCAGCGCGGCGGCACGGTTACCCTTAAGCCGATAGATGCCGTTCCCACGGAGTGGAAATCGCTACTCGACGTGTTCGAGAGCACCCTCGCCCACGAGCAGAAGGTGACGGCACTCATCAACGAACTGTTCGCACTGACAGCCGCCGAGAAGGACTATGCAACCCAAAGCGCGCTGAAATGGTTTATCGACGAGCAGGTTGAAGAGGAGGAAACGGCCCAGAACATCATTGACAACCTCAAGATGATACAGGACAACGGCTACGGTCTGTACATGCTCGACAAGGAACTGGGGGCACGCACCTACACCCAGGCAGCACCGCTGGCATCTGCCCAATAAGGCATAAACATTTTCCAGAAATAACGAAAGGCCGCCGCCGAAGTATCAAATGTACCCCGGAAGCGGCCTTTCCCCTACTTACCCGACAACAACAATGAGCAAAGGAAAACTACAGAAGTTCGCCGAGATGGAGACGTTCAGCAACGTTTTCCAGTTCCCTTACTCCGCCATGGAAGGCGTAACGTTTGAGATGAAGGGACGATGGCGCGAAGACTACTTCCACAACCAGAACCCGATAGTGCTCGAACTGGGCTGCGGCAAAGGCGAATACACCGTCGGCCTGGCCAAGCTATACCCCGAAGTAAACTTCATCGGCGTCGACATCAAGGGCGCACGCATGCACACCGGGGCCAAGCAGGCGCTCGACGAGGGACTAAGCAACGCGGCCTTCCTGCGCACCAACATAGAAATCATAGACCGGTTCTTTGCCCCCGGCGAAGTGCAGGAGATATGGCTGACGTTCAGCGACCCGCAGATGAAGAACCCGAGGAAGCGGCTCAGCAGCACCTCGTTCATGGAACGCTACCGCCATTTCCTGTCAGACGGAGGCATAATACACCTGAAGACCGACTCGAACTTTCTGTTCACATACACCACTTACATGGTGGAGCGCAACAGGTTGCCGCTGCTTTTCCGCACCGAAGACCTCTACCACACCGACGGCATTGACCCCGAGACGCGCAAGATTCTGTCGATACAGACCTACTACGAGGCGCAATGGATTGACCGCGGGCTCAATATACGCTACATGAAGTTCAGGTTGCCACACTCTGGCGAGCTTGAAGAGCCAGACGTTGAGATACCGCTTGACGAGTACCGCAGCTACAAGCGCACCAAGCGCAGCGGGCTGTCAACGAGCAAATGAACCACCAGCCACAGACCGGACTGCGCTTCCCCTGGGAGCATCCGGCCTGGACATGGCATCAGCAGAACATCGGCAACGTAGCAAAGGCAGGCAGGCTGAACACGGGAAGCATCAGGCTGCCACATCCACTCCCATGACATGCGCCACACGGCCACGCCTAATAGGAAAATGACAATAAACAAACTACACCACGGCCGAGGCCGACGATGAGCGCCGCCGACATGACGGGACGTGAGGAAACGGCCGGGAGGGGCGCAAGGGGCAACAGCCACAAACCGGCAAGACCGCCCGTCAAGCATTGGCGCGGCCAGCCTACCAACACCCAAGACCAACGGCAAGGCCACCGCCCAAGCCTCACAACGGCCGTCGTCGCCGCGCATCCCGACCGCAAAGCCGGCCATAATGACATGATACAGAAAACGAAACTCATGACCTGTGATTACTATTTGTCGCCACAACGCCTACCGCTTCAGCAACAACACACCCTACTCAAAACAGCACGGGCAAGGCAACCTCAAGTCATGAAACAGCACAACAAACTAAGAAACTGACGAAAACGATGAATGTAGGAGATAATTACACCGCGCAAGACTATATCATCATTTACGGCGGCGGCGCAGTATTATATTGCATCACCCTCCTCGCTGTATCCCTGCTTGAATATATTAACATTGATGGACAGCGGGCCTATGATATTTGCCCCACTATAACGACCGCCTTCGTGATAGCCTGCGGTATTCTATACGAGCATATGAGAAAGGTCGACAAAGCCCGTGGCACCGGCTTTTCATACACCTCGGTGGCCTTCATCCCGCCAATACTCCCATTAATTGTCTACCTGACGAGAAACGAAACACCACTGGCACTGGCTGCAGCCGCCACGGCCCTCTTGCTGACGGCAGCCATTCCGCTCGTAATGAAGCGTGTGGCCGCACCGCTGCTGACGCTGGTCATTGTCTACGCATCATACTTCATAGCGGCAAACTGTGTCATCAATTACATACTGGGACGGTCGCAAACCACCGTCACTTATTTTCTTGGCGACATCGAAATAACAGTGCCCGACTTAGCTGAAAGCAACTATTGCTTCGCAGCAGCAGCCGGCATCACAGCCGGATGGGTCGACCTTGTAAGGACTGAACACGCCAAGGGCGACACGGCGGCAGTGGCGCGAGCCATGAGGCGGGCCCCGGCAGCCACAACCGACGACCCGCTGTACACCTTTCTCACCAGCGTAGAGCAAATGAAGCGCGGCAACAACAAGGCTGCCATGGCTCTTTTAAAAAAAGGAACGATGAAAACGGACATCAGGAAAGACACCATCTACGCCTCCATCAACCTGGTTGCGCTGGGAAGGATGATGCTTGCCGAGGGCGACTCGGCAGGCATCGACAGCATCAGCAAGGCCGTTGAGCTACTCGACATAAAAATGTGCGACGCGATAAACATGTCTGCGCTCGCAATGGCCATACACAAAACAGACCTCACGCAGGCCACGCTCATGAACGAGGCCACCCTCGCCACTTTTCCGGAACACGACTACTACAAACGCACCAAGGCCATCATTCTATACAAGAAGAAAGACTACCGGGGCGCATGGGAATGGCTCGGGCCGACCATCTACGACCCCAGCGAAGAAACGCCCGCCCTGCTCGAGATTGCAGGAGACATAGCCATGCTCATGGAAAACACCGAGGGAAAGGACGGCGACCGGTTTTTCACAGACGCGGAATACAGAAAAGAGGTTGCCATGGGCTATTGGAAGGAGGCAGCAAAGCAAGCACCCGACGACGAGTTGCTGGCCCGGAAGATAAGGCTCGGCAGGTATGTTGAGTGACAAAACGAGGCCCTGCAACGCCTTTTCATAACTTTTAGGTATTGCGCAATCGGCAGTTTTCAGTTAGTTTTGCAAACGGAAACCGACGTGAAAAAAGTGCCGCCACACGCCAGCGGCCAGCAAACTGACACTTAGCTTATGAAAACTGCAAACATAAACCCCATGGAACTGAAAGTGTTCCTCAACCATGTCTACGAGTTCAAGAAAGGAGTAAGGCAAATGGTGCTGTACACAATGAACAAGAAGTATGAAGACTTTGCCATACGGCGGCTCAACAGCCAGGGCATAGCCTACCTGATACAGCCTGCCGGCCGCAACAGCGTCAACCTGTTTTTCGGAAAGAGCGAGTGCATAGAGGTGATAAAGCACCTTGTCAACTGCCCGCTCTACGAACTCTCGCCTGAAAAGGATTTCATCCTCGGGGCCATGCTCGGTTACAACATCTGCGACCAATGCAAGCGATACTGCAACCAGATGGAGAAAGCCACAGTGAAGCAGAAAGCCGACAACACAATAGCATCATAACCCCAGGGCGGCCCACAGGCCGGCAACGGCGACCAGGAAGGGCGCTCCCACCAGTGTAATGTTTATTCACAGCGACAGCCATACGGCATAACGGCCTGTGGCTCAGCCCCTTGCCAAACATGCCGTTTCAGGCTCCGAAACAGCCCGTATTGTAACCCCAAACGGCCCATATCAAACGCCAATACGGCCCGTCCGGCAATTCGGGACGGGCCGGCTGGTCAACCGGCAGCGCCTTTGTAAAGAATCAGGAAAACAAGGCCGGCACCGCTACATCCCACCTGTGACATGCTGAAAATGACTGTATGACTGTTTGGCCATGCAGGCTACACCATGCCGCAAAACACAGAAAACAACCCTACGGATGCAAAAACCGGGCCGTGGCATGGCCTTTCGGCACAATATTTGCAATCCAAATAACCAAGAACCATATAGCAAAGAATATGACACTTTATCCGAAACTCATACTCGACGCGCTGGCAACAGTGACCTATGCCGGCACGAAGAAGAACCTCGTAGAGAGCGACATGGTGGCCGACAACATCAGAATAGACGGCATGTCGGTGTCGTTCTCACTGATTTTCCCGCGAGACACCGACCCGTTTCTTAAGTCAACGGTCAAGGCCGCCGAGGCCGCCATACACTACCACGTAGGCAAAGACGTGCAGGTAAGCATCACCACAGAGTTCAGGTCGAAGCCAAGGCCGGAGGTGGGCAAGCTGTTGCCACAGGTGAAAAACATCATTGCAGTAAGCTCCGGCAAGGGAGGAGTGGGCAAAAGCACCGTGGCCGCCAACCTGGCGATAGCCCTGGCACGGCTCGGCTACAAGGTCGGGCTGCTCGATGCCGACATCTTCGGCCCGTCGATGCCAAAGATGTTCAACGTTGAAGACGCCAGGCCGTATGCCGTGGAAAAAGACGGCAGGCAACTCATTGAGCCCATAGAGAAATACGGAGTGAAGCTGCTCAGCATCGGCTTCTTTGTCAATCCCGACACCGCGACGCTCTGGCGCGGCGGCATGGCGTCTAACGCGCTAAAGCAGTTGATAGCCGATGCCGACTGGGGAGAGCTAGACTACTTCATCCTCGACACCCCTCCCGGCACGAGCGACATACACCTCACCCTGCTGCAAACGCTGGCCATAACGGGCGCGGTGATAGTAAGCACGCCGCAAAACGTGGCATTGGCCGACGCGCGCAAGGGCATCGACATGTACAAAAACGACAAGGTGAACGTGCCGATACTGGGACTTGTCGAGAACATGGCGTGGTTTACGCCTGCCGAACTGCCCGAAAACAAGTACTATATCTTCGGCCACGAGGGATGCAAGGCGCTGGCCAAGGAGATGGATCTGCCGCTGCTGGCCCAGATTCCGCTTGTTCAGAGCATCTGTGAGAGCGGCGACGCTGGACAACCCGCCGCTTGCAACTCGGAAACCATCACCGGACTGGCATTCATCAACCTTGCCCAGGCTGTGGTAACCGTAACCAACCGACGCAACAAGGAGCAGGCACCAACCAAGATTGTCGAAGTGAACAACTGACGACCCGGATTGTTTCTCTATTCCCAAAAAGCCGTGCAAAAGGCGGTTTTATAATATATTGGGAGTTAGAAGAAGTCAGACGGAGGTATAGGGAGTTAGAAGACAATGGCTTCAGACTGTGAATTTGGGAGTTAGAAGTAGCCAGACGGAGGTATAAGGAGTTAGAAGACAATGGCTTTAGACTGTGAATTTGGGAGTTAGAAGTAGCCAGACGGAGGTATGGGGAGTTAGAAGACGATGGCTTTAGACTGTGAATTTGGGAGTTAAAAGGAGGCAGAAGGAGGTATGGGGAGGTAGAAGACAATGGCTTTAGACTGCATAGTTGCTTGTCGAATACCAATGTCCTCTAACTCCTTCTAACTTCACTTAACTCCCCATAACTCCCAAACACAAAATCAACGGCTCACATTTTCCGCCGTTCAGAAGCCGAAAATCTCCTCGGTAGAGAGCCTCTTCACTGGCCCAATCTTGCCGAGCGATTCCATGTCGAGCTCCTTCTCATCGCCCAGGATGATATAGCGGAAGGGCTTTTTAGCCATATTCTGCTGTTCAAAGCTTATCACGTCGGCCATCTTGATGGCAGGCAGAGCATTGTAAATGCGCTCTTTAATGTCATAGTCAATGCCAAGGTTACGAGCCTCAACATAGGCGCGAAGCACGTTAAAGCGCGTGGTGCGCTCACTCTGCAGCTTCTTTATAAGGCTCTGCTTGGCAATGTCGAATGCCGATTGCGACTGAGGCATGTCGTCCAATATGTTGTTGAACACATTGACACAGTCCATCATCTTGTCATTCTGGGATATGATGTAAGTGTAGAACGACTCGGTCTGATTCTTGCGGACTGGTGCATTGTACCGTGCGAAAGCGCTGTAGGCCAGTCCGCGCGACTCGCGCAACTCCTGGAACACAACCGTGTTCATGCCTCCTCCGAAGTATTCGTTGAACAGAGCCTGCACCGGTGCCTCTTCGGCATGCCACCGACGGCCCTCGTTGTGGAACTGAACCATGTATATGTTCTTGGCGTCATAAGGAGCAATCATCACCTCGTTGGCTTGCGTAAGCGCCATCTCGTAGGCCTTGCCTACAGGCGCCGGCGACAGCCTGGCGGCCAGATGGCGCCCTGCCTTGAGCACCTCGACAAGCCTATCCTGCGTTTCCGGCCCATAATACATCACCGTATGCTCATACCCTGCCAGCTTCTTCAGCATGCCGGTAAGCAACTGCGGCCCTCCGGCGCGCAGCTCCTGCTCGCTGAGAGTGTTGCGCTGGCTGTTGTAGCGGCCATACCTGCCATAGGCAAACAGGTAAGAGAAATTGGCGTCTTGATTGGTCTTGAGGTCGCCACGCGACTTCTCCAGCATGTCAACGAAGCCCCCAAACGATTCGTCGTCGCCCTTGGCGTTGTTCAGCAAATCGTCGAGCATGGCCACAGCCTTGGGCATGTTCTCGCTCAAACCGCTCAACCTGACCTCCACGTAGTCGGCCCCGACACCAATGGAATAGTTGCACGCCAGGCTGTAGAAATCCTTCTTGACCTGCTCTGAGCTCTTTTTGTCGGTGCCGATATAGTAAAGATAGTCTGGCGCAATGTCCATGCCTTTCACGTCTTCGGTGCCGAACTCATAGCGGTAGCACAGGTCAAACAGCCCGTCGTCAGTGTTCTGCTTGTAAAGCAGCGGCACCCCGGCCCCGGTCTTCGTCACAGTCAGGTCGGCATCAAAGTCGAGGAACCGCGGCTGTATGGGCTTGGCCTCCGATTCCACGACCTCCTTCAGGAAGTCGCTTTGCAAGTTGCGGTTGGCCGGTATCGCCGTTATCTGCGGTTTGTCTATCTTCTTTATCGTAGTGTCGTTGCCCATTTTCTTGTACACGCATACATAGTTTTCACCGAGATGGCGGCGTGCGAAGTCCACAATCTGCTGCTTGGTAATCTTCGATATGCGGTCGATGGCCCCCACCTCTGTAGCCCACGGCCTTCCCTGGATGAAGGTTTGCACAAACATGTTGGCCCTTGCGCCGTTGTCGCGCAATTGCTTGTAATACTCCAGCTTCATGTTGTTGATGACCGCCGGCAGCAGTCCGTCGTCAAAGTCGCCGCTTCTCAGCTTGCCCATTTCCTTCAGCACGACCCCGCGAAGCTCCTCAAGCGTCTGCCCGTCTTTAGGCTGGCAGAACATAAGCATCGACGTATAGTCGGTGTGTCCGTCAATCATCACGGCCACCCTCTGCACGAGCATCTGTTGCTCGAGGTCTGTTTCCATCAGCCCCGCCTCACCGTTGGCAAGCATGAGCGATATCACCCCGAGCGTGTCGGCCTGCATATCGGCCGCCCCCTTGAACCTCCAGCCAAGCATGAGGCTCTCTGCCTCCTGCCCCACTACGGTGGTGTCGACGGCTGATGTCAACTCTGCCAATGCCGGATATTCGGGTCGCGACAGGGCGGGGTCGGCCTTCCAAGAACCGAAATAGCGGTCTATCTGCGCAATGACCGTGTCGGGGTTGAAGTCGCCCGACATGCATATAGCCACATTGTTTGGCACATAATAGCGCTTGAAGTAGTTTTTGATGTTGGTTATCGACGGGTTTTTCAGGTGCTCTTGTGTGCCAATGGTGGTCTGCGTGCCGTAGGGATGGCCCGGATACAGCTTGGCGTTCAGCGCATCGTATGCCTTGCCGAAGTCGTCGGTAAGCGAAATGTTCTTCTCCTCATACACCGCCTCGAGCTCTGTGTGGAATCCCCTTATCACCATGTTCTCAAACCTGTCGGCCTGTATGCGCAGCCAGTTCTCCACCTCGTTTGCCGGTATGTCTTCGGTGTAACAGGTCACGTCGTTGCTGGTATAGGCGTTGGTGCCCTGCGCTCCTATCGACGACATGAGCTTGTCGTATTCGTTGGGTATGAAGAAACGCGCCGCCAGCTGCGACAGACTGTCTATCTCGCGGTAGCAGCTCTTGCGCTGCTCCGGGTCGGTGAGCGTGCGGTAGTGCTCGTACTTAGCCTCGATGGCGTCGAGCAAAGGCTTCTCTGCCGCATAGTCGGTGGTTCCGAAAGCCTTTGTCCCCTTAAACATCAGGTGCTCCAGATAGTGAGCCAGCCCGGTGGTCTCGGCCGGGTCGTTGCGGCTTCCGGTACGCACGGCGATGTAGGTCTGTATGCGCGGCTTCTCGTTGTTGACCGTGAGGTAAACCGTCAGGCCGTTGTCAAGTTTGTATATCCGCGACTTCATCATGTCGCCGTCCACCGACTGATACTTATAGTCTTTGCCATGGACTGCCACCGTCATGGACAATGCCATGCAGGCGATAAAGAAAGAACGTAGTTTTACCATTTGCTTATTGTGTTATTGATTGATTGTCACAACAGCCACAATGCAGGTCGGCATTGCGGCATACGGGCTGTCCGGGTGTCACGTGGCACTGACGAATTGCTTACACAAAGCCCCCTGTGCCCCTGCTGTCTTAATACAGATTTACTTTACACTGTTTTAACAATTAAAAAACCAGTGTAAT
>OJQN01000111.1_pt1 | contig 49031 bp, 40 predicted proteins | sample 1598881 | NCBI WGS metagenome assembly OJQN01 (sample SAMN03922512, study PRJEB24848) | human gut metagenome | isolation source: stool sample | host: Homo sapiens | place: Germany | collected 2010-02
GCAGCGTCAGATGTGTATAAGAGACAGCTCTTTGGCAATACCAGAAACTGGAGAATAGAATTGAAAGGCGCAAACAATAGTTAAAGCACAAAGTGCATCATTGTCAATTTCATCTACAATTTTAATTGCATGACTAATGCCGGCATCTATTTTCTTATCTTCGCCTTTTAAGACATGGCAAGCTAACAATTCTGACAGCATACATAAATCATCATGTCGATCAGATTTCGCAGCAGTTACTTGGGCATCACCCAATAAGAATTCAAATTTGGGATCCATGAATTTTTCTAAAGCCCCCTCTATTTTTTCGAGTCTTGGGAACAATTCACAGCCAAACGCATTTATTCTGTCATTAACTGTTGTAGTTGCTATTTCTGCATAATTCTTAGCAGAAAGAGCATACATCTGGTTATATACGGTAGTCGCTACAGAAACCATCTCAGAAGGTGAAGCTCCAAAATATTGAGTAACTTGAGTAGAATAATTATTATTCTGACTCTCTATTTGATATTGTATGGCATTATCACCTGCCGTTTGTGTCTGCTCTTTTTTAGAAATATCCATAATTAACCGATTTGAATCTGTTCTGAGTTATCACCAGCCTCTTGTTTTTGGGATGTATTTTTTTCATGAGAGTTTTTTATCTCTTGCTTCTGTTTTGCATTATTTCCTGCCTTTTGCTTTTGATAAATTTTCCCATTTTTATAGAACCTGTATCCTATGCCAGTGGCAAGTAGGCCAACGAGAAGACTAACAAGTTCAGTTCCCCACCCATCGAAAATTGTATTTAAATCCATATTTCTTTTCGTTTTAAAATTATACTTCTATTTCGCCGCTCATCAACTTCGGAAGCAAGCGGTCGCGAGCCTCGGTGAGAAGATGGATTTGCTTATATGCCAGTGCTATCTTACTAAAATAGCATGTAGTAATGCCACAATACCTAACTATCAAATCTTTTATGGGTACAATGTACTTGAGAGATGATATTGAATTGAGTGTCAATTGTGGTTGCGCAGCACCTGTGCAAATCGCAACGAAATCTAACACTTTAAATGATTCAAAAATAAAAGGCAATTTTAGATACCCATATTTGGCACACGGTTCTACTATGAATGAATTGTTTGTCACATATGTTTCATCTTCTATCGTTCGGTGAACAAATCCGGCATTACCACGACTTCCTATTAGTACCTTGGGCTCAAAACAATTTGCTTTTGTATATCTGCCAATTTGTTTGCTTGCTCCATAAACGGGTATAGGACCATCTTCCACAAAATCTTTTGTCGGCAAAATTTTTCCATACTTGAAGTCAAAAACCTCCGATATAGATTTTTCCTCCCACCCCTCTGGCACACCATCGACAATCTTTGTGTTTTCGTGTCCGGGGAAACGGAGGTCAACGAACCATTCCTTATAGAGTCGCTGGGCTGCCTCTTCAAGCAACTTTATCTGCTTCTGATAATTCTCTATTAGTGAGTCGTAGCGAGATAGTATAGAGGCGATGCGGTGCTGGATTTCCATTGGTGGTAATTCCACCTCCATGTTAAGCAAATCGTTATTTGCAAGACTTGCTCTGGTTGTCATGCTTGAGAATGCCATGAACTGACCACGAAACTTAGGTGTACGTAAATAGTAACCAATGTAGCGTGGGTTAACCCTATCTGTTATTGGACGAAGTCTTTTGGTGAAACCATTATATGTCGCGTTTGGATAATCTCTCAGTGCAACAGAACTCATTCCAAGTTCATCCATTGTTTCGCTTGTACGAGTAATGAAGACATCACCTGCTTTTATCGAACATGATTCACGTTCTTTATCAGTCGTTTGTACAAGAGATTCTAACTGCTTAGGCAAGAACCAATTGTTAAATACGTTGGAAAAAGTAAGGAATGGAAAACCTGCTCCAAAGAACTGTCGTCCCTTGGATAAACCGTTGTGAACCTCATAAAGCTCACCTAATTTGACTTTCTTCCACTCGTTCATACCTCATCCTCCTTTCTTTCATGCCCCCATTTAGCTTTTGCGACTTCAAGGGACTTTTGTATCTGTTGAACGAGAATGTCACGCGGAGGAAATTCTGTCATATACTGAGCGACCTCTATTCCTGATTTGTCGAGTTGGAGAAGTTCAATCTGTTCCTCACTACCTTCGGTACAGAGTAAAAGACCAAGTGGTGTTTCTTCCCCTGGCTCCATTTCATTTTGTTCAAGCCAACGTAGATAGAGCTCCATCTGACCTTTGTATTGAGCTTTGAAACGACCGAGCTTCAGATCAATGGCAATAAGGCGATGTAGCTTGCGGTGATAGAATAGCAGGTCAAGATAGAAATCCTCTCCGTCAATAATCATACGCTTTTGACGCTCAGCAAAACAGAACCCATTTCCAAGTTCAAGAATGAACTGTTCCAGATGTGCGACAAGACTATCTTCCAAGTCCTTCTCGCTATACAAGCCTTTTAGCCCAGTAAATTCAAGGAAATAAGGACTTTTGAATACTACATCAGGAGAAACTACTTTATTATCTCTGACATTGGCAAGTTCCTGCTTTACAACGTCCTCTGGCTTTGACGACAATGCTGTACGTTCGTATAGCATTCCATCAATTTCTTTGCGAAGCTGACGAACGCTCCATCTATTGGCTGATGCCAGCGTGAAATAATAATCACGTTGCAGTTCATCTTTCAATGGCAGTAGCTCCACGAAATGTGACCAGGATAATTGTCGCGACGCTGTCGAGACAATCTGAGAATCGGGAAAAAGGGTTGCGAACTGCATGTGACGATACAAGCTTTTCACATCAAAGCCTTTGTGTCCGTAGATATTCTGTAATTGTCGTGACACTGTCGCGACAATCTGCTTTCCATAATCAGCTCGTTCATTACCAAGCACATCACGGTTGATTCGTTCACCTATATGCCAGTACATCATGGTAAGTTCATAGTTGGCAGTAGATGCCACATGGATTCGCGCTTCGTCAATGATTTGGCGAAGGTCAGACATCAAATTTCCGACTACTGCATCCGTTGGTGAAATATCGGTTGGCACTATTGGTTTTATCTCGTTTGCCATGATTTACTTCGTGTTAAGAGTTTCCAATTCCTTCATTATCTCACTCATAAGCACGTTGGCTTCGGCATTGAGTATGGCGAGCTCTGCGTGTATCTCGCTCATACGCTCATGGAAGTCAACCCCATCGTCTTCAACTTCTGCCACTCCTACGTAGGCACCAGGAGTAAGGCTGTAGTTCTTCTCGCTGATTTCGTCGGTGGTAGCAATCTTGCAAAGACCCAATACGTCCTGATACTCGCCATCAAGTCCGAATTTAGAAGTCAGCCAGATGGCTTCATTGACCATATCTTTGGTTTCGAGGGTATAGGCGAGTTCTGCTTCATTGGCTGCAATGATTGCCTTCAATTCATCCTTATCCTTTTTCCCTTTCGTTTTTTTGAGAGTATCTTGCTGTTCTTTGATGTACTTTTTGTATGATGCCTCTTCAGAATCAAGAATACCAAGAGCCTTCTCGAAAGTCATTTCACTATCTTGCCATGCAGTATTATCATGTCTTTCTGCATGTTCGCTAAGAGCATTCCAATACTCTTTGATAAGCGACTTATACTTGTCTTGTTCTCCACGATAGAGGTGAACAATGGCTTGTAGATTCTTCAACTGCCATTCAGACCACTCATTGAGAGTACGGTCAACGACGGTGTAATAGTTTCGAGCATCGATGAAGAGCACACGATTCTTGTTCTCTAGACGCTTCGCCTTATCGAAGAACCACAGCGAGCATGGCAGCGAAAGGGTGTAGAAGAAGTTGTTGCCCACACTAACCATCACATCCACATCACCCGTCAGGACAAGTTTCTCACGGATGTCACGATCCTTATTGGCACTATCCGTTGCCGATGATGCCATGACGAATCCTGCACGACCATGGTCGTTGAGGTAGGCATAGAAATATGAAATCCAGAGATAGTTGGCATTACCAATCTCTTTTGTCTTAGCATTAACACCTGGCAAGCCGAATGGCAAACGACCGGCAGCAGATGCTGATTCCGCCTTCACCTTATCAACATTGAATGGAGGATTGGCCATCACGTAGTTACACTTGCCTGCCAAGTTGTGTGCATCATGATAGAAAGAGTTGGCCTCGTCGCCGCTGATGATACGGCCGTTCAACCCATGAACCGCCATGTTCATCAGACATAGCTGGGCGTTGTACTCCACCTTCTCCTGACCGTAGAAGGTCATCTGCGTATTGGCATTCATGCCACCTGCATTCACAAAGTCGCCAGTCTGCACGAACATACCTCCCGAACCACAAGCAGGATCAAGCATTATGCCCTGTTTTGGTTCCAGTACATTTACAAGCATCTTTACCAAAGACTTTGGAGTGAAAAACACGCCATCGTCTGATGCCACAGCCTTGGCAAACTTCGAGAGGAAGTATTCATAGATGCGGCCAATCACATCGCCACCAATCTCGTCCAGCGTCTTATTGTTGAAAATGCGAAGCAGTTCACGCAACAGCTCATCGCTGAACATCGTATATGACTTTGGCAGAATACCGGTCAATTGTTCGCTCTGTCCTTCAACCAATGTCATGGCATGGTTTACCGCCTCGCCCAAAGGCTGGTTGTCCGGGAGATTGACCAAATAGTCAAACTGAGCCTCACGAGGAAGGTAAAGCGCACTTTTAGCAGCAAAGTCACTTGGTTCAACAGGCATCACACGACCGCCACGACTTGGGCGATTCTTTAGCAGTTCTGCTTCAACCATCTTGAAACGGCTATAGGCGTATCTTAGAAACAGCAATGCCAAAACTGGCATACAGTATTGGCTCGATGTAAGTTTACTTCCGGCACGAAGCAAGTCTGCTGACTCCCAAAGGTCAGCTTCCAGTTTGCGGATATTTATCTTGTTGTCTGCCATTTGATCTCTGCTTTAAGGTCGTTCATTGCTTACAAGGTCGCTCATTTTGACCTGTAGAATTTCTGCAATCTTTTTGATAGTCTCTAATGATGGCTGTGCTTTGTTGGTACACCACTTACTGATGGTGGCAGGATCTTTATCCATCTGTTCTGCTAACCATTTTGCCGTTTTGTGCTGTTCAACAAGCACCACTTTCAATCTATTGAGGTCGTTTTTTGCCATTTTGCGAAAATTTTTATGTGGCAAAAATACTAATTATTCATGTAAAACGTGTAATAATAAACAAAAATATTACAAAGTTTGGCAATTTTCTTTGCTATTTAGTTCAATTGAGACTAGAGAGCACAACGTCAACACCAAATATTTTTCGCTTGATAATTGAAATGTCGCTCAATCACTAACCGTTTCGTGAAATTTCAAAAGGTCATGGGAGATGAGTTTTGTCTAGAAAAGGTCACTTGAAGGTCACTAACAAAAGAAAAAAGCACTTGCGATTTCTCGTAAGTGCTTGATTCTTAATGTGGGCCATCCAGGGCTTGAACCTGGGACCTCCAGATTATGAGTCTGTTGCTCTAACCAACTGAGCTAAAAGCCCGGTGAAACAGATTAGCTCTGATTTCGGATGCAAAGGTACACTTAATAAATCAAATAACCAAATGTTTTTTGCAAAAAGTTTTAAAATATGATGCCTTTATATTAGGTGTATGGCCTTTTTTAACTAACTTTGCCCATCATTTGGCCGTTTGCGGGCCGTCGGCGGCCTTGTCGGCCGGGCCCGACAAAGCGCCGTGGCGGGCATGCAGGAACGTTGCGGCGGGCATGTACGATTGATGTCCGTACCTGTCGGCGGCCGTTGCCGCCGGGTTGCGGCGCTGTCGGGCGCGGCCGTTGCGGGCGTGGCCGCCGCATGATAAGAAAAAAGAAACCAAACACTCAATATCAATAAATGGAAAAAGAAAGTATCACGGAAAACGTCAGGCGCGGGCTATCGTCGGCACAGGCCGAGGAGAGCCGCCGCGCGCATGGTGAGAACGTTCTCACGCCTCCCAAGCGCACACCGCTGTGGAAGCTCTACCTGGAGAAATACAACGATCCCATCATCAAGGTGCTGCTCGTGGCCGCGGCCGTGTCGCTGGCCCTGGCCATCATCGAGAACGAGTTTGTCGAGGTGATCGGCATCTTCCTGGCCATCTTCCTGGCCACCACCATCGGCTTTTACTTTGAGCGCGACGCCGCCAAGAAGTTCGACGTGCTCACGGCCATCGGCGAGGAGTCGCCGGTGAAGGTGGTGCGCGACGGCAAGGTGCAGGAGGTTGGCCGGCGCGAGGTTGTGGTGGGCGACGTGGTGTTGCTCGGCGTGGGCGACGAGGTGCCGGCCGACGGCACCCTGTTCGAGGCCACCGACCTTCAGATCGACGAGTCGGCGCTGACAGGCGAGCCCATCATCTCGAAGTTTACCGACGTGCGCAACGACGGCGCCACCTACCCTTCCAACATGGCCCTGCGCTCAACGATGGTGATGAACGGCAGCGGGCGCATGGTGGTCACGGCCGTTGGCGACGCCACGGAGATTGGCAAGGTGGCCCGCAAGTCGACTGAGATGACGTCGGTGAAGACGCCGCTTAACATGCAGCTCGACCGGCTGGCCAAGCTCATCAGCAAGGTGGGCACGGGCGTGGCCGTGGCTGCCTTTGTAATATTCCTGGGCCACGACATCATGACCAACAGCCTGTGGCACACCGACGACTACCTGCGCATGGCCGAGACCGTGCTGCGCTATTTCATGGTGTCTGTAACGCTCATTGTCATGGCCGTGCCCGAGGGACTGCCCATGGCCGTCACGCTGGCCCTGGCGCTAAACATGAGGCGCATGCTCAAGAGCAACAACCTGGTGCGCAAGCTGCATGCCTGCGAGACGATGGGGGCCGTGACCGTGATTTGCACCGACAAGACGGGCACGCTCACGCAGAACAAGATGCAGGTGCAGGAGATGTGGGCCGAGGGTGCCGACGCCGGCCTGCTGCGCGCTGCCATCGCCGCCAACTCGACGGCCGAGCTCGACGGCGACAAGCCCATAGGCAACCCCACGGAGGGCGCGCTGCTGCTGTGGATGCACCGCGAGGGCCACGACTACCGCCGGCTGCGCTCTGAAAACGGCGTGGTGTGGCAGCTGCCGTTCTCTACCGAGCGCAAGTATATGGCCACCATAGCCGAGGTGCAGGGCCGCCGCTACCTGTTCATGAAGGGCGCCCCCGAGATTGTGGCCCGCTACTGCGACATGGGCGAGGCCGACCGCGCCGCCCTCCGCGAGCGGCTGCTGGGCTACCAGAACAAGGCCATGCGCACGCTGGCCTTCGCCTGCAAGCCCCTTGACGCCTCTGTCGACAGGGTTGAGCTCTCGCCGGCCGACGCCCACCTCACGCTGCAGGGCGTGGCTGCCATCAGCGACCCGCTGCGCACCGAGGTGCCCGACGCCGTGCGCCAGTGCCGCAAGGCCGGAATAGACGTGAAGATTGTCACCGGCGACACGTCGGCCACGGCCATCGAGATTGCGCGCCAGATTGGCGCGTGGGACGACGCCACGCCGGCCGAGGCGCAGATAACAGGCCCCGAGTTTGAGGCCCTGGGCGACGACGAGGCCTACGAGCGCGCCCATGTGTTGCGGGTGATGAGCCGGGCCAGGCCTACCGACAAGCAACGGCTGGTCAACCTGCTGCAGAAGCGCGGCGAGGTGGTGGCTGTCACGGGCGACGGCACCAACGACGCCCCGGCGCTCAACCACGCCCACGTGGGCCTGTCGCTCGGCTCGGGCACGAGCGTGGCCAAGAACGCCAGCGACATGACTCTCATCGACGACTCCTTCGGCAGCATCGTGCGCGCCGTCGAGTGGGGCCGCTCGCTGTACAAGAACATACAGCGGTTCATCTTCTTCCAGCTCGTGGTCAACGTCACGGCGCTGCTGCTCGTGCTCGGAGGCTCCATTGCCGGCACCGAGCTGCCGCTGACCATCACCCAGATACTGTGGGTCAACCTCATCATGGACACCTTCGCCGCCATGGCGCTGGCATCGCTGCCGCCGTCGCACGAGGTGATGGACGAGAAGCCCCGCAAGCAGTCCGACTTCATCATAAACCCCCACATGGCGTGGGCCATCTGCTCTGTGGGCATACTGTTCTTCGCCGCCCTGCTCGGCATGTTGGTATGGTTCAACGGCCGGGGCGAGGTCACCGTAGGCCAGCTCACGGTGTTCTTCACCGTGTTTGTCATGCTGCAGTGGTGGAACCTGTTCAACGCCAAGTCGCTCGGCTCGAGCCACTCGGCCTTCCACGGTTTCTTTGAAGACAAAGGGCTCATGATAGTGCTGCTCATCATACTCGTGGGCCAGTGGATCATTGTGACATACGGCGGCAGGATGTTCCGCACCGAGCCGCTCACGGCCGAGACATGGGGATGGATCATACTGTGCACCTCGCCCGTGATGATCATTGGCGAGCTGATGCGCGCCGTGTCACGACTGAAGCACAGGCCATGATGCAAACCACGTTTCTCACCCCCGGCACACCGCTGCCGCCCCCCTGCGCCGCCACGATAGGGTTCTTCGACGGTGTGCACCGGGGCCACCGCTACCTCATATCCCACGTCATCGACGTGGCTGGGGCCAAGGGGCTTGAGCCTGCCGTGGTCACATTCGACAACCACCCGCGCCAGGTGCTGCACTCCGACTACCGCCCCGCCCTGCTCAGCACGCCGGCCGAGAAGCTGGCGCTGCTCGGGCAGACGGGCGCCGCACGGTGCTTCGTGCTACATTTCGACTCGCGCATGGCCGCGCTGCCGGCCAGGCAGTTCATCGAAGACGTGCTGCTCGGGCAACTCAACGTGCGCCACCTGGTAATAGGCTACGACAACCGCTTCGGCCACGACCGCGCCGAAGGCTTCGACGACTACCGCCGCTACGGCCGCGCCGTGGGCATCGACGTTGAGCAGTGGCAGCCCCTCGAGGTGGGGGGCGTGCGCGTAAGCTCGTCGGTGGTGCGCTCGCTGCTGCTGGCCGGCGAGGTCGACATGGCCTCCCGCTGCCTGGGTTACCACTACACCGTGAGCGGCACCGTGGCCCACGGGCGGCATGTTGGCACGTCGCTTGGGTTCCCCACGGCCAACATAGTGCCCGACGACCCCCTCAAGCTGGTGCCAGCGACCGGCGTCTATGCCGTAGAGGCCTCCATCGAGGGCGAGGAGCGCCCGTTGCCGGCAATGCTCAACATCGGCACCTGCCCAACGTTCGACGGCACCGCCACCACCATCGAAGCCCACGTGCTCGACTACTCGGCCGACCTCTACGGGCGCCGCATGGGCATAGCCTTCATCAAAAGGCTGCGCGACGAGCGCAAGTTCCGCACACCGGCCGAGCTCGCATCACAGCTCCGCCATGACATAGGCCACACCCGCGAAGCCCTGGCAGCCTCCCAAAGCTCCCAGTCCTCCCAGTCCTCCCAGAACTCCCAGCCCTCCCAGAACTCCCAAAAATAAAAAAGAAGAAAAAAATGAAGAATGCTCTGATATACCTAATAGTTTTCATAGCCATACAGTGCGGCGTCAGCATAGGCGTGCGCGAAGTGTGGCGCATGGTCACCGGCTCACCCGACATAACCACTATGATGCTCGTTGTGTCGATGACCCTGTTCAGTGCCATCACCATAGCCATCTTCCTGCTCGCGCGGTGGTGCGAGGTAGCCCGCAGCTACGTGCGCTCCCGCCCCTGGACGGCACTGGCGTGGTGCGTGGTGGCCTCCGTCGGCGCCGTAATTCCGTCCACATGGCTCCAGGAGCAAATGCCCGAGCTGCCCAACTACCTGCTCGACGAGTTCTCCATGCTCATGGGCGACCGCTGGGGCTACCTGGCCATAGGCCTGCTCGCCCCAGTGGCCGAAGAGATAGTGTTCCGCGGTGCCATACTGCGCTCGCTGCTCCGCGGCATGCGCAACCACTGGGTGGCCATAGCCATCTCGGCCGTCATCTTCGCCATCATCCACGGCAACCCGGCCCAGATGCCCCATGCCATGCTCGTGGGCCTGCTGCTCGGCTGGATGTACTACCGCACCGACAGCCTCGTGCCGGGCGTAGCCTTCCACTGGGCCAACAACACCATAGCCTATGTGCTATACAATGTATTGCCCGCCCCCGACGCCACTCTAATACAGATCTTCGGCGGCAGCCAGACGCGGGTGCTCATGGCCGTAGGCTTCTCGCTCTGCATACTCGTGCCGGCCATCATCCAGCTCAACCTCAGGCTGAAGAAAGCCGGCGGCAGCCTCACACCGACATGGAAGCGCTGACGCGCGGCCACAGCAGCCTCATCGCTTAGCCGGCTGCTGCCGCCAATAAAATGCATGAGGGCCTGCGGGATTGTCCCGCAGGCCCTCATGCATTTTATTGGCCAGTCCTCCCGGTTCTCCCGGTTCTCCCGGTTCTCCCAGTTCTCCCAGCCATTCTCAAGTCACTCTTCCGTTCCTGGAGCTTCGTTATAGCTGAAAATTATCCTCCTGCCTATAGATATGTCCACCTGGGCAAGCACCTTCAACTCTTTGTTGTAATACCTCTGCTCCACAAAGATGCCGTCGGCACCGCCGATTGCCTCAAAGCCCTTTGATGCCATGAATTGCTCAAAGTCGCCCTTGCTGAAGTTGTCGGCGCTGCACCCAACAATCACCTCTCTGAGCATCGACTTGTCGTCGGTCAGCACGTATACTATGTCGACCAGCGGCCTCTTGGGCTCGGCCTTGTCAACAGTGAACATGTTGTCCATCCATTCCGACACCTTGTGGCCGGCCGACTCCTCGTAGGCGTTGATGGCGGTCATCGGGTCGTCAACGTTGAAGCACAACAGCGGCAGGAAGTAGCCGTTCTCGTCTTTTTCAAACACCTGGCCGCCGCCGGTGCCCGGGCCGTCGTCTTTGTTTTTCTTAAACTCCATCAGCCCGCTGTCGGTGAACACCGTCAGCGCAACCTTGCCTGCCTTGTCGCGGTAAACGGTGGCAAACATGTCGGAAGAAACTTGCTCAAAACCGGCATCGCGCAACATGGCCGCAAACTCGCCGGTGAGCAATATGTCCTTCGACGAGGCAAACTGCCTGACCACTGTGAGCCTGTCGCCCACAAACTCGTAGACGGCACGGGCAAACTCCGACTTGCCTGTGAAGGTGAATACGTAAGTGCCCAGCGAACTGCCCTCCTCGCGCTTGCTGCCGCGCCTGCCCTCGTATACGAGCACGTCTCTCACCGAGGCCTCGAAGTTGAGCAGCGGCATGGTGTAGCCCGACGTCGACAGGCGCGTCGAGGTGAAGGTCATGGTGGCATACCTGCCGTTGTTGTCGTCGGCAGACCTCACTTCAAGCCTTATCTCCCTGGCCTTGTTGTAGTAAACGTTGCTTTCGCTGTCAGAGTCTTCAAAGCCGTTGTCCGACAGGAACTTCCTGAACGAAGTGTTGTCGGGGCTCAGTATGCCTTCCTTGTCTTTCTCAAACTCCTCCACTATCGACATCAGACTGTAGTCGCCTTTCGCCAGCTGGTACTTTCGCGACACATGGGTGCCGTCGCCAAACCTAACCACGAAGCTCTCGCCCAGGGCCGACGTCTCGCCGTAGGTCTCAACCGTGTTGCCGAGGCCCTCTTCGTAAGCCTTTATGTGGGCGGCGGGCTCTGCCACGCCAAAAGCATCCAGGTCGGGGCTCTGCAGGTCGTAGGCCACATCCTCGGCCTTGGGCAAAAACTTCATCTGCGCGTAAACGTTATCGTCGCTGTGCCTCCAGGCTGTCACCTCGAGCTGCACGGGCATGCCTTCCTTGTTGAACACAAACACGTCGCCATCGCTCTCGAGCGCCTCCCACCCGTTGGCGGCGGCCAGTTCCTCGAAGTTTTTGTTAAGCCCCCAGTCGTAGCTGTCGGCAATGGGGTAGATGGCATAGGTCAGCGGCCTGAACAGCAGCGAGGCCAGCTTCACCGCCTTTGTCTCTATGTCCACCAGGTAATACCTGTATGGGTTCTGCGGGTCGGTGGTCTCATAAAACATTATCGACGAGTTGTAGTAGCTCAGTATTCCCTCGTATATAGCCTCGATGTCCTGCATGCGCTTGCTGCCGAGCTGCTTCTCCCTTGAGTCTACCTCGCTCATAGGCATCTGCCCAATGCCGCGGCAGATGGTCTCGGTGTCCGGCCACGAGGCAAACGTCGGGAACGCCGTGGCTTTGCCCGACGACACCACGGCCTGGCTTATGTTTATCCTCTCGAGGCTCTTGCCTGTGGCCAGAGCCCTGAGGTAGTCGATGTCTGAATAGTCTATCAGGCCCTCCACCGACAACGAGCTTATGCCGTCGGCCACGGCCCCCACCTTCTCCTCCAGCTCACCGGGCCGGTCGGTGGCCACCATCAATTCCTGTGCACTGACATGCAATGCCGCCATGGCCATTGCCACGGCCACGAGCACTCTGTAATATACCTTGCCCATCATTGTCCTCCTTTCATTGCTTTACGGTTATTTTATACGGCTTTCCACCCACTGTCACCACATACGTGCCAGCGTCCAGCCTCACTGCGTATGCGCCCATGGCCACGGCAGTGCCGCCGGCCACCAGCCGTCCCGACATGTCGTAGACCCTGACGTCGCTGCCCTCTCGGCCGCCGTTGCTTACAGTCAGCATGCCCCCGGGCCCTGCCGACAGGTCTATGTTGCCGGCGCCCGCCTGTGCCACTCCCGTGGGGTGCAGCACCACCACCTTGGTGTGGCTGAAGCCCCTGTCGCCCTCAACGCGGGCCTTCACCCCGTCCGTCTGCACGGTGATGGTAAGCCCGTCGCGGTCGGGGAAAGCCCCCTCGCCCACGTGGGCTATGTCAAGGCTGTAAATCACCACGCTCTCGAGCCTGTCGCATCCGCTGAAGGCCCCCGCCCCTATCGACGTGATGTTGTCGGGCAGGATGATCTCCCTCAGCAATGCGGCGCCAGCAAAGGCGTTGTCGGGAATGGCATTGTCCAGCATTCCTTCCGGCGAATACTCACGGGCCTGCACAACCCCAATCCCGCGGGTTGTCCTGACAGTGGCCTGGGCGTGCAGCTCTGCGGCTGCCATCGCCCCCAAGGCAACTAATAGTAACGTCTTTTTCATAAACTGTTTGTTTAATGTGGTTATTACTGTCTACGAAGGCTCCCAGGCCTCCTAAGAGGCCTAAGAGGCCTAGGCTTCCTAAGATTCCTAGGAGTCCTAGGATTCCTAGGCCACCTAGGCCGCCTAGGCAACCTAGGATCCCCAAATCTTCATCTACAAAAATAGCAATTTCATCGTTACACTTTGTTAAACTATCCGATTTTAACTTTTAAAAAATCACATCGCCCGCCCGTCTTGTTTCTATGGCGAACTCCATTGTCCGCCATGCCCGGCCCGCCACGGCCGCCCGCTTAGCCCGGCGCGTCACTTTATGGCATACCCGCCCTTGTCTACATACATCATGGCCTTCTTGTCGTCGGCCACGGCACTGATGTAGCGCTCGTACTCTCGCAGCACGTCGGCAATTATCTCCTCCTGGCTCAGATACTGAATGTCGTTGCCCGAACGCCCGTCGCTGTAGTAAGTCACCGGGATGTACTGCTTGTTGGTGCTCACGTCGGGCGTGTTCTCCTCGTCGATAAGGTACTCCGATATGCTGCGCCGCTCGGCGGCCACGCCATACCTGAAGTTCCATATCCTCTCGTGCCTTATCACAATCTCCACCGACAGGGCCCCGCGGCGCCCCTCGTTCACCTCCACGTCGATGCCCCGGCCAGCAAACTCAGCGGCGAGCTCGGCGAAGGCCGGCCTCACCTTCTGGCTGAAAAAGCGCTGTATGTCGGTTTTCTGCGAGAAGGTGAGTATCTGCGTCAGGCGCTCCCGCCAGTGGCTGCCGTCCCAGTTGCGGCTGCCGTAGGGCAGGTTTGAGCTGTGGTAGAGCATGTCGGTGTGCAGGGCCCTCACCAGGCAGAAGCACAGCACCAGCATTATCAGGCCGAAGGGCAGCGCCATCACGAGCGTCATCGTCTGCAGCGAACGCAACCCTCCGGCGTATAGCAGCGCCATGGATATCAGCGCCAGCAGCACTCCCCAGAAGGCGTTCTGCCACTTGGGCGAGTTGGGCGCGTTGCCCGACGATATGCTGTTCATCACGAGAATGCCCGAGTCGGCCGACGTGACGAAGAACACGGCTATCATGACTATGCCCAGCACACACAGCGCCCCGGCCATGGGAAACTGGCCGAAGAAGCTGAAGAGCAGTATGTCGGGCTGGTCGGCCAGGGCCGAGAGGGCCCCTCCGGCCACGTGGCTGTCTATGTGGATGGCCCCGGCGCCGAACACCGTCATCCACATGAACACAAAGAGCGACGGCACGAGCAGCACGGCCACTATGTACTCGCGTATGGTGCGCCCCTTCGATATGCGGGCTATGAACAGCCCCACAAACGGGGCCCAGCTTATCCACCACGCCCAGAACATGACGGTCCAGCTGGTAAACCACCCCCGGCCGTCGGTCTCGAAGGCAAACGTGTTGAACGTCAGGCCGGCAAGGCGCTGCACATAGTAGCCCAGGCTCTCGCTGAAGGCGCTCAGCAGGAAGGTGGTGGGCCCGAGCAGCAGCACGAAGGCCATGAGCAGCACGGCCAGGCACAGGTTGGCCTCGCTGAGCCGCCTCACGCCACGGCTCACGCCCGCCACGGCCGAGAGTATGGCCACGGCGCTCACCGCTGCTATGATGGCGCACTGCAGGGCGAAGCTCGTGTGGCCCAGCAGGCCTATGTGCACCAGCCCGGCGTTGAGCTGCACCACACCGAAGCCCATCGACGTGGCTATGCCGAAAAAGGTGCTCACCAGGGCAAACGTGTCGGCGACGTTGCCTACCACACCCTTTATGCGCTCGCCCAGCAGGGGGTAGAGGCCGCTGCGTATCGACAGCGGCAGGCGGTAACGGAAGGAAAAGTAGGCCAGTATGAGCCCCATGAGAGCGAAGATGGCCCAGGCGTGCAGCCCCCAGTGGAAAAACGTGGCCAGCATGGCTTCCTTGGCGGGGTTGGCCACGGTGGGCAGCGCCGGATGGACGTAGTGCGACATGGGCTCGGCCACGCCGAAGTACATGAGACCGATGCCCATGCCGGCGGCAAAGAGCATGGCTATCCATGAGAAGAAGCTGTACTGGGGCCTTGAGTTGTCGGGCCCGAGGCGTATGTTGCCGGCCTTGCCGAAGGCCAGCACCAACAGGAAGATGAAGAAGAGCGATACGAGCATGGTGTACACCCAGCTGAACTTGCGGTATACGTACGACTGGACTGCGAGCAGGGCCTGCTCGGTGCGGTCGGGCCACAGGGCGCACAGCAGCGACAGGGCCAGCAGGACCAGCAGGCCGGGAATGGCCACGGTCCGTGTGAAGGTGGTTTTTTCTTTCAGTATGTTCATTGCATCGATAATGGGTTGACCCCCATGCCCCAAAGGGGCGCGGGCGCAAGCCGCAAGAGGGATGGCGCCGGGGGCGGCCTCGGGCCGCGGGCAGGGAACGGCGGCGGAAGGCTCTCGGTGAGAAAAATGCGCGGCAGCCATACAACACAGCCCCTGCCATGGTTGCCGCACGCTTTATGCAAAAATACAGAAAAAATGCGGAAAACGGGACGGCAACATGCCATCTTCCGACAAACAGGCACAAAGCCACACCATAACGGCCACGCCCCATAGCCCCGCGGCGATAGCTTTATGAATATCCGCATGCTGCCAAATGTGAGGAGGAAGAAGACTTTTTCAGGAGGTAGAAGACTTTTTCAGGAGGTAGAAGGAGTTAGAAGGAGGAAGAGGGAGGTATAGGACATTTGCTGGAGGAAGAAGGAGTTAGAGGAATTACCCGCTAAAACCGCTGTCTGCCGACTCCGGGCTACAGCAAGAGGAAGCCTAACAACCGTCAGCTACCTATAACTACTTGGCTACTTGCATACACTAATATGTCCTCTAACTCCTTCTTCCTTCTTCTTCCTCCTTCTAACTCCTGAAAAAGCCTTAACTCCAGCAAATGTCCTCTACCTCCTTCTAACTCCTTCTAACTCCTTCTAACTCCTGAAAATGTTTTTTTTGCCCGCCGGCTTGGCCATTTCGGCAAAAAAGGCTATATTTGTGGCACCCAAGCCTTTGGCTGGGGCAAAGACGAAAACCTAACAACCATACGCAATGATTATGAAACACACTTCGCTGATATGCTGCATGGCCATGGCGGCCATGCTTTGCTGTGCAACAGCCGGGGCACAGCAGCCGCAGGCAACCGCTACGACAGTGGCCGCAGGGCCGGGGGCCAAAGCCACCCTCGAGCGCTTTGTCGGCAACATCTCTACATTCAACCGCCTCTTCCCGCAAGAGAAGGTCTACCTACACCTCGACAACACGGCCTACTTCAGGGGCGAGACGATATGGTTCAGCGCCTATGTGGTCAGGGCCGACCGCCCCGCCCTCACAGACATGAGCCGGGTGCTCTACGTCGACCTGCTCGACCCAACGGGCGAGACGGTGGCCACGCGCAAGGTGAAGCTCGACCATGGCCGAGGCTCGGGCTCGTTCAAGCTCGACAAGCTGCTCACCTCGGGATTCTACGAAATCAGGGCCTACACGCGCTACATGCTCAACTGGGACGCCGCATGGGCCTTCTCGCGCGTGCTGCCGGTGTTCGAGGCGCCAAAGGCCGAGGGCGACTACTCGGAGCCCACCATGGCCGCCCACGACTACCGCAAGCGAATGCCATCGGCCAGGGCCAAGGCCGGCGACGGCAAGGCCCGGGTGCGCTTCTTCCCCGAGGGCGGGCGCCTCGTCATGGGACTGCCCTCGCGGATGGCCTTCGACGTGACCGGGCCCGGCGGCGAACCGCTGCAGGCCGGGGGCACGCTCACCATGGCCGACGGCAGGCGCGTGGCAGTGGAGACGCTGCGCGAGGGCCGAGGGGTGTTCGACTACACGCCCGCCGAGGGCAGCGCCACGCTAACGCTCACCGACTCGGCCGGGCGGTGGCACGAGTTTGAGCTGCCCGGGGCCGAGGCCGAGGGCTGCGTGCTCACGGTGGGGGCCATTGAGGGCGACTATGTCAACGTGGCCGTGACGCGCTCCAAGGGCTACGACGAACCGCTGGCCATGGTGCTCGTCAACGGGGGCAACGTCGACGCGGCCGACATCCTGATGCCTGGCGAGCGAACGGCGCGCAGACGCTTCTTCCGCCCCGACATGGCGCCGGGGGTGAGCCAGGTGGCGCTGATAGACCGCAACGGAGACATAGTGGCCGAACGCATGGTGTTCGTGAGCCCGCAGGCGGGGGTCGACACCATCGCCTTCAGGGCCGAGGGCTCGCTCGCGCCATGCGGCAAGCTGGCGCTCGAGGCGCAGACGACGCCGGGGGTGACGTTCTCGCTGGCCGTGCGCGACAGGGCCGCCGACGCCAACGGGGCCGACGCCGACGCCGCCACGTGGCTGCTGCTGTCGTCGGAGCTCAAGGGCTACATACGCAACCCGCAATACTATCTTGAGGCCGACGACGAAGAGCACCGCAGGGCCGCCGACCTGCTCATGATGGTGCAGGGGTGGCGGCGCTACGACGTGGCGCAGATGGCCGGCAGCAAGGAGTTTGTCAGGAGGCAGCCCATGGAAGACGGGCTCTACCTGTTCGGGCAGCTGCACCAGACCAGCAGGCGCAACAAGACGGCCGGCGTGAAGCTCACGGCCACGCTCTACAACAGGCAGGGGGTGGCCATGGGCGGAAAGGCCACCACCGACTCGGCCGGCATGTATGCCTTCAGACTGCCCGACTGCGAGGGCGAGTACACGCTGCTGCTCAACACCACCAACGCCGAGGGCAAGGCCAAGAACTACAGGGTGGGCATCGACCGCAACTTCGCCCCGGCACCGCGCCCGGTGTGGCCAGCCGAGACCGAGCCTGTGCCGATGGGCGAGGCCAGGCAGCTGGCGGTGCCCGAGGCGGGCTTCGACACGCTGGCCACGAAGCTGTCGATGGAAGACCGGGTGCACATGATAAGGGAGGTGAAGGTAAAGGGCAAGCGGCTCTTCGAGAAGGCGAGGGCCGGATGGGAAAACGAGCAGCGCGGAGCGTTCAAGGCTTACGTGAGGTATGACTGCGACCGGGCCGCCGACGAGATATACGACGCCGGCGATGACACGCCCACCATCTTCGAGTGGCTCGCACAGAAAAACCCGTTCTTCGGAGGCAACGAGGTAGACCAGGGCGACGAGGGCTACGGGCTGGCCGAGCCGCAGGAGCTGCCCGTGGAGCAGCAGCTCTCGATGGTCAACGAGGGCGGGAAGCTGCAGACGGAGGTGAGCCAGATGGAAGACATGCAGACGGAGAGCGCCCAAGACCAGTACAGGGGCTTCCTCACGCGCGACGGCATGTCATACAAGAACAGGCCCATAGTGTGGGTGCTCAACAACACGTTCTACATGGGCACGTCGACGCGGGGGGTGAGCACGGCTGACATTGTGAACATCAGGGCCGAGACGTCCGAGGAGATGCCCCGCTGGCTCGACGAGTACAAGAGCGTCTACATATCTGAAGACGAGGATATATGGCGCAACTATGTCGAGGCGCCCGAACTGGCGCGGTACAGCCCCGTCACCATCTTCCTCTACTCACACCATGAGTTCCCGGCCAAGAGCAAGGGGCTGCGCCACACCCACTTCGACGGCTACAGCCGCGTGGAGACGTTCCAGATGCCCGACTACAGCCTCATGCCGCCCATGGCCGACCACAGGCGCACGCTCTACTGGAACCCCGCCGTCAAGGCCGACAAGGACGGGCGGGCGCGGATAGAGCTCTACAACAACTCGTCGTGCAAGCAGATTGCCATCTCGGCCGAGGGCATCAGCTACGACGGGCGGGCCGTGGTCTACAGGCCGTGAGGCGAAAGTGAAAAGAATTAAGAATGAAAGGTTAAGAATTAAGAATTAAAGAGCGAAAGGCAAAGGGGGCCGGCGCGCCATCGGCGTGCCGGCCCCCTTCCGTGTGCCCGTGTGTCACTTCTTGCGTGGCTTGCGGCGTGCCCACCCCTCCTCGGAGAAGTCGGGCTCGTCGCCCTTGAGCCTCACGCCGTCGTTCTGGAAAAACTGGCGCCAGTCGTCCTGGCGGCCGCCATCGGCCCCGCCGCCGCGCTCGGCGCGCCGCTTCTTGGGCTTGCGGTCAAAGCGGGCGAAGGCCCCGCCACGCTCCTGGCCGCGGCCGCCGCGACCGCCGCGCGACTGTGAGGCCTGGGTGTCGTCGGCGTCGTTGCAGCGCACGTCGCGCCCGCGGTAGCGGGTGCCGTCGAGGGCGCGCATCACTCGGGCGGCGTCGCGCTCGGGCACCTCTATGTACGAGAACTTGTCGTAAAGGTCTATGTGGCCCACCTCCTGGCGGCCGTCAACGTTGCGGTTTACAAACTGCATCACCTCGCCGGGGTAGAAGCCGTCGGCCTTGCCCAGGTTGATGAACAGGCGGCGGTAGCCCTGCTCGGCCTTGCGCCGCCCGCCGGCGCCGCGCTCGGCGCTGCGCCGCTCTTTCTTCTCGCCGCGGCCCGCCGACTGCTCTATCTCGGGGGCGTCGGCGTAGTAGGCCAGGAAGCGGCCGAACTCGCGGCTCACCATCTTCTTTATCACGTCTTCCTTGTCGATGAACTCGAAGTGGCGGTTTATCTCGTCCATGAACGGGGCTATCTCTTCCTCGTTGACGTCTACCTTCACTATCTCGTCCATCACCTTGTAGAGCTGCTTGGTGCATATCTCCTGGGGCGTGGGCAGCTTGCCCTCAACAAACTGCTTGCCTATCTGCTTCTCCACTGCGCGTATCTTGCTGCGCTCGCGCGAGTGGACTATGGCTATCGAGGTGCCCTTCTTGCCGGCGCGGCCCGTGCGGCCCGAGCGGTGGGTGTAGCTCTCTATGTCGTCGGGCATGCCGAAGTTGATGACGTGGGTCAGGTCGTCAACGTCGAGGCCGCGGGCGGCCACGTCGGTGGCCACGAGCAGCTGGGTGAGGTGCTGGCGGAACTTCTGCATCGTAAGGTCGCGCTGCTGCTGCGAGAGGTCGCCGTGCAGCGACTCGGCGTTGTAGCCGTCGCGTATGAGCTTGTCGGCCACCTCCTGCGTCTCGCGCTTCGTGCGGCAGAAGATGATGGCGAATATGCGGGGGTAGTAGTCTACCACGCGCTTCAGGGCCAGGTACTTGTCCTTGGCGCTCACCATGTAGTAGACGTGGTTCACGTTCTCGGCGCCTTCGTTGCGGCTGCCCACCACAATCTCCTTGTGGTCGCGCAGGTACGACTTGGCTATCTTCTCCACCTCGCGGCTCATAGTGGCCGAGAAGAGCAGCGTGTTGCGGTTTTCGGGCAGGCTCTCGAATATCTCGTTGATGCTGTCGGAGAAGCCCATGTTGAGCATCTCGTCGGCCTCGTCGAGCACCACGTTGCCCACGCCGCCGAGCTTGGCCACGCCGCGGTTCTTGAGGTCGATGAGGCGGCCGGGGGTGGCCACGATGACCTGGGCGCCGTGGCGCAGGGCGCGCACCTGGTTCTCTATCGACGTGCCGCCGTAGACGGGCACGATGTTGACGCCTCCCATGTACTTGGAGAAGTCTTTCAGGTCGTCTGCAATCTGCAGGCAAAGCTCGCGCGTGGGGCTGAGCACCAGCGCCTGGGTGTCGCGGCACCGTGTGTCTATGCGCTGCAGCACGGGTATGCCGAAGGCGGCTGTCTTGCCCGTGCCGGTCTGTGCCAGCGCGATTACGTCGTTGCGGTTGCCGAGCAAATAGGGGATTACTTCTTCCTGTACGGGCATGGGGCTCTCAAAGCCCAGCTCCGTGATGGCGCGGCGAATCTCTTCGCTGACGCCCAATTCTTCAAATGTCTTCAATCTAAAAAAAATAAAATAATACGTATTATCGCCCCATGCCCCAGCCCAACTGCTGACGACGGCGTGCGGCGCTTGCGGCTGCAAAGGTAGTGAAAATAACCGAGCATTATACAAAAAAGCTGAATTATTTTGCAGCCATGACCAAAATTGTTACTTTTGCAGCATTATGGAGATTTGTGTTTTCTGCTCGGCAAACGCCGGGCTCGACCCCGACTTCTACCGTGCCGCCGAAGAGTTGGGGCGAATCATTGGCCAGAGGGGCCACTCGCTGGTGTTCGGCGGCACCGACATGGGGCTCATGGAGTGTGTGGCTGGGGCCGCGCGCAGCGCCGGCGCGAGGGTCACGGGAGTGGTGCCGGTGCGCGTCGAGGAGCGGGGCCACACGAGCGCCCACATGGATGTACACATACCATGCTCCGACCTCACCGACCGCAAGGAGCTGATGATGGCGCGCTCCGACGTGTTCATAGCCCTGCCGGGCGGCATTGGCACGCTCGACGAGGTGTTCACCGTGGTGGCCGCCGCCACCATCGGCTACCACTCGAAGACTGTATGCCTGTACAACCTGAAGGGCTACTGGGACAGCCTCATCGCCATGCTCGACGACCTTGAGGCCCGCGGGGCCGTCAGGGGCAGCTGGCGCAACCACATCACGGTGGCATCGTCGGCGTCGGAGCTGCCGCTATGAGCATCGAATGGGGGGATATTTGGGAGTTCTGGAGTTGTTTTAGGAGTTAAGGAGTTAGGAAGTAAAGGAGTTAAGACAATAGCTTTTGTGTACAATGGAGTTATAGGGAGGTAGAAGACAATAGCTTTGGGGGATATTTGGGAGTTCAGGAGTTCAGACAATAGTTTTGGAAGCACGTCACCCTGGGGGCATGGGTAAAGTGGGAAGAGATAGTCAATGCCATTGTCCTCTAACTCCCTGTAACTCCTTCTACCTCCCTATAACTCCCTATATTCCATTGTACACAAAAGCTATTGTCTTAACTCCTTTACTTCCTAACTCCTTAACTCCTAAAACAACTCCTGAACTCCTAAAAACACTCCTAAAAACCGCCCCTTATCCGAGCAGCCTCCGGGCCATGTCGCGTCCCAGCGCCTCGCAGGCGGCGTGGGTGGCGGCGTCGAGGCTCTGGCGTATCTCCACGGGCGTGCCCACGGCCTCATAGTGCAGGCGCGTGTCGTTCCACTCCTTTATCTTGGCCACTGCCTTGCCGGCCCAGGCGTAGCTGCCAAACCAGCCCATGCAGTGGTTCTTTATGTCCTTGCCGGCCAGCTCGGAGAGCAGCACCTCCATCTCGTGGTACAGCCCGGCGTTGTATGTCGGGGCGCCCACTATGAGTCCGCGGTAGCGGAACACGTCGCGTATGATGTACGAGTGGTGGGTCTTCGACACGTTGTACATCACTATGTCCTTCAGCCCGGCGCGGCTGGCGGCGGCGGCCACCACCTCGGCGGCGCGCTCGGTGTTGCCGTACATCGTGCCGTAGCATATCACCAGGCCGGGGTCGGTCTCATAGCGGCTCATGCGGTCGTAGAGCTTCACCACGCGGTCTATGTTCTCGTGCCACACGGGGCCGTGGGTCGAGCAGATGTAGTTTATCTGCAGCCCCGAGAGTTTCTTCAGGGCGTTCTGCACGGGGGTGCCATACTTGCCCACAATGTTCGAGTAGTAGCGCACCATCTCGAGCCAGAACTCGTCGCAGTTGATCTGCGAGTCGACCAGCCCGCCGTTCAGGGCGCCGAAGCAGCCGAAGGCGTCGCCCGAGAAGAGGGCGCCCGCCGACGTGTCAAACGTCACCATGGTCTCCGGCCAGTGCACCATGGGTATCATGGCAAAGCGCAGCTCGCGGCTGCCCAGGCTCAGTGTGTCGCCCTCCTTCACCAGGTGGGTGCCGTCGGCTATGCCGTAGAAGCCTTTCATCATGTCGAACGTCTTGCTGTTGCCGACAATCTTCAGGCCGGGGTAGTATTTCTTTATGAGCCCTATCGACCCGCTGTGGTCGGGCTCCATGTGGTTGATTACGAGGTAGTCTATCTGCCGGTCGCCTATCACCTCGCGTATGCGCTCTATGAAGGGCACGAAGAAGTCTACCTCGACGGTGTCTACAAGGCACACTTTCTCGTCCACTATGAGGTACGAGTTGTACGACACGCCGTTGGGCAGCGGCCACAACCCCTCGAACAGGGCCTTGTTGCGGTCGTTCACGCCAACGTAGTAAATATTGTTTGTTATCTCTTGCATATATGTTTAAATGATGAATTATGGTTATCCTCTTGTCGTTTGCATGTCGTTTGCATGCCGCCCTGCGGCCGTCATCAATCCATGCCGCGGGCGGGCTCCTCAGGCCTGCCGCAGGGCGGCCTTCATCTGCCGCCCGAAGTCCTCGTCAACGTAGTTGCCTATGCTGCGGCAGCAGTTGGCGGCAAAGAGCTGGGCGCAGTGCATCACGCTGTCCCACTGGCCGTCGCTGAGGCCGGCATCGATGTCGGCGCGGGTGATGCCATACTTTATCAGCCCGTAGACGAAGCCGGCGTTGAAGTTGTCGCCAGCGCCTATGGTGCTCACCGTATCGGTGTGCTCCACGGGGTAGTCGCGGCTCAGGCCGCCGGCACCCCTCAGGGCCACCGGGCCTGCCCCCTGGGTGCAGATGAAGTGCTTGCAGTAGAAGGATATCTCGCTGCGGTAGACGGTGTCGGGGTCCGACTTGCGGAACATCACGCCGAAGTCTTCGGTGCTGCCGCGCACTATGTCGGCATACTCCAGGTTCTCGAGTATGTTGGGCGTCACCTTGATGAGGTCGGTGCGGTGCGAGGCGCGGAAGTTGACGTCGTAGTAGAGTATGGCGCCGCGGCTGCGGGCATACTCTATGAACGCAACCACCTGGGGGCGTATCACGGGGTTGACGGCATAGAACGAGCCGAACATCACCACGTCGTCGGGGCCCACGTCGGGGTAGGCGAAGTCGAGCTGGTCGTGGGGGTGGTCTTTGTAGAAAATGTACTCGGCACTGTTGTCGTCGCCAAGGAAGGCCAGCGATATGGGCGACTTGCTGTCGGGATATACGCTCACGTTGTCGGCGTTCACGCCGTTGGCCTTGAGGAACGACACTATCTTGCGGCCAACGCGGTCGTTGCCCGCCTCGCTGATGAACGTGGCGTCGACGCCCGAGCGGCCGAGCGATATCACGCCGTTAAACACTGAACCGCCCGGAACGGCGCCTATGGGCTGGTCGTTCTTGAAGATTATGTCGAGCACAGTCTCCCCTATTCCAACTACTTTACGCATACTGAATCCTTTCCAAGCTGCAAATATCTGAATTTTTTGGCAAAACGGCAAGCAACGCGCCACTTTTTCACAAAAGTTAATTTTCAGCGATGGCCACGGGCGGGCGACGCCACGGGCGGCCGCGCACAAAAAAACATGCCGCCAACTTCGCCCTGTCGGGATTTTACTGTATCTTTGCCGCCATTATGGAATACAACACGCTCACGCTGCCCAACGGGCTGCGCATCATACACCTGCCGTCGGCGTCGCCGGTGGTCTACTGCGGCTACTGCATCGCGGCCGGCACGCGCGACGAGGGCCCAGGCCAAGAGGGCATGGCCCACTTCTGCGAGCACACCACGTTCAAGGGCACCGCACGGCGCAGGTCGTGGCACATCATCAACTGCCTCGAAAGCGTGGGGGGCGACCTCAACGCCTTCACCACCAAGGAAGACACCGTCTACCACGCCGCAATCCTGCGCGACCACTTCCCAAGGGCCGTCGACCTGCTCACCGACATCGTCTTCCACAGCCGATACCCGCAGCAGGAGGTGGAGAAGGAAATCGAGGTGATATGCGACGAGATTGAGAGCTACAACGACTCGCCGGCCGAGCTCATATACGACGAGTTCGACAGCCGACTCTTCGCTGGCCACCCGCTCGGCCACAACATACTGGGACGGGCCGAGAGGCTGCGCACGTTCACACCGGCCGACGCGCTCGCTTTCACGGCAAGGCTGTACAGGCCCGACAACGCCGTGTTCTTCGCATATGGCGACATCGACTTCCGCAGGGCGGCGCGGCTGCTCCAGAAGGCCACGGCCGACTTCCCCCCGGCGGCGCCACGGGGGCCAAGGCCGTCGGGGCCAATGCCTGCCTACACACCCGGCGAGACCACGGCCGACAGGGCCACCCACCAGGCCCACGTCATGATTGGCACAAGGGCCTACAGCGCCCACGACGACAGGCGCATGGCCCTCTACCTGCTCAACAACATGCTCGGCGGACCGGGCATGAACGCAAGGCTCAACATAGCCCTGCGCGAGCGCAACGGACTGGTATACACCGTCGACAGCTCAATGGTGAGCTACTCCGACACCGGCTCGTGGTGCATCTACTTCGGGTGCGACACCCACGACGTGCAGCGTTGCCGCCGCCTGGTAAGGCGGGAGCTCGACCGAATGATGCAGAAGCCACTCACCCCGACACAGCTCGCCGCCGCCAAGAAGCAGATAAAAGGGCAGATAGCCGTGGCATGCGACAGCCGCGAGAGCTTCGCCCTCGACTTCGCCAAGGGCTACCTCCACTACGGCCGCGAGAAAGACCCCGCCGAGCTCTTCGCCATGATCGACGCCATCACGCCAGCCGCCATACAGCAAGTGGCCCAAGAGCTCTTCGCCCCCGACCGCCTCACCACCCTGATCTACGGCAAGCCCTGACAGAAACGCCGGCAGCCGGGAAGGCCCCAACACCCCTCCCGGCTGCCAACCGCCCACTCAGCCAAATCGAAAGTGTTCTCTCAGCTCTCTCAGTCCTCTCAGCACTCCCAGCTCTCCCAGCTCTCCCAGTCCTCCCAGCTCTCTCAGCTCTCCCAGCCCTCCCAGTTCTCCCAGTTCTCCCAGCCCTCCCAGCTCTCTCAGTCCTCCCAGCTCTCCCAGCTCTCCCAGTCCTCTCAGCCCTCCCAGTCCTCCCAGCTCTCCCAGTCCTCCCAGCTCTCCCAGCTCTCCCAGTCCTCCCAGCTCTCCCAGCTCTCCCAGTCCTCCCAGCCCTTTCTCTCTCGATGCCTGTCCGTGGTAGTGCCAACTGCAATATATTTCTATAAATATATTGCAGTTGGCACTTACCTACAGGTATCTGGCTCGCCCACAGCCTGTGCCACCATGCTCCATCCATCCATTAACCATCTTTAACCGCCACCACCACCATCGTGAACCATTTGTGCATAGCCGCCCCCTACCTTTGCACCACGACACCGGGGGCGCCGCAGCCCCCACTGTAATTAACCCAAAATCAACGCAAGAAATGGAAAAAATCTATTACCAGCCGCGGCCATGCCAGGCCGCCATTGAAAGACACATGGCCCAAGAGGCCCGACTGACCAGGGAGGCGCGCCGCATCATGGCCGCCGACCTGGCCATGCTGCTCACAGGGGCACACACCGGGGCGGCACGCTGCGAGGCCTCGGTGACCGACCTCATGGAGGCCGCCCACAACGCATACAGCGAGGGATGCCTGCGCCATGCCGACGGGCAGCCGCTCACCTTCAGGCAGATTGTAGAGCTGACATGCCGGCGCATGGGCATCGGCGTGCCGAGAAACCCCAGGAGCAGGGCCGCCAGGGCTGCCATGCGCAAGGGCATGAGGGGCAACTCGCTGCTCGAGTGCTACAGGCTGTGGCTGGCGGCCGGAGCCGACGGCAACACGGGCCTCAGGAGACTGCAATACAGCCTCTGACGCCATGCAATACTTACCAAACCGACAAGCAAAACAATGATTGGGGAAAAAGCCATGGAAGACAACAAAATGCTGAGCGAGCACTTCTCGCTCGAAGAGATGACACGCTCGGGAGTGGCCATCAGGATGAGGATAGACAACAACCCCGACGAAGAGCAGGTGGAAAACATGAGGCAACTGTGCCGCAACGTGCTCGAACCCGTCAGGCGCCGGTTCGGCGTGACCCGAATCACCAGCGGATTCAGGAGCCAGGCCCTCAACGCCGCCGTGGGCGGGGCGCCCGACTCGCAGCACCTCCGTGGCGAGGCCGCCGACCTGCACATATCCAACATGGAGGTGGGGCGCAAGGTGTTCGACTTCATCAGGCTGCACACCGACTTCGACCAGCTGCTCTTCGAGCGCAGGATCAAGGGGGGCTACTGGTGGCTGCACGTGTCGTTCACCACCCGGCGGCCCAACCGCCACCAGGCGATGCTCGACTAGCGGTGAGAACGGGCCGGGGGCGTCAGCCCTCGGCCTTCACCACGTTGAGGTAGGGATAGGGTATCTCGATGCCCTCGCGGTCAAAGCGCTCCTTGACCGACTTGAGCAGGTCGCACTTCATCGTGAACGCACCGCCGGGGGTGGCCGCCCAGGCCCAGGCCCTAAGCGTGATGGCCGAGTCGCCCAGGGCCATCACCCTGACCACCACCTGGGGCACGCCGGCCTTGCGGTCGGCCTCGCTGCGGTGGTCGGTTATCAGGGGGTGGCGCAGGGCCTCGTCGGCCATCAGCGCCATGGCGCGGTCAAGGTCGGTGCTGTAGGACACGCCCACCTCGACAAAGGCGCACGTGTCGGTCTCGCCATACGACGAGTTGACCACGGTGCTCGAGTTCATCTTGCTGTTGGGGATGAGTATCATGCGGTTCTCGGCGTTGCGTATCACCGTGTGGCGAAGCGTTATCTCGACCACCGTGCCGGTAACTATGTCGTCGACCATCACGAAGTCGCCTACCTTGAACGGGCGCGAGAAGATGATGAACAGGCCGCCAACGATGTTCGACAGGGCGTCCTGCGAGGCCAGGCCCACGGCCATGGCGCCGATGCCGGCACTGGCCAGTATCGAGTTGCTCACCTTCTCCATGCCCGGTATGAGCGACAGCACGGCAGCCGTGCCTATGATGTAGACCACGGCCACCACTATCTGCCTCACGAAACCGGCCTTGGTCTCGTCGATGGCCAGCTTGCCCTGGCGCCTGAGCGAGCGGCGGAAAAGGTACTTGATGAAGGCCGTCACGGCGCGCACAAACAGGTAGATGACGGCTGCCTTAAGGCAGAACATGGCCACCCAGCGCAGCGAGAGGCCGAAGACGGTGGTGTCGAGGATTTCGTTCAGGTTCATTTCTTTGCTTCATTTAGCGCAGGCGCAACATTGCGTGCGGATGCAAAGGTAATAAAACTTCTGCACAAGCGGGCATGGCGGGGGCGCCTTTTTTACGCGCTGTTCCGCTACGGGAGTGCCTGCCGGGCGCGCGGGGCAGGCCAAAAGGGGGATGTACCCCGAATTGTACCCCGCGGGGCTATTGACAGGGCGGTGCCCGCGACGTATCTTTGCAATGTCATCCGGCCGGTGGCAGCATAACTTTAATAATCAACAAAAAACAAAAGAAAGGAAACAAGACTATGGCAGTACAGTACAAACTTTACCAGAACAACAACTCCAGGAGCAAGCAGTTCGGGAAATGGTATGCCAGGGCGGTGATGGTCGACACGGTCGACACCAACAGGCTGGCCGAGCAGATAGAGGCCAACTGCACGGTGAAGCGGGCCGACGTGCTCGCGGTGCTCAGCGAACTGGTGGTGGTCATGAAGCAGGAACTGCAGAGCTCGAAGAGGGTGAAGCTCGACCACTTCGGAACGTTCAAGCTCGGGCTGGCCACGGGGCCGAGCCCCTCGGCCAAGGAGTTCACCGCGGCGCAGAACGTGAAGGACATACACGTGCTCTTCCAGCCCGAACTGCACATCGACAAGAACGGCAGGCGCACGAAGTCGTTCATCGACGGGTGCAAGGTGTCGGAGCTGCCGGGCGGCAACGCCAAGGACGGAGGCGACGCCAAGGCCGACGAGTGACGACGGGCGCACGTGGCACAGCATCTTCAACCAACTGTAACAACTAAAGGGGAAAGGAGGCATTATACATGAAAAACAACACCTGGCAAACAGTCATCAAGGTGATCATCGCCGTGGCCTCGGCTCTGCTCGGAGCACTGGGAGCCACCGCCGCAAAGGCGGCATTCTGATACCGGGGCTGCCCGAGGCAGCCTGACCAACAGGAAAACGCAGGCCCCCGCCGCGAAGCGACCGCTGCACTCTCGTGCACGGAGCGCCCGCGGCGGGGGCCGCCCGCTTGGGCCACGGGCATGCAAAAAACTCACTTTTGAAGCCGGCAAAGGCGCGTATCTCGGAAAATATTTGTAAGTTTGCACACCGATAAGCAAACCACTACATACAATGGACGCAGACTTTGACATAAGGCAGGAGCATGTCTCGGCAGCCGAGCGCGAGTTTGAGAACGCCCTGCGCCCGCTGCGCTTCGGCGACTTCAGCGGGCAGCAGAAGGTGGTCGAAAACCTCGAGGTGTTCGTAGAGGCAGCCAAGTACCGCGGCGAACCGCTCGACCACACGCTGCTGCACGGGCCGCCGGGACTCGGCAAGACCACACTGAGCAACATCATCGCCAACGAGCTCGGGGTGGGATTCAAGATTACCAGCGGGCCGGTGCTCGACAAGCCCGGCGACCTGGCCGGCATACTCACCTCGCTCGAGCGCAACGACGTGCTCTTCATCGACGAGATACACCGGCTCTCGCCAGTGGTCGAAGAATACCTCTACTCGGCCATGGAAGACTACCGCATAGACATCATGATCGACAAGGGGCCCTCGGCACGGTCGATACAGATAGACCTCAACCCGTTCACCCTCGTGGGGGCAACCACGCGCAGCGGACTGCTCACCGCGCCGCTCAGGGCACGCTTCGGCATCAACCTGCACCTGGAGTACTACGAGCCCGACACGCTCATGAAGATACTCAAGCGGTCGGCAGGCATACTCAACGTGCCCATAGACGACGAGGCCGCCATGGAGATAGCGCGACGCAGCCGCGGAACGCCACGAATAGCCAACGCCCTGCTCAGGAGGGTGCGCGACTTCGCGCAGGTGAAGGGCAACGGGCGCATAGACATCGACATAACCACGCTGTCGCTCTCGGCACTCAACATCGACAGCTTCGGCCTCGACGAGACCGACAACAAGATTCTGCTGGCCATCATCGACAAGTTCAAGGGAGGCCCCGTAGGGGTGTCAACCATAGCCACCGCCATAGGCGAAGACTCCGGCACGGTGGAAGAGGTATACGAGCCATTCCTCATCATGGAGGGATTCATCAAACGGACGCCCCGGGGGCGCATGGCCACCGAACTGGCCTACCGCCACTTCGGGCGCAACCCCTACTCCGGCAACATAATGCAGCAATCGCTGTTCGACGACAAAATTTAAATTAAGGATGAAGGATTAAGGATTAAAGATGAAAAATGAAAAATGAAAAATTAAAGGTAAGGGGCGAAATCCGCTCGGGCCAATAGTCGCAGCCACAGGCTGTGCCCCCAGACCTCCCAGCCCTCCCAGTCCTCCCAGTCCTCCCAGACCTCCCAGTCCTCCCAGCTCTCCCAGCTCTCCCAGTCCTCCCAGTCCTCCCAGCACTCCCAGCCCTCCCAGTCCTCCCAGCCCTCCCATCAAAAAACCATCCAACAATGAAAATAGGAATATTCGTAGGCAGCTTCGACCCATTCACCACCGGCCACCACGCCATCGTCCGCAGGGCCCTGCCCCTGTTCGACAAGATAGTCATCGGCGTCGGCATCAACGAGCGAAAGAAATACATGTACAGCACCCGGGTGAGGCTCCAGCATATAGAGGCCCTCTACGCCTCAGAGCCAAAGATAGAAGTAAAGTCATACAACGACCTCACCATCGACTTCGCCGGTCGCGAGGGAGCCCAGTTCATCATCAAGGGCGTGCGAAGCATCAAAGACTTCGAGTACGAGCGCGAGCAAGCCGACATCAACCGAAAGATAGGCGGTGTAGACACCATACTGCTCTACGCCGAGCCACAATACGAGAGCGTGTCGTCGAGCATGGTACGCGAACTGATACACTTCGGCAAAGACGCAAGCGAGTTCATACCCGTCCCGCCCCAAGAGCAGCACACCCCCAGGCAAGCAACATCAAAGTAACGATTATGATAACATACAACGCAGACGGCGTCAAGATGCCGTCAATAAAGAAACGAGAGACCACGGCATGGATAAAAGCCGTGGCCGGGCTATACGGCCGTCGCGTGGGCGAGATAGGCTACATGTTCGTCGGCGACGAGAAGATGCTCGAGGTCAACCGCGAGTACCTCGGCCACGACTACTACACCGACATCATCACATTCGACTACGACGAGGGCGACCGCATCAACGGCGACATCGTCATCAGCCTCGACACCGTAAGGTCAAACGCCGAGCTCTTCGGCAAGGAATACTCCGACGAGCTCCACCGCGTCATCATTCACGGCATCCTCCACCTCTGCGGCATCAACGACAAAGGCCCCGGCGAGCGCGAACAGATGGAGGCCGCCGAAAACCAAGCACTGGCCATGCTCAAATAGTCCACACCGGAAGCCCAGCAGGGCTTCCGGCCAACAGCCCAGCACTCCCAGCCCTCCCAGTCCTCCCAGCTCTCCCAGTCCTCCCAGCACTCCCAGCTCTCCCAGTCCTCCCAGCACTCCCAGCTCTCCCAGTCCTCCCAGCTCTCCCAGTCCTCCCAGCTCTCCCAGCCCTCCCAGAAAAAAATCCGCCCCGGCCGCCCTCGATAGAGTGGCGGCCGGGGCGAACCCCCGGGCTTGCTTCAGCCCATCACTTCACAATCACCTTCTTGGCAGAGCCGTCAGCATACTTCACAATGTTCAGGCCCTTCTGCGGCACATCCCTGCGGCGCCCGTCGAGCGAGTAGTAAGCCTCAACCTCCTGCTTACCAGCTGGGGCCACGCCGGAGATGCCGGCGTTAGTGCCGTCGTTGTGGAATATGATGTCCACCTTCGGGCCCATGGCCACAAGCTCATAGCCATAGATGGGGTAGCCGCCCACCTCGCCGGTCTGCACCTGGCGCATTGTCTTGAGTTGCACCGTGGCCTTGCATACGCCGGTAACCTCGGTATTGCCATTCATTGGCCTTATCACCCACTCCGTCTGTAAATCATTTACGCTTCCGGCAGAAATAATCCCAGATTGGGTGCTCAGCACCTCCGTCACACTACTTGATGGAATACAATTGGTGGGGAAGCATATCTGGAAAGTGCCACCGTCTATCTGCGTCACCTGGTAGTCAACGGCACAATAGACATCTCCCTCTGCCGTATTCTTCACCGACAAGCCGGACAGCACAGCTTTGCCCATATCAATAATACCACCCCCCATGTCGTGCTTCTCATACACCTCCCATGTTGTTCCGTCGGCCACCACAGCCCCGTCCTCGTCAACAAACTGGAAAACGTTTTCGGTCGGGGTGTAATCGCTCTGCGCAAAGGCCATCACACTGCCCATGATGGCTGCAGCACACAAAGTAAACAGTTTCTTCATAATGCTCTAACAAGTTTTGTTATTAATGTTTGATGTTCTCTCTTTTCTTATCTTACCCAATGGTTGTGTCCAAATATGAACCAAAACATTGCACTTTGTCACAAAAACAGGGCAAATTTATGAAAATAGCAGTAAAAGAGAATACTCATAAGCGTTTTTTTATGTTTATTTAACCGCTGTGCCGCGCGCTGTGGCACAGACCGCGCCAACCCGGGCGACAACGGCCGGGCCTGCGGCCCAATGCCCACAACAAAAAACAGCCGGTCGACGTACGCGCGGTGAAAACACCTGTGCGTACGTCGACCGGCTGTGAAACCCGGCACGGCAGCCGTCAGTCGTCCTCTTTTTCCAGCAGCCTGACGGCCTCGAGCACGATGGGGTTCTGCTCGTTCATCACTGCGAAATACTCGCTCATGGTCCACAGGTCGCGAGCCACGAGCGCCTTGAGCTGCAGCCTCAGGTATGGCAGCGTGCGCTCCAGCTCGGCCGTGTCCTTGGGCTCGATACCCTGGCGGCGCCCCTGGCTGATGATGCTGTCGGTGAGGGCACCGGGCACGGCATACGACTTGTTGAAGGCAGCAAACGTCTTGTAGGCAGACTTCAGCGACTTGCGGTGGCGGTCAACATAGTGCAGGTATGCGTTGAGCACTATGCTCTTGGCCGAGAGCTCGCGGTGCAGGCGTGTGTAAACGGTGGTGTCGAGCGGCACGAAGAGGTCGGGCATGATGCCGCCCCCGCCATACACGGTGCGGTGGCGGCGGAGGGTGTAGCACTTGAGCGAGTCGGCAAAGTGTATGCTGTCGGCATTGGTCAGCTCGCCGTGCTTCAGGCGGTTGTAAACGTCCATGGCGTAGTCCTTGGCGTCGCCCTTCACGTAGGGCTTCTGTATGCACCGGCCGGCCGGCGTGTAGTAGTGGGCCACGGTGAGGCGTATCATCGAACCGTCGGGCAGGTCGATGGGACGCTGCACGAGACCCTTGCCGAAGGTGCGGCGGCCCACCACGGTGCCGCGGTCCTGGTCTTGCAGCGCTCCGGTGACAATCTCGGCCGCCGAGGCCGTGTACTCGTTGACCAGGGCCACCACGCGGCCGCTGGTGAAGCTGCCGTCGCCCTTGGCCTTGTAGTCTACGCGGGGGGCCGCGCGGCCGGAGGTGTAGACGATGAGGTCGCCCTTGGCCAGGAACTCGTTGGCCACGTCGACGGCTGCCTGCAGGTAGCCGCCGCCGTTGTCCTGCAAGTCGAGCACGAGGCTCTCCATGCCTTCCTTGCGCAGCCGCTGCATGGCCGAGGTGAGCTCGGCGTGGGTGGTGGCGCCGAAGCTGCCTATGCGCACATACCCCACACCGGGACGTATGATGTAGGCGGCGTCGATGGTCTCGACGGGTATCTTGTCGCGGGTGACGGTGAACGACAGCAGGCCGGAGATGCCGCGCCTTGTCACGCCGAGGCGCACCTGTGTGCCCTTGGGGCCGCGCAGGCGCTTCATTATTTCCTCGCGGGGCATCTTGACGCCTGCTATGGCGGTGTCGTTGACTGTCACGATGCGGTCGCCGGCAACGATGCCCACGCGCTCAGAAGGCCCTCCGCTGACGGGCTGGATGACGAGCAGTGTGTCTTCTATCATGTTGAACTGAACGCCTATGCCCTCGAAGTTGCCGGCCAGCGGTTCGTTGAGTGCCTTCACTTCCTTGGCCGTGGAGTATGATGAGTGGGGGTCCAGCTTTTCTATCATGCCCCGTATGCCGTCTTCTACGAGCTTGTGCTCGTCGACGCTGTCTACGTATAGGCTGTTGATGGCTACCTCGGCTATCTGTAGCTTGCGCATAGGGCTGTCGGGCCCCATGTTTATCCGCAACTGGGCCGAGGCAAGAGATGGCAACAGCAGTGCGGCGGCTATTATCTTTGATGGTTTCATTGGTTTCGTTTTAAGGAGTCTGAAGGAGTTGTTTTGGAGTTAGAAGGAGTTATTTGGGGAGTTAGAAGGAGTTATTTTGGAGTTAAGGAGTCAGGGAGTTAGGGAGTTAAGACAATAGTTTCGACTTATGGCCGCAACTATCCGCCGGCACGGCTTCCTCCCCTTTTTCCCCTTAATACTTAATCATTAATACTTAATACTTCCCATTATCCCCCCTTAATCCTTAATCATTAATCACTTAATACTTAATCCTCTTCCTCCGGGCGGTCTTCCTCTATTACAAGGTTCTCTATGATAAAGTTCTGGCGCTCGGGCGTGTTCTTGCCCATGTAATATTCAAGCAGCTTCTGCACTTGGTCTGTCTTGTGCAGAGTGACCTGCTCGAGGCGCATGTCGGGCCCGATGAAGTGCTTGAACTCGTCGGGCGATATTTCGCCAAGACCCTTGAAGCGGGTTATCTCCGGGTCGGGGCCAAGGTCGGCAATGGCGCGCACCCGCTCGTCTTCAGTGTAGCAGTAGCGGGTGATGAAGTCTGTCTTCTTGCCAGCGTCGGCCCTGGCGTCGGCAGCGGCCACCACGGCGCGGTTCTTTATCTTGGTGCGCCTGTTGCGCACGCGGAACAGCGGTGTCTGGAGCACGTAGACATGGCCTTTCTTTATCAGGTCGGGGAAAAACTGCAGGAAGAAGGTGATGATGAGCAACCGTATGTGCATGCCGTCCACGTCGGCGTCGGTGGCCACAATCACCTTGTTGTAGCGCAGCGTGTCAAGGCCGTCCTCGATGTCGAGCGCGGCCTGCAGCAGGTTGAACTCCTCGTTTTCGTAAACCACCTTCTTGGTGAGCCCGAACGAGTTGAGGGGCTTGCCGCGCAGCGAGAACACGGCCTGGGTGTTTACGTCGCGGCTCTTGGTGATGCTCCCGCTGGCCGAGTCGCCTTCGGTGATGAAGATGCAGCTCTCCTCCTTGCGGTCGTTCTTGGCGTCGCTGAAGTGTATGCGGCAGTCGCGCAGCTTGCGGTTGTGCAGGTTGGCCTTCTTGGCCCTCTCCCTGGCCAGCTTGGTCACCCCGGCCATGGCCTTGCGCTCCTTCTCGCTCTCCTGTATCTTCTGAAGCATGGCGTCGGCCACGTCGGCGTGCTTGTGCAGGTAGTTGTCTACCTCGGTCTTCACGAAGTCGCCCACATACTTGTTTATGCTCACCCCGCCGCCCGGCGCCATGGTGAGCGAACCGAGCTTTATCTTTGTCTGGCTCTCAAACATGGGCTCCTCCACGTTGATGGCTATGGCGGCCACGAGCCCGTTGCGTATGTCGGTGTACTCGAAGTTCTTGCCGTAGAACTCCTTGATGGTGCGGGCAATGTGTTCCTTGAACGCGCTCTGGTGGGTGCCTCCCTGCGTGGTGTGCTGTCCGTTGACAAACGAGTGGTACTCCTCGCCATACTGGTTGGTGTGGGTGAAGGCAATCTCGATGTCCTCGCCCGTCAGGTGTATGATGGGGTATATGCCGTCGGTGGTCATGGTGTCGTTGAGCAGGTCCTTGAGGCCGTGGCGGCTGAGTATGCGTCGGCCATTGTGCATTATTGCCAGCCCGGTGTTCAGGTAGGTGTAGTTGCGGAGCATCGTCTCCACGATGTCGGCGTGGAAGGAGTAGCCCGTGAACAGTGTGGCGTCAGGCTCGAAGAATATGTAAGTGCCGTTCTCGTCGGTACTGTCCTCGGTGGAGTCTGAGGTGAGCACGCCACGCTCAAACGTGGCCCGGCGCACCTTTCCGTCGCGGTACGACCTCACCTCGAAGCGCGAGCTGAGCGCGTTGACGGCCTTGACGCCCACGCCGTTGAGCCCCACGCTCTTCTTGAAAGCCTTGGAGTCATACTTGCCGCCGGTGTTGAGCACACTGACGGCCTCGATGAGCTTGCCCTGCGGTATGCCGCGGCCGTAGTCGCGCACGCTGACGCGGAGGTTGTCTTCGATGTCAACCTCTATGCGGTCGCCGGCGTGCATCTTGAACTCGTCGATGGAGTTGTCGATGACTTCCTTGAGCAGCACATATATGCCGTCCTCGGGCAGCGAGCCGTCGCCAAGCCGCCCGATATACATGCCCGGCCTTGTCCGCACATGCTCCATGTCGGACAGGTGGCGTATGTTGTCGTCTGTGTATTCCACGGGCTGTTGCCCGCCATTTCCAATGATGTCTGTGTTTATGTCGTTTTCATTCATGCTTGCTGGTTATTTGATAGAGAAGGATAATTGATGGGAGGGCTGGAAGAGCTGGGAAGACTGGGAGAGCTGGGAGGGCTGGGAGCTCTGAGAGGGCTGGGAGTGCTGGGAGTGCTGATAGTGCTGAGAGTGCTGTTTACGCCGCTCAATTTGTTTCAGAGCTCCCAGATCTCTCAGAGCTCTCAGAGCTCCCAGCCCTCTCAGAACTCCCAGAGCTCCCAGTCCTCTCACAATCCCTTCCTATAGCACCTCCGGCGCTTGTGCTGCACCTTGTCCAGATACTGCCACTGGCTCTGCACGTTCTCGTTGGTCTCCATCTCCACCTGGCTCTCGCCCCACTTGAAGCCGTACTTCCTGTACCAAGGTATCAGGTCGGCAAACATCAGGGCGTTGGCCCCTTTCATGCGGTACTCCGGCAGCACGCCCATGAGCAGCAGGTCGACACCTTCGGTCTTGTGGAACTTCAGGGCCCGAAGCACGTGCCACCAGCCAAATGGCCACAGCCTGCCGTCGCGGCACTTCTGGAATGCCCTCGACAGCGACGGGATGGTGATGCCCACACCCACCAGCTTGCGGTCGGCGTTCCAGTCTTCCACCAGGGTGATGAGGTTGAGGTCGGCCATGGGCAGGTACATGTCCACATACTGGTCTATCTGCCTCGGGGTGAGCTGCGAGTAACCGTAAAGATCCTTGAATGTCTCGTTTATCACCTCGAATATCTTCTGGCCGTAGCCCTCGCGCAGCACCTCGCGGCGGGTGAGCTTCTTCACGTGCAGGTTGTAGCGTTGCTCAACCATACGGGCCACCTTGGTGTACTTGTCGGGTATCTCGTCGGGCACGAACATCTTGAACTCCACGTAGTCGTTGTCCTTCTCCCATCCGCCCATGGACTCGATGTGCTGCGGGTAGTAGGGGTAGTTGTATATGGTGGCCTGGGTGCCCAGCTGGTCGAAGCCTTCGGTCAGCATGCCCTCGGGGTCCATGTCGGTGAAGCCCAGCGGGCCCACTATCTCGGTCATGCCCCTCTCGCGGCCCCAGTCTTCGACAGCCTTCAACAGGGCCGACGACACCTCGCGGTCGTCGACAAAGTCAATCCAGCCGAAGCGCACGCTCTTGCGCTGCCAGCGCTCGTTGGCGCGGTTGTTGACGATGGCTGCCACGCGGCCCGCCACGCGACCGTCTTTGTAGGCCAGGAAATAGTCTGCCTCGCAGAAGTCGAAAGCGGCGTTCTTGTCCCTCGACAGGGTGCGCAGCTCGTCGCTCCTAAGGTTGGGTACATCATAAGGGTCGCCCCGGTACAGGTCATAGTGAAACTGGATGAATTCCTCGAGGCCCTTGCGGTCGGCCACTTTTACAATTCTTACTGATGACATTTTGAAAGCAATGTTTACTTTTAAAACACGTGGCGCATGGGGAAGCTTGACGATTCCGCCGCGCCCACTGCAAAGGTAGGCATAAAAATCAAAAAGAGAAAGAAATATTTGGAAATTTCAACATTTTAGAGTATTTTTGTAGCCAAACAAGACGATTGCGAAACAACATCAAAATTTGGGACAATGAATAACAAGACTATGTTCGCGCTTGCTCTTGGCTTGCTCTTATCCGCACCGGCAATGGCGCAGGACAATGGCAACGAAGGGCTGAAATCCTACAATTTCGTGGAGGCGCAGGGCGGCATGCAGTTCACGCCCACCGATGCAAAGAACAGCAAGTTGATAACGCCGATGACATCGCTGTCGTTCGGAAGGTTTTTCGCCCCTGCCGTGGGAGCCAGGCTGCACGTGAGCGGATGGCAGGGCAAGAGCGGGTTCGAGAGGGCCGGGCTGAGCTCTTACTACAAGTGGAACTACATTACCACCGACATCGACCTGATGCTTAACCTCAACAAGCTTTTCAGCAAGAAAAGCCACGCCGTCAACGCCATGCTCATCGGAGGTATCGGACTGAACACCTCGTGGGGCAACGACGAGGCCCTAAAGCTGGCCGACAACCCGGAGCTCAACATGCCATTCGCATGGGACGGCACCAGGCTGAGCCATAACATCAGGGCCGGAATAAGGCTTGAGACCGACGTGACGAAACCCGTGGGCGTGTCGCTCGAGGTGACGGCAAACAGCCTCGACGACAGGTTCAACTCAAAATACAACAACAGCGACGACTGGATGATTACGGCACAGCTCGGCGTAAGCTTCCGCTTCGGCCACAAGTACAACCAGCGCAAGGCTGCGCCCGAACCCGCCCCGGAGCCCAAGCCCCAGCCCACACCGGCGCCGAAGCCCCAGCCCACACCGGCACCGAAGCCTGAGCCAAAGCCAGAGCCCAAGCCCGAGACGCTGAAGGAGGAGGTGTTCTACCAGATACGCCAGTCCGACCCGGCAAAGGCTACCGAAGAGCTCAAGGCCGTGGCCGAGTTCATGAAGCGCAACCCCGAGGCCAAGGTGAGCATCACGGGATACGCCGACAAGGGAACCGGCAACGCCAGGATAAACAAGAAGTACTCGCAGGAGCGCGCCAACAAGTTCAAGGACGAACTGGTGAAGAACTATGGCATCAATGCCTCACGGATAATCACCGACGCCAAGGGCGACACCGTGCAGCCGTTTGCCGACAACGACAAGAACCGCTGCGTCATTATCATCGGCCCGGTAAAGTGACACCGGAAAGGCAACACGCTGGGGTCAGCCCCTGACCGGGGTGGCCTTTGAACACACGAGCAGGACGTGGGTCCTGTCTGCGAGGGTGGTGGCGAAGACATAAACGCCGCCACCCTCGCCCAGTTTCAGGCGGCGGCGCAACTCGGCCACAGTCAAGGGGAAGTTCCTCACAGCCACGTTGGCACGGCCGATGCCCGACAACGCCTCGCGCAACAATCGCTTGTTCATCGTCGTGGCCCGCTCTATCACGAAGCCGCGCCCCGGAAAGCCGTCAACGGGCCCGCCCGACACAAACAGGTGACTGTCGCGGCCCAGGGCTTTCACACCGAAGCGGCGCTCCAACAGCCCGAAGCAACCGGCTTTCATCACCGAGGCGTTGGGCTCGTAGACCATCATGCCCCGAAGCCCATCAAGACTTGCAAAGCCACAGGGCGTGGACGGCACGGGGCCAATCCCTGAGGCATCGAAAGCAAAGTCCGAGCCGTCGTTCACGCAGTGCACAGACAACCCGACGCCACAGCCCTTGCCCATCACAAGCAGCAGCTCCTTGCACTCGCCGCCCACCGACACGATGTGCACCTCGCCAACCTCGCCACCCATGTCGGCCACGGCCTTGCGCCAGTCGAGCATGGGCGACAGCTTCACCATCACACTGTCGGCCTTGGCAAGCATCGCGCCGCGCAGCGCGGCCACGTCGGGCGTGCAGTCGCTCACGGCAAAAGTGCGCCCGCCAACCGCATCACGGCGGGCAGGGTCAACATATATCAGGCCCGCCGGGCCCATGCGCTCCAGATATTCAGCGGAATCGGCGCACACCACCTCCGCCCGGCCAAGGCCCAGCAGCCCGAAATTGGCCGAGGCAATGGCACACAGCCCAGGCTGCCGCTCCACATACGTCGCCGACGCAAAGGCAGGAGCCATGAAGGCAAAGTCGACGCCAAAGCCGCCGGTGAGATCCACCAACCGCCCGCCGCCGGCCACCCTGCGTGCCACAGCAGCCTTGTATGCAGCAGCAGCCTCGCCCGAGCATTGCTCCATCGACAGGTGAGGCGGATATACAATGCCGTCAACGGCAGCCCACGACGGCAACTTGCGCCGCGCCATCTGCCGCCCGGCAATCTGGTCAAGGGCAAAAGGCATGTCCACCCCCGGATGCCGCCCGCCCTGCAAAGCCAGCCGGCGCACATCGTCACCGGCATGTTCATTGATAAATGATAAAGTTTCTTGATTCATGACAGTAGTTTTTGGTTTCAGAGCCCAAAGCCCCACCATCCGGTCTCCCAGCACTCCCAGAGCTCCCAGCACTCCCGGCACTCCCAGCTCTCCTCACCCCCTCTTTCCCTTCCTGTATTCCAGTCTGGCCCGGGTCATCTGTTCCCTTATCCCCCTTCCTCCAGGAATCGTTTCTTGGCGGCATCGATAAGCCTGGCCAGCAGATAGTCAGCCTGGTGGATGAGCACAATGGCAATGTTAGCAATAGCCCCGGGCGAGCGCCCCTCCATCCGCTCACGGTAGAAAGCCGAGTCAGGGTGCTCCCTACACACCCTCCTCGTCTGCACAGCCTTTGGCGATTCCTTGTGCCACAGCTCAAGGTTGCGCACACGCAGATAGTCAGCATAGTCGGCCAGCAACTCCTGCAGACTGGCCTTGGCCACATTGTACAGCTTGATTTCAGTCTCTCGCGATGCCGTTGCCGCCGCACTGCCCTCCACAATGTTCTGTTTGCCGCTGCGTGCAGCCTGCAACATCTGGTCAACCGTCCGGTCTCCCCTGGAAAGATAGTGGTTTACAAAAAAGTAAGTGACATCATATATACACTCAGCCTTCTTGTAAGCTATCAGCTCCTCATAATGTCCCAACTGCGGTAAGAAAGCATTCGGCATAAGACATTGATTTCGTTAACATTAAGATTGTCAAACACAATATGCAAATATAGCCAAAATCAAGCAACAGCAAAGCTTTTTTCTTTAGAAAATACGCCCAAGCCGCAAAAACCATACAAATAAGCCAATAAAAGAAAAGCCAAGACGAATTTGCCTTGCGGCATAACGCCATAAAGCTGCATGTTGATGAGGTAGCAGCCTTCCCAGCTCTCCCAGCACTCCCAGCTCTCCCATCACTCTCACCCTTCCCTCAGCCTCCTCTCAAAAGCCATCCTATAAAGCACCCCGGCGCACGTCAGGCACACCGGGAAAGCCCACCACACCCCCACCAGGCCATACCCCAGCCTTATGCCAAGAAACCAGCCAAGCGGCAGCGACACAATGAAATAAGAGAAAAAGGCAATATACATCATAGGCTTAACATGCGCCATGCCGCGCAAGGCGTTGGCAAACGTGCACTGCAACCCGTCGCCAAACTGATAAGCCATGAGCGGTATCACCGTCTGGGCCACCAGGGCACACACCTCACCACTGTCGGTGAACCAAAGGCTCAGCTGACCGCGCAACAGGAATATGGGCACAGCCACCACACAAGCAATGACAAGGATTATGCGGAAACCGGCCGACGCCGTGGCCCGCGCCGCCGACAGGTCGCCCTGCCCCCTGAAGTAACTCACGCGCACGGCCACGGCTGCCCCCATGCCGTAGTACACCATGTAGAACAGCTGCGATACCGTGAGCATCACCTGGTGGGCGGCGAGCGCCGTGGTACCTATCCAACCCACCAGTATCGCCGAGAGCGAGAATGCAGCCGACTCCATGCCCATCTGCAAGGCCAGAGGCCAACCCAGGGCGTTGACACGCCACAACAGATGCCTGTCGAGGCCGCCCGCACGGAACCCCTCGCTGTAGGCCGAACACCGCGGTGAGAAAAAGAACAGCAGGGCGAAGGCCGCGGCCATGCCCACGCGGGATACCAGCGTCGAGATGCCGGCACCAAGCAGCCCAAGCTCAGGGAACGGCCCTACACCGTATATGAGAAGCCAGTTGCCTGCAATGTTCACCACATTGCCGCCAACAAGCACGACCATGGGGGTCTTCGTGTCACCCACGGCATCGAAAAACTGCTTGAAAGTGTTCATCCAGCACACAAAAGGGAGCGAAACCATGTTAACCAGCAGATAAGGGCGCATCAGCGGCAACAGTTCGTCGGGCTGGCCCAACAGGTGAAGCCCAAAGTAAAGGCCCGACAGCAAAACAAGCAGCAGCACCGCCAGCAGCGTACTGCCCACAAGCCCGGCGCGCACCGTGGCCCCTATGGCCGCCGTCTCGCCACGCCCGTGACTGTAGCCCACCAAGGGCGTCAGACCGTACGAGAAGCCCATGGCAAAGATAACGAAAAGCATGAACATGGTGTTTACAAAACTGGCTGCCGCCAGCTCTTCCATGCTGTGGTGCCCCACCATGAGCGTGTCGGCAAAACCGAGCACGATGTTGCCTATCTGCCCTACAACAATTGGCACCCCAAGCGAAATCAAAGGCGAATAATGCCTCGAGAAAGCATATTTCATCATAGCGGGCGCAAAGTTAGCACAATGACACCAAACAGGCAAGCCACTGCGCGTTTTTTAGGCTGGAAGGACAATAAAGAGCCATGGGCCAACGCCGCCACACCCATGCTTCAAGCCACAGACCGGTCGACGGCAACAGGACGAACAGTGGTGGCCGAATGCCGTTTGGAATGAAAAATCCCCGCCGCGGAACGATGTCCGCAGCGGGGAAAGCACCATATATAACTTAAAAACCCAGTCAAGAAAACCACGCCTTACCATCATGGCTCAGGCCAAAAGGCCATGGCTTCAACCAATCTCAATCTTGCGGCAGGCCTTCTTGGCAGCCTCCTCGCATTTAGGCAGGTCAATGGTAAGCACGCCATTGTCGACATGCGCAGCCACCTTGTCCTTCACCACGTCGTCGGGCAACAGCAGCGTCTGCTCATACTTGCTGTAAGCGAACTCACGGCGCAGGTAGTGCTCCTTTTTGTCCTCATCCTTTTTCTCGGCCTTGCTCTCCATCTTGATGTGCAGGTTGCCGTCATCGTCGATGTTGACCTCAAAGTCTTCCTTCTTCAATCCAGGCGCAGCCACCTCAACCACGTAAGCCTTGTCGGTCTCCTTCACGTTGATGGCCGGTGCCGTAGCCTTGGTGCGCGGCATGAAGTCGGTGTCAAAGAAATCACTGAACACATCAGGTATCCATGAGTTTCTGTTCAATACTGGTAACATAATCAATCCTCCTATTTTTTGTTTTGTCCTTTATTGTTAATGTAGCGGCCCCGGCAGCCCAACCATACGGCCCGGCTCCTCGGCCTGCTGGAAGCCCTCGCTTTTGCTCGCAACTCCCGACAACGTAAGTGCAACTAACGTGCCACCCGACAAAAACACGCCAAACTACGACAAACAATGACAAATAGTCAGCAAATATTAAAATAATTAAGCTTTGGTGACAAGAAAGCTGGGAGGGCTGGGAGAACTGGGAGAGCTGAGAGTTCTGGGAGTACTGGGAGTACTGAGAGTACTGCCACAACAATTCTACAGTTCAGAGCTCTCAGCTCTCCCAGTCCTCCCAGAACTCCCAGTCCTCCCAGAACTCCCAGTCTTCCCAGCCCTCCCAGTTCTCCCAGTCCTCCCAGTTCTCCCAGTCTTCCCAGCTCTCCCAGAGCTCCCAGTCCTCCCAGCTCCCCCAGCTCTCCCAGTCCTCCCAGTCCTCCCAGCTCCCCCAGCTCTCCCAGTCCTCCCAGCCCTCTCAGCCCTCTCAGCCCTCTCAGCTCTCCCAGTCCTCCCAGTCCTCCCAGTCCTCTCAGCTCTCCCAGCCCTCCCAGTCCTCCCAGTCCTCCCAGTCCTCCCAGCCCTCTCAGCCAATCACCTTCTCCGGCAGCTTCGGCATAGCTCCGCTTTGAGTGCACACATATGCCGATACATCCACAGCCACCTTGTGGGCCTCTTCCACAGCCATGCCGCGCAGCATGGCGGCGCAGAACGCCCCCGTAAACGAGTCGCCGGCCCCCACAGTGTCAACCACCTCCACGCGCGGCGTGGCCTGAAACGACACATGCCCAGGCGTAAACACATACCTGCCGTTGACGCCACAGGTAAGCACAAGCACGTCAAGATTGTACTTGCCGAGCATCAGCCTGCACTTGCCCTGCATGTCAAGGCCTGGGTATCCGAACAGCCTGCCAATGGCCACCAGCTCCTCGTCGTTTATCTTCAGCACGTTGCAGCGGCGAAAAGAGTCTCTCAGCACCTCGGCAGAATAGAAGTGCTGCCTCAGGTTGACATCGAATATCTTAAGCCGCCCGCCGCCGTCGGGCATGGCGTCGAGAAAACGGTTTATCGTCTCGCGCGACACCAAGTTTCGCTGCGCAAGCGACCCCCAGCACACCGCACGGCAGTTGGCAGCCACGTCGGCCAGCTCGGGCGTAAACGGAATGTTGTCCCAAGCCACGTTCTCGCGTATGTCGTATGCCGGTATGCCGTTGGCGTCGAGCGTCACCGTCACCGTACCCGTGGGATAAGGCACGCGCGCCATGCTGTAGGCAAGCCCACGGCTGTCGAGGGCGGCCAGGGTCTCGTCGCCCAGCCTGTCGTCGCCAACGGCGCTCACGGCCATAGAGTTGAAGCCAAACTGGCTCGTGTGGTAAGCAAAGTTGGCCGGCGCCCCGCCGAGCTTCTTGCCGTCGGGAAGCACATCCCACAGTGCCTCGCCGAGCCCCACGATGAAATCGTCTGATCTATCCATTCCTTATATCATTTTTTAAAACATCCCAACCAAAGCCCGGACACGAAGGCGCAAACCACGAAAATACGGGGCACAACATCAGAAAAGAGGTCTTCATTCACGGCATATCTTGCCTAATTCCGCATCCGGTGCTGAAAGAGCATGCAAACTTATAAATATTTTTTCAAATACAACGCTCAATCAGAGGCAAACCGTTTTTAGGCGACAACTGGCGGAAGGGTGCAAAACGGGCCACAGGGAGGCTTGAAACGGGCCATACGGCGGCGCGGAACGGGCCGCGTGGCGCATAGGCCGGGCGGCGGCAGAAAACGCCCCACGGGGCGCGGAAACGGCCTCTGCGGCCGTGCGGACGGCCGGTTGCTGCAGCAGGCCGTGCGGCAGGCCGCCCCGGGCAACGGCCCCGGGCCCTGGCCGCAGTGACATGACTGGCGTAGTGTGGCTGCGCACGCTGCCGTCACCGCCCCTGGGTTGAGGGCACGGAAAAGCCCCGCTGGGCATCTCTGCTCGGCGGGGCCGTAAAAAGACATTATCAAAGTAAATTATTGATTGCCTGCATTATGGCTCGACACAGCCAATCAGTCGGCCAGCTTGGCCTTGATGAACTCGCGGTTCAGGCGGGCGATGTTGGCAATCGACTCGTTCTTCGGGCACTCGGCCTCGCATGCGCGGGTGTTGGTGCAGTTGCCGAAGCCCAGCTCCTCCATCTTCATTATCATGGCCTTTACGCGCTTTGCGGCCTCGGGGCGTCCCTGGGGCAGCAGTGCGAGCTGGCTCACCTTTGAGCTGACGAAGAGCATTGCCGAGCCGTTCTTGCATGCTGCCACGCATGCGCCGCAGCCGATGCACGTGGCGCAGTCCATGGCCTCGTCGGCGTCTTCCTTCGGTATGAGGATGGCGTTGGCGTCTTGCGGCTGCCCTGTGCGCACGGTGACGTATCCCCCGGCCTGTATTATCTTGTCGAACGCGGAGCGGTCAACCATGCAGTCCTTGATGACGGGGAATGCCGCCGAGCGCCACGGCTCTACGGTGATGACGTCGCCGTCGTGGAACTTGCGCATGTACAGCTGGCATGTCGTGGCGCCTGTGTTGGGGCCGTGCGGGTGGCCGTTGATGTACAGGGAGCACATGCCGCATATACCCTCGCGGCAGTCGTGGTCGAAGACGAACGGCTCCTTGCCCTCTTCGATGAGCTGCTCGTTGAGAATGTCGAGCATCTCGAGGAAGGAGGTGTCGTCGGGTATGTCCTTCATCTCGCGTGTGTCGAAGTGACCCTCGGCCTTGGGGCCGTTCTGGCGCCAGAATCTCAGGGTGAATGAAATGTTTGCCATATCTATTAGTCCTTATAATTTCTCGTTTGTACTTTTATTGCCTCATACTCCAGCGGCTCCTTGATGAGCTCGGGGGCCTTCTCGTCGCTGCCCTGGTACTCCCAGCAGCCCACGTAGAAGTAGTTCTCGTCGTCGCGCTTGGCCTCGCCCTCCTCGGTCTGGTACTCCTCGCGGAAGTGGCCTCCGCACGACTCGTTGCGCGACAGAGCGTCGTATGCGATGAGCTCGCCCATGGTGATGAAGTCGCGCAGGTGTATGGCCTTGTCGAGCTCGGTGTTGAGCCCTTCCTTGGTTCCGGGTATGAAGAGGTTGGTTTCGAACTCCTTGCGCAGCTTCTTTATCTTGTCGAGTCCGGTCTTCAGGCCCTCGGCCGTGCGGCCCATGCCCACGTACTCCCACATGATGTGGCCCAGCTCCTTGTGTATGGAGTCTACCGAGCGCTTGCCGTGGATGCCCATGAGGCGGTCTATCTCGGCGCCTACGGCCTTCTCGGCCTCTGCGAACTCGGGCAGGTCGGTGCTCAGGCGCGGCCATATCTTCTGGTCGGCCAGGTAGTTCTGTATGGTGTACGGCAGCACGAAGTAGCCGTCGGCCAGTCCCTGCATGAGGGCCGATGCACCGAGGCGGTTGGCGCCGTGGTCAGAGAAGTTGCACTCGCCGATGGCGAAGAGGCCAGGTATGGTGGTCATGAGCTCGTAGTCCACCCAGATGCCTCCCATGGTGTAGTGTATGGCGGGGTATATCATCATCGGGTTGTAGTACTTCACGCCGTTGATCTCGTTGGCCAGCTCTCCGGGGTTGACGTCGGTTATCTCCTCATACATGTCGAAGAGGTTGCCGTAGCGCTGCAGCACCACGTCGATGCCCAGGCGCTCGATGCTCTCGGAGAAGTCGAGGAACACGGCGCGTCCGGTGTTGTTCACGCCGAAGCCCTTGTCGCAGCGCTCCTTGGCTGCGCGGCTGGCCACGTCGCGGGGCACGAGGTTGCCGAATGCCGGGTAGCGGCGCTCAAGGTAGTAGTCACGGTCTTCCTCGGGGATGTCGCTGCCCTTCTTGGTGCCTGCCTGCAGTGCCTTGGCGTCTTCAATCTTCTTGGGCACCCAGATGCGGCCGTCGTTGCGCAGCGACTCTGACATGAGCGTGAGCTTCGACTGCTTGTCGCCGTGCACGGGTATGCAGGTGGGGTGTATCTGCACGTATGACGGGTTGGCGAAGTATGCGCCCTTGCGGTAGCATGCCATGGCTGCCGAGCAGTTGCAGCCCATGGCGTTTGTCGACAGGAAGTAGGTGTTGCCGTATCCTCCGGTGGCTATCACCACGGCGTTGGCCGAGAAGCGCTCGAGCTTTCCGCTGACGAGGTTCTTGGCGATGATGCCGCGTGCGCGCCCGTCGACAACCACCACGTCTTCCATCTCATAGCGCGTGTAGAGCTTCACGCGGCCGGCGTGTATCTGGCAGCTCAGCGCCGAGTAGGCCCCGAGGAGCAGCTGCTGGCCCGTCTGGCCCTTGGCGTAGAACGTGCGCGACACCTGGGCTCCGCCGAACGAGCGGTTGGCGAGCATGCCGCCGTACTCGCGGGCGAAGGGCACGCCCTGGGCCACGCACTGGTCGATGATGTTGTTAGACACCTCGGCCAGGCGGTAAACGTTGGCCTCGCGGGCGCGGTAGTCGCCGCCCTTCACTGTGTCGTAGAACAGGCGGTAAACCGAGTCGCCGTCGTTCTGGTAGTTCTTGGCTGCGTTTATTCCTCCCTGTGCAGCTATGGAGTGCGCGCGGCGCGGCGAGTCTTGTATGCAGAAGTTCAGCACGTTGAAGCCCATCTCGCCGAGCGAGGCGGCTGCGCTGGCGCCGGCCAGGCCCGTGCCCACCACGATGACATCGAGCTTCAGCTTGTTCTTGGGGTTCACCAGGCGCTGGTGAGCCTTATAGTTGGTCCATTTCTCGGCCACGGGGCCTTCAGGAATCCTTGAATCTAATTGTTTAGCCATAACCTTTGGAATTATGAATGTGATTTATGATTTAAGATTTTAATAACATACGCCACACAGGCTGGGGGCTATGCCGAAGGCGAACGCGAGCACCACGACGAGGAATCCCAGCATGAGCAGGGTGGAATAAACGAGGCCGATGACCTTCCAGCGGGTGAACCACACCTTGCCGTTCCATCCGAAGGTCTGCATGGCGCTCCAGAATCCGTGGGAGAGGTGGAACCAGATGGCGACAATCCACACGATGTAGAGCACAACGTAAACAGGGTTGGCAAACGTGTCCACGATGTAGGCGAAGCCGTCGGCCGGGTCGTGTGCCACGCTGATGCCTGTGAGCTCGGCGAACATCATGTTGTACCAGAAGTTGAACAGGTGGAGCAGCAGACCGAGCAGCACGATGATGCCCAGCACGAGCATGTTCTGCGAAGCCCACTCAACCTTGGCGGGGCGCGTGGTGACGGCGTAGCGCTCGCCTCCGCGGGCCTTGAGGTTCTGCATCGTCAGCATGAAGGCGTAGACGATGTGGATGATGGCCAGGGCTGCCAGAGCCACTGTGGCCACAAGAGCGTACCAGTTGGCGCCCAGGAACTCACAAACCATGTTGTAGCCTTCTCCCGAGAAGAGGGCCACGATGTTCATTGACATGTGGAATGTCAGGAATAGAATAAGCGCGACGCCGGTAACCGACATCACCACCTTTCTACCGATAGATGAATTGATTAACCACATAAATGATTGAAATTAAATTATTTAACTGTTAGAAATAAAAAATATTCCATCCTGCCGCATGACCGCAGCCAGCCGTCCATTCACTGTCGGCCCATGAGTACCGCTACTTGATAATAGGTAAACATCTACTTATTTTAGACCGCAAAATTACTATAAATTAATGATTAATCAAAGTATTTCTGGGCAAAAAATCAATTTTTATTCTTAATTTTGCGCCGTACTTTATCAGGCACGGGGGTTGGCAAGCCGGCCTCGCGACATACGGAGCGCCT
>OJQN01000150.1_pt1 | contig 38723 bp, 50 predicted proteins | sample 1598881 | NCBI WGS metagenome assembly OJQN01 (sample SAMN03922512, study PRJEB24848) | human gut metagenome | isolation source: stool sample | host: Homo sapiens | place: Germany | collected 2010-02
TAGATTTGCATTTTTATAAACAAGATGATAATGCTTCGCCCCACACCATGAAGGACGCTACTGGAGTTCCACCTGATAGACTATGCATTTATGTCAGCAGAGCATGACGTAAGTGCATAGTCCCTCAGTCGGAAGGTGCCCACGAAACGACATGCGGTATCTTACAAACTGAGTAGGTGGGACGCAAGCGATTCCCACTTATTCAGTTTGCCACTACTGCATGCCCATTCGTCGAGAAGGGCACTGGCTCACAGCATCCTCCTTCATTTTCCCTCCCTTCCACCTTATTATAATATCCTGGTCTTCCTCTTTATAAGCATTCTGTCTTTCCTTATAAATCTTTCGGCTTTCCTTCTTTATAATCTTCGCCCACGCCATAGTCCAGTAAGTATGAACAGTTAGCCAGGGTGTTGTTCTTTCGCAGGCCGATTTTATCGACTTACGAAGGAACAACACGCTGGCTTTTTAAACTGTTGATACTTGCTTGGACTATTCCCACCCAGCTTTTTTATCCCTTCAGTCATTCCCAGTTATACTTTTTTCTTCTTACTGAAACCAGAAGGCTTTGATTCCGTATCGTCTTTGGGATTTCGGGATTCTTTTTCTGCAAAGTTATCGCAAGCGACCGCAAAATCTGCAAAATGTTTACGTATATAATTAAATATCAGTGCTTTATAAGTCGAAAAGTGGAAAAAGAAAGAAGCGATTTTCTTTGTTTCGTCACAAACAAGCAACAAATTTCGCAAGATAAATCGCAAACTTTATTGGGTTCGCTTCTTTCTCGCTGCAAAGATATAACAAAAAATTGGATTCTCCAAACATTTCCGCTATAATATAATAAGGTGTAAGGGGCGTTTCATCGGGGTTTGTTGCCGTTTCGTTGCGTACTTGCTTCGTTTTGTTGCAGATTTGTTGCCGATATACTTTTGTTGTAAATGGGGCTTGTTGCATATTTTGTTGCGAATTCAACATTATTTGTTACTTGTGTTTTGTTTGTTTTTATTACTTGCTCCTTGTTGCTATTTGTTTTCTTTAACCGCAAAACTTTCTATAATAAGAAGATTTTTCGTACCTATAAATATCAAAATAGCAATATAATGAAAATAGAACGCCCCGACATTATCCCAGATAGGTTTTATACACCTTTGGAAGCTGCTCTTCTTTTGGAAGTCAATGAGCAAACCTTGTTGAAATGGTCTCGCTATCCTTCATCAGGTATCACCAGATACCACACAAAAGAAAATCATTTGCTACGCTTCAAGGGCTGTGATTTATTGATCCTGTGGGAAGGTGAGGAACAATAATTCCTTAATCTTTAGCCCTGCTACGTCCTGTTATGCTCTGTTATGTCCTGTTATGCTCTGTTATGTCCTGTTATGCTCTGTTATGTCTTGAATTAGTTAAACTTTATTTCTTTTGCCATAATTTCAGCGTATAAGTAACTAAGTAATCAATATTTTTTGTATCTTTGTGGCGAAGCATTCAAACTAAGCGTTATGGAAAAGGATTATAAGAACATCAACCGCATATCAGAAGCCGCAACCAACGATGTAGCGAGTAAGCCCGATAACGAAATCAGGGCAGAACTTGTTAGTGTCGAAGTCGTAGGCGAGGATACGCCGCGCAAGCATTCAAACAAATATGAGGCTTGGGGCGTAATAGCCTTGTTGTCTCTTGTTGTCTGGGTTATCTGCCTGACGTATTTTGCTTTCAATAACCAATCGGTCAACGGCTTGTTAGCCCTTGGCGGCTCTACCGCATTGTTCTTCCTGTCTATTGGGCAAATGGTACTTACAAGTTCCGAAGAACTGAACGGCGAAGCTATTTAGCCGTTTTCCACTTTCACAATATATCTTTATGGTTGCCAATTCCTGAAACGATATAAATAAAAATGGGGCTCGCCAACTCGTGACGTGCCCCCGTTTAGTATAATTCAATTTTAATCTTTCAGTGAAAAGGAAAAGTTCAGTTTCCGTGCCGCAAATGAGAATTATCAGCGTTTGGGGCTACGATAGTATTTCTTTTTGTGCAACAACTTATTTTCAAGATTTAACTTTTTGTTAATTAACTCTATAACTTTTGAGGAAAACTTCCTAAAACAAAGGCTTCCTTTCTAAGTGTTGACATCGACCAATCAGCGTTGACGGTCAATCTTGTAACGTCTGCCCCGGCTTTGCTGTATGGGTCAACAATAAAGCGAATATCGCCAAATTGCCCCAAAGGCTCTAGTCCCCAAACTCCAAAACCAATACCGTCAATGTGGCTTGTTTGGAATACCGGGAAACCGCCGATTTTGCCGTCCTCGATGATCATCAAACCGCTTCCGGTGTCTCTTGGTGTGGCTTCAAGGATTGCGGCGGTTTCGGCGTTCATGCTATATGCGCCTGTTCCGTCATTCTCCACGCCTTCGGCGAAAACTTTTCCACGCATCTGCAAAAGTTCTTTATAAGTTGGAACATCAGCGGCAAATGTTACCTTGTTTTTACAATCAACAAACGGGCCGTGAAACTTCTTGTTGTAGCCTTTCGCCGTGGTGCTTGTAATAAACATACAACGGTTTATCAGGCGTGCAACTGCCAACGGCATTTGCTGTTGTACGATTTGAAGTACAATTCCGGTTGTTTGGTTAATTGTCTGGTTGGTTACATCAATTGAAATACCAAGTCTTACCGGAGTTGGCTTCAAGGCTTCAATATCAATCTTTGAATCTGCGAGTTCTACCGCTTCATCGGCGATCGATGCTTCAACCGTGCCAACAACTGGCCAACAATACTCGCCTTGCAAACCTGTAAGAAGAGGGATTCCTACTTTGTCGTAAATTAGCCCGGCTTCAAGTGGCTTCACGATGTCGCCAATTGTGAGCGGCACGGCTGCGACTGAATTTGCCACGGTCTGCCCGACAAAATCACGTTTCAAAACTTGCGAGTTAACCGACTGTGTGCCGTTCTGTGTGGCTGAGCGAAGGAAGGAATCAAACGCCGCCGCTTGGTCTGTCACGTCCACGAAACCGCCGTTAACGTTTGCGGCTTGGATTCGGGCGTTAATGATTCCACTTTCACGGCGCAACGTCTCAAACTCTGTGTTTTCGGCGTCGTTTCGTGCTCGGTTCTCCTTCTCGCAAAGGTCGGTAATCTCATTCATGCGGACTTGGATCTGCTCCAGGCGTTCCGCAAATTGTCGAATTTCGATTCTTTTCTTTTTCATTTTTGAAAAACCTTAATTGTTAAACTTATGTTTATTAACTCTAATTTCTTTTTGTTATAACTGCGCCTTCTGTCGTGTTTTATGGTTTACTATTTCTTTGGTGACTGCGGCTCTTGCTTGGCCGTTCCTTCACCTTGGATTTTCACCGAATTTATAGGGGCCACATTGCAAGAAATGAAAGTTACGTCTCCGCCTTCAATTGGCTTCAAGTCTTTTCGCCGTCTCCACTCGTTTATTGTCATTACTCCGGTGTTAATGGTCTTTTCCATATAAGCGGCTTCCGTGGTTAGGTCTGTCGTAAACAATGGGGACAAATCAAACATGAATTTGAAATCATCTGCCACTGCCCCAGGAATCAACTTGGCTTTAAACTCGGCTTCAAACTTACGCAATATAGGGTTTAACGTATCTGTGATAAATGTCACTTGCGCCATATCGCTCGCCTTGTAGTTGTTGCTTTGTTGAGCAAAAACCTTATCAGGGTGAACGCCAAAAAATCGGCAAATCTCTTGAACGCCGAATTTTTTGTGTTCCAAAAGCTGCATATCAACGGAAGTCATAGAAATCGGCGTAAATTGAACTTGCCCCGGTAAAGAAACAATATCTTGACCCTGCTTGAATTTTCCGTCCACCGATTCCGCCGTCTTGTCTAACTCCTTGTCTTGGTACTCTCCAAAACCTGTTGTAGTGTGGTCGTTGCTTACAATTCCCTTAATGCGTCCACCTTTAGCAAATAATTGCTTTGTCTGGTTATCTGCCGTTGCTTGGATTCCAAGGGCTGCGGCTGCATACTGAACGGTTGAAATACCCGTCCGGCCACCGTCTAAGGACATATTGCGCAAATGAATAATTTCTTCTGGGCAAAAGACTTCACCATAAATTCCGTTATATGGGTCGTTGACCGTATAAATATCAATGTTCGGCGTGTGGCTTACAGTGTGTGGGCTGCAAAGTATCAACTCCTGCAACGTTCCATTATCTCCATATCGGGGGATAATATAGGCATTTCCCAGAAGGCACATTTGAACAACTGCGTTCTTTATCAGTTCATAGGCTGTTGTATGTTCATTTGGTTTAACGCCGATAATGTAATTTGTCCGGTCTGTCTTGCCGTCCACATCTACGAAATAACCTTCTGCACGATTGCGGCGTTTCTTTCTGAATGGAAGTCCGGCTACACCTGACGAAAGTATTTCAACGCAACGATATACTGCGGCGATTTTGGTTGCTTGGTATTCGTTCCCTACCTCGATAACATTCAAGCCACCGGGGTAAGAAGATGCAACGGCAGAAACCAATGAGCCGGAGACACTGCGCTTTTTAAATATCTTATCAAATAACTTCATCGCTCAAAATTTTAAATGAAGGGCGAAACACTCGGAATCGCCCCTCGGCACTTTCAAAAACCTAACTTGCTGAAACAAGCCCTTCACTATTCGGGTATATTCGTGTAAAGGTATTCCTTTTGAGTGCTCCAAGTAGTTATCGGGTCTCTTGGGCGGCTGCTTCCTTTTCCATACGTGCAATATAATAATAACCTGCGCACAATGCGTTTTTAGGTTGTATTATTGTGCCATTTACAGCGTGTAAACGATTCTTCTTTGTGTGGGGGCTTATTCTTTGGGCTTTCCCCCCACGGCTGCAAAATTCCTTGCGTGTGGAAAATGGGGTAGGTGAGGTTTAACTTAAAGTGTTGCCCAAAATAAAAACACTCCCCCCGGTTCTCGGGGTGGTACACCTTGGAAAAACTTTTTGTGTCGATTGTCTTTTGTCTATCAGTTCATACAAATTTGTTTGCTTCCTTGGTGGCTCTGTCGTGCCTTTGCTTCTGCCCATTTTGCCGGAGTATTATTGCAGCTTTGCAAGTTGGTTGTTTGCTTTGGGGTGTCGCCTGTTGCTTGCTCTAAATATAGAGTATCCCTTTTCTTGGCTTGTGTGCTGTTGGTCTGGATCCTTGCCACGGTGTCGGCTCGTTGTTTGTTAACTCTGAAAACATATCGGCGATTTCATCGGCTATTGGCTTGGCAACGTCCTTTGATTTTTGCTCTTTTGTCTGCTGCGCTCTGTCCGTGTGACGAATAAAGGAAACAACTAAAAGTTGCATTATCTCGTAAATTGATTTAAATCCCTGCTCGTCTTTTATTTGGTTCAATCTGTCATACACTTCGCCCGGAACCTTAACGGAAACAGTCTTTGTACTTGTGTCCGTTTTTGGTGTGGTGTGCTCGCCTTGTCTTTTCATTGCTTTGGCGTTGTCTTTTTCGGCTTGTGCCATGTTATATAGTTTAAACTTCTTCATGTTCTTGTTTCATTTATCGTTAATCAGGTGCAACGCTTACGCTTTACTACCTTTGTACACTTGGTACAAAAATATTTCTAAATAATATATTTTTCCTTATTAGGCTGCATTATTATATATAATGCAGCCTAATTACTTAATTTCTCTTAAATAGATATATTTTTGTACCATTTGTACCATATTGTTATAAGTGCCTAATAACTAACTTTTTGCCCTTGGTACAAAGAGAAAAACAGCCAATATTCTGTACCATTGTTTTGTACCAATTGTACCAAGGGCAAAAGGGTGGTACATTTTGTACCAAACAATTTTGTACCAACCTTTTGGAGACGTTCAAATGTTGTCTTCTTCCTCGTCTGGGATTCTAACAAATAGCTTTCTAGCCCTTGCGTAACATTGCCCTGGCTTGGTTCGTTGGCTCGTCAACTTCCAACCGTTGCAACGTTCCAAAAGGGCGTTGATTCTCTGTGCTGGATATTTCTTAACCAATTCATCGGGCAATTCATTACGGATAACTTCGGCGGTCACAAACTTACGTTTAACCGTGCCCACGGCTTCAAGTGGGTCTCTATATCGGAAGAAACTTCGCCTTTCCTCTTTGTTCTTTGTTTCCCAATCAGTCGGCAAAAGTTCATCAAGAAATGATTCTATTATCGGCAAAAGATCATCTCCCCCGGCTTGGTTGCATTCGTCCTGAATCTTTTCGGCTTCCTTGTCTAAGGATTCGGGCAAACACAATTCTTCGCCTTCCATGTAGTATTTATAGGCTTCAGCCCACAATTGCCCAACGTTGACTTTTAAGTCGCCTAACCATGAAGAAACACGCCCTTTCCCCTCTGCCTTGACTATCCACCAACGGCGGTTGCCGTGGTCGCCTGTAAGGAAGTATTCTTCGTTTGTTGTGGCTGCAAAAACGCAATGTCTTGGATAATCTTCTACCGTTCGCCCATACGCTGCCCTGTACGTGTCTTTTTGCTTGCTTATAAACTGCTTTGCGGCTTCTGCTTCTGTTCTCTTTAGTCCGTTCAACTCGCTAATTTCAAGTATCCACGCCGAATTTACGGCTTCAAACTTGGCGTTATCTTTAGCCGCAAATGAGAATGAATCAGAAAACCAACTCCCGGCAATGGTATTAAAGAAGGTGCTTTTGCCTATACCTTGCGGGCCTGGAATAGTCAGAACGTAATCGAATTTTATTCCCGGCTCGAATGCCCTTGCAACTGCTCCAACAAACCATTTCTTTGTTATGGTTCGGGTTAACTCTGTGTCTGCCGCTCCCAGATAGTCTATTAAAGCGGTTTCTATACGCTTTGTGCCGTCCCATTCTTCACGCCTTATAAAGTCCTGAACTGGGTTGAAACTTCGCTCTGTAGCTGTTGTTTGCAGATAGTCAAATATACTACTTTGGCGTACTTTGATATTCCATTCTGTGAAAAAGTACAAACTAATCTTTCCTGTTGATTCCTCATTTATAATTGCGCCCTTTGTGTTTTTGAATCGCTCGGAAAAGGAAAAGTCTCTATTTCGGAAGGTGTCAAACTTGATTTGCTTTAACTCTGGGTCATTCAGGAACAACAATACAAGATTTGTCGGCGTGTTCTCGACTTCCATTTTTTTGTTGAGTGTTAGCTTATCTTTCCATGTCTCGCCGTCCTCCTGTGTCTGCTCGCTTCCAAGCTGCCCCGATTCCTCAAAGTCCACGCCTTCAAAATCGTCTTTTACAGATTTTGCCCTTTGCTTTAGAATGTATCTTTTTACCTTGGTGTCCTTGGTTGCCAATTCACCCATCTTTAAGAAAGAAGGGCGGCGATTAATCGGCGTATCTTCTTTTATGCCCGTGTCCTCTGCCCCAAACTTGTGAATTCTAACCAAATCGAAGGCGTTGCAACCATGTTGACCGTTTAATCTTGCCGGGTCTGTGGCGTGGTTGCTGAATGCGTAACCGTCTTTATAGACAACTAAACCGCCGTATGTACTTCCGTTCTTATACGTATATCTGTCCCCTTGTAATGTGGGGGCGTAAACATCTGGAAGAAACTTCTCGATTGCTTCTTCAATCGTATAAGCATTACAGAAAGCCCCAACGATTCCGGCTTTTGCCGTTGGGTCTGGTGCCTTACGTTTGTTGTTTAGAATCGCTTCGGGGGTCTCGCTCTTGTGCATAGGCCACGAAGATACGTCTTTCCAATCTTTGTACTTTTTGAGAATCTCTTCCGGATCCAAGATTTCACCGTCTTGCCAATCAAAGAAAAAGTCGACATCCTTTGGAGTGCTTGGCCAAAACATCAGCCTTGAAGCCTGAAACGTTGTCGGGTCAAAATACTCCATGCCTATTTTGTCGGCAATATATCGGGCCACGGCTTCGTATTGTTCCACGTTGGTACTATCTGCCAACGGAATAATAATTCTTAATCTCGGGGCTTCCTCTGTGTGCTTATGTGTGGAGTATATACAAGCGGCAAAACTAAAAGTTGCTTTGAAGCCTTCCCAGATATTCGAATCTTTCTTCACGTTATCAGCATCAAGCGTTACAACGGTTCGCCCGATTAAGCCTTCCTTTTTTCTTCGTCCATTGGTGGCAAAGTAACCGCCAACAAAACCGCCAACATCTTTAATTTTACTTTGTTTAGCCTTATCCATTTGCAGATACTGCACCAAAGTTTCTTTTGTCTTGGTGGTATTGGCACATCGGTTTAATAAGTCGCTCCATGTGGTTTCCTTATTTTCCCAATTGGTCGCTTTACTGCTAGCCCCGACAAAGATTGTTAGGGCTGTATCATGCGAAGGGTTGAGTTTTCTTGTTTCCATTCTCACAAAAGATTAAAAGGGGCGTTTTGTTATTGCGCCCCTTCCTGTTATACGTTCAATTTCATCTTTACCACGTCTCTGTAATAATCAGTTTCGGAAAAAGTCATCTTTCCGTTTGCCAATCGGTGGAAACCAGGTCTTGGCGTTGATGTATATACTTGTACTCGATTTGTGTAAGTTTTGATATTCTCAATACCTGAAAAGGTAGAGTTGCTTCCCTCTGCGCTTTTTTTCTTCTCGGCGATCGCTTCCGGGCTTAGTTTATCAACTTCCAATGTGTACAAACGTGGGTAATACTTCTTTATCAACTCGGGCGAAATCGTTGGCGGCATTGTCGTACATTTTGTAAAAATTATAACATCTGTCGGGAATTTAATTTTTCCCAATTCTTTCGTTATCATGTCGCCAAACTCTTGTATTTCTTTTGGGCAAACATACGCATAAATTCCACGGTTTGGATTTTCTTCAATATCTTTTTCAGAAACGTGGGTTTGAGCGTAGGCCATTAACAAAACTTCTTTGAAGGTCATTGTTCCAGATAAGATAATACACCAATTAAGGCGGTTAAAACTTCGTCCGATAAACTCCTTTACACCTTCAACGGCTTTTGCTAATGTAGCGTTAATAGAATCAACCTTTTTGAGGTCGTCAATTTCTTTTTGCTTGTAATATATAAACATATTATGTCCTTCCCTTACTTTAGTTTAACAATCCCTTGAATACTTCGGCGGCAACCTTGCGGCTCTCCTGTATATACTGCGCTTGTGTATTTGTTCGCTTTGCCGATACTGCGCCCTGTGGTGCTGCCATAGGTTTATAACCTCTCTTTTCAAGGTCTTGACAACTAACTTCTGTTTGCATGTATGCCGGGCGGCTTACGAGTGAAACGTCCTCCATGTAGCGGATATTCATCACGTGCCGGGTCGGTGTGCCGTCTGGTTTCTTATCCCAAACAACTGAATCCTCATCGGCTAAATATGCAAATGAGCTGCCGAAAATGTCACCACGCTTTACGAGTTCTAGGGCTGTATCTCCGTCCGTGGTGTTCGGTGCTTCAAATCTGTATTTCAGTCCGTGACTATCAATTGATAATTCGAGCGTTCCTTCACCATTGCGCCAACGTGCAAGTAAACGTTCCGGGTTATGCTCCAGAAGGCAACGAATATCAAAAGACTTTAGCTTCACTTCATCAAGAGCCGCTCTGTCTATTGTCTCAATAAAATAACCGTAACCGTCACAAAGAATTTGTGATTCTGCCCCAAAAACAATTGCATAGCCTTCAATAACTCGGCTTTCTTTGCCCTGTGCATCTCTTACGAGAATTGGGCGTGACTGCTGCCCCTGGGTGGTTCTCAATTCAATTTTTTCCATATCATCAATTAAATTTTAATGTTTTTATTTGGAAATTTTCCCTATTAACTTTATTGTTCTTATTGTGTCCCTTGCTAGCTTGTTGAGATTCCCCCCAATATCTATAAGTTCGGGATAATGAGCGTTTGCCAAACCTTGCATTTTGCAGATAGCTTGATAGTAGGCTGTAACATCGCATTTTATCCACTCTTTAACGTTCATGTCGTATGCACAATAAAGTTTGTAGCCGCTTTGCTCTGCATACTTTTTCAAGAATATCAAGAATATATTAAACATCGGCAATTTGTCCGGCTCCAATTGTTTGCCTTCCGTGTTGATCGTCTTTTCGTCTGGGCTTAGTCCGCAAATCATTGCTTTGAAAAGAATCTCACCGTTTTTTTGTGGGACAAACATTTCAAGACTACAAGCTTTGTTATAAAGGCCTGCAAACATTTTCAAGTGATTTCCACTTTTCTGTTTTGCATTCTTGATCATGCTTTTTCTGATTTCCTGTTCCATTGTCTTGTTTCTTTGAAGTTGTGCAACGATTAACGGAATAATACTTGATTGGCCGCTTTCTGAATCATTGCAACTGTCGTTGGTTGTACTTCTGACTTGTTGGAAAGTAACCACTCGTCAAGGGCCAATCGGTCAAAATATATGTACCTAGACGGCTTACCTTTGACTTCTGGGCGGCTGAATGGTATTGCGCCCTTGCTTGTCATTTGGTAAAGGGTGTATTTGCTTATCCCTATATACTGCGCCGCTTCATCGGTGTTCAAAACTCGCTTCTGCTGAATCAGAATCTTTGCTTCCAACTCTCGAAACTTAGTTTCTAAATATTGCTTTATTTCTTCATTCATATTGCTTTGTTTGTTGGTTTGTGCTGCAAAGATACGGCAATAAAAAAAGGTCTGAACCGAAATTCAGACCTTTATTGTAATGTGTAAACAAGGGAGTTAACAATATTGTTAACAACTGCGCTTTGTTTACACATTCTTATATATGATATTCAATAATTGGGTAACTAAATCATCAATACTTCTATCGTTTGAAACGAGTTGTGCTTTTGCCTTGCTGCAAATTGTCCTTAGCGAATTTTTGCCGAACTTTTTTGTTTTCCCCCCTTTTCTATAGACAAACCATTTTCGGGTTATACTCCAAAGATTGTTTTTTCTCATATCTGCTTTTACCTTAGACTGCAACTTATCTATAAGCAAAACAAATTTCTTAGTGTCTCCAACTAGCAAATAATCCTTACTGCCAAACTCGCTAATATCTTCTTTGTTGGTGGCTCCCATTAGAAAAGACTTAAATCCCGCTTGCAGCTTTCTAACCGAATCTTTTTCCCCTTGGCACAATATACCATTTTGGGTAAGTTGTGTTATATAGTCTTTGAAATCTATAAATCGAATATCGGTTCTAACTTCGGTTTGTCTGAAAAGAGAGTCTCTTTTTTCCTCTTGTGGTGGCAAATCGAAACAAACAATTTCGGGTTTTCGGTGCTCCTCGTTCATTTCTGCGCTTTCTACCGCCTGGAAGGGTTCAACGCCTGCGACTTCGCCTTGATCGATTGGAAAAGCTGCAAACCTTGATACTTGTTGCAGCTTCTCCAGATATTCGATTATTCCTTCAACTGCATTCAGGCAACGGCGTATATAACAACGCCCGGGGGCTCTTGTGCCCTCGGTTGCTGTTAGATACTCTTCGGCTTGCTCCTTAATGCTTCGTGCGTCCTGAAGGTTACTGAAAAGAATCTTCTTTCCGTCTTTGCCTGTTCGCTCGGCGGCTTTCAAGTCCTCAAAGAAGGGGAGTTCATCAACTGTTTCGCCTGTCTCTGCTGAATAATCGGGAACGCCGTAAATATCAAACCATTCTTCCCCCTTCTGTGCGAGTCTCTTTTCTCGCTTTGTGTCGCCCCTGCTTTGGGCTTCTGCGATTTGTCGCACATATTGCCCAAACTTCAATATATCTTTCATTGTACTTGTTCCTTATAAATACATTGTTTTCCAACATTTTATTATCTCCGATCCAGTTACTAGTTTCTGCTTAGAAACCTTTCGAACACGGAATTTAATATCGCCATTCGCCGCATATCGTGCGAGTGTGTGGCGGTCTATCTCTAACGCCTTTGCCGCCTGGCTCATGTTATAAAGCCCTGTTGGCGTAACTTGTGGCTCTGTTATTATCATATTAATCAAACTTAAATGCTTTGTCTTGAAGGCCAATCGCCTTCTTTTTACTCTCGTTAATCACTTCGGCGTAAATCTGGGTTGTGGTAATATTAGAGTGTCCCAACAACTTTGAAACGGTCTCTATCGGTACGCCCAAAGATAGGTTGATCGTTGCCGCCGTATGTCTGGAAACATGAAATCTAACCTTCTTATGTATCCCGGCATCGTCTGCCCATTTCTGCAACTTTTCACCCATTCTTGATTTATAAAAATCAGGAAAGATTAACTCATTGTCTGCCGCTCCGTTTCGTTCTGGCATTACGTGGAGTGCCAAAGAAGGCAAAGGCAAAGTTTCTTCCTGTTGGGTCTTTTGTACTTTCAATTTCACCACCTTGCCGAAATACTCATCGTCAAATATTTGCCCCCATGTAAGGGCAGAAATGTCGCTTGCCCTCAATCCCGTGGAACAACCAAAAAGGAAGGCTCTCTTCAACATATCAAAATAACAAGGTGTCTTTATAAGCTGCTGCACCTCTTCCACGGTCAAATAATTGACATTTGCTTTGTGCTTTCGGGGTCTCTCGTTTTTGGCAATCAAATAGCACGGATTTACGTCTATGATTCCCGCCTGTACCGCTTTATTCAAAATACCACTTAGGGCACTATAAATATTATGTTGGGTTCCAATACCAATATTTTGGGGCTTTAAACTTTTAACGCTCTTTTTGTAGGCTGAAGTCTTCAGGAAATCAATAAAACGCAAAATAGTATCTCTATCCAATTGTGCGAATGTTATCTTTGTCCCTGCCACAAAATCTTTGAAATGGTTGTACAATCCCGGAATGTCGGTTAAATGCACATGTCGTTCTTTGCTTTCTTTTATTGCTTCGTCCTTGTAGTGCTCTATATACGCCAAAACTTCCATTTTTCGGCGTTCCACCGATTGGTTAAAACCTAATTCGCCGTTTTGCTTGTCTATGATTCTTTGAGCCTTGACGGCTTTTGCTTGTTCCCACGTCTTGTTGTTTCGGGTCTTGTTAATGGTGTCGTTACGTCCATTTTCAGGCACTAAATACAAGGGTTGGTTATCTATATTAACGGTTTCACATTTGTGTTTACCTTCCCCAATATACATATCAAGATATATCACGAAATTCCCGTTTGCACGTTCTCGGGTTCTTAACTTAATAGCGCCTTTTTCTTTGTCTACAAATCGGCGTTCAAAGTCTTGTATCTTACCCTTTGAAGGGTCGTTCTTTCTTGCTCCCATGATTGAAAAATATATAATTCTCTGTAGGTCGTTCCACCTTTCGCCGTCTTGAACGCCGGGCGTTGGGTGGAACGAAAATTCTAAATCTCTAAAACTTTATCAATTATCGCCTTGCTCCTTGTCTGTGCTTGGCTGTTGTGCAACCTCTGCAATATCAGGTATCAATTTGCCGCCCTGGGTCTTGCAGCTTGAAACTATCTCCAGAAGGGCGTTAATCTGTTTGTCCTTCTCTTGAATTTGTGAAAAATAGAAATCACTTAGCTTTTTGGTATCTTCAAGCTCACGATGTAAAGCGTTGTTGGCACTTGCCAAAGATGATATAATATGCTCTTTGGCTTTGTTGGTTCGCTTGTAAGCGGCTCTTTTCTTGCCGTTGTCGAATTGCTCACGGTGGCTTTGTCCGTGTCTCTTAGTCGAAATAAATTTGTTATTCATGTTCCAATAAATTAAAAGTTTGCGAAATGCTTGTTTGTAATGCTTGATTTTACTTACTTTTGAAATAAGTTATGGCTTCGCCTTTGTCGGCTTTTTCAGCCACGGAAAAGGCTCGCCACGGCGGCGATTATAAGTGAAGGTCTCGCCGTCCTCATCCTCAATTGTGATAACTCCGCCGAAAATCGTTGAATACGATTTTCCAATGATACGTACCATTTTCCACTCTGTGTTTAATGGTCTCAGGGCTAAAACCTTTAGCCCGATTCTTACTTCGCTGTATTTCATATCTTGCAAATTAAGTTGTTAATATTTAGTCAATCTTAGTTGACCTTTCCTTGTTTGTGACATTGCAAAGATACAAAAAAATATTGGAACGTGCAACAAAATAGCAACAAATAATGCACAAATAAAGAATAATTAACACATAAACAAAACACAATAATAAGTGATAAAATAGATACTAAAAAGCTGTTTTACAGCGGTTTAATATTGTTTTGGTTGTGTTTTATTTGTGCGTACTTTGGTATCGTATAACTTGTTTCTGCAAAGTTATCGCGTATCTGGCAAATAGTAAGTCGTGATTCGGTAACAATCTTCCTTTTCCATGAAACATGTAAAAGAGTATTCTTCCCATCAGACTTGCCTTATTGCCTTGTACGCAGTTTGAAAAGCAGAAAAAGCTTCCCGATCCCAAGTCCGAAAGGACTTAACGAAAGGGAGAAAATAAATTTAGAGACTATGGCAAAAGATTTCAACAACCGCCTGATTACTCCAGAATTGGAGAAGGCAATGCAGGACTATCCGCTCTATTCCCAGGATAGCAAGAAGAAGGATGCAGTTTGCATCGCAGTGTTTTTCATCGGCAACGCTCGCTGGTACATTCTTGAAGGACAGCGAGAGAATGATGATTTTGTGCTTTTTGGCATCGTTGTAGGTCTGGCTGAGACTGAGTACAGCTACATTTCTGCCAATGAAATGGCAAGCGTGGAACTGGACGCAACCAAGTTCGGACTCGGCATGGTCAGAGTGGAGCAGAGAAAGCCATTCCAACCATGTCAGCTTTCTGAACTCTTCGACAGAGAGTTGCAGTCTTTCCTCAGCAGACTTTACGATTGAAAACATTTTTCTCGGTGGGTAGTGGCTGATGGCTGCTACCTGCCAAGTAACAACACTTAAAGCAATGAACATGGTACAGGTTTACATCAAGGGACAGGAGGATAAGGAGTTGAGCAGCTTTTTGCGCTATTATCCGGTACGTATCAAGAACATCGGTATGGATGCTTTCTTCGACCGCCAGGTTATCTATGATTTCAAGGATGGTCGAAACCATGCAGATGTGGCGAAGTGCGTGGCAAAAATGCTTGTCAAGAAGTTTGGTCGCAAGGTTCGCAGCGTTGTCTTCTCTTGCGTTCCTGCAAGCAGTCAGGAGCGTAACGAGGCACGCAACAAGAACTTCTCTGAACTTGTCTGCAGGTTTTCAGGAGCAATCAACGGCTTTTCCCATGTCAAGGTTGTTGGCGAACGAACCGCAGTTCATGGCACAAAGGTCAAAAAGGAAGAGCGAGCAAAGCGCTTGAAAGAAAAGAATAATATTGAGGTGGATGCGAACTTCTTCAAAAACAAGATAGTCTGCATTTGGGACGATGTGGTTACTACCGGCACTTCATTCTGTGCCTACACCGCACAATTAGAACAAGTAGGGGCGCACGTAACAAACGGCATTTTCCTCGGCAAGACATCATATAAATACGTACAACAATGAAAAGAAAGAACATGACAAAGTTTGATAAGGCTGTTTCGGCAGCCTTTACAGGCCATCGCTTTTACAACTTCTCGCAGCAGGAGGTCATAAGAGAGCGATTGACCAAAGCCATCCTCGAAGCTTACGAGCATGGCATCAGCAATTTTATTTCGGGATTCGCCATCGGTATTGACTTGATGGCAGCCCAGATTGTGCAGTCGCTGAAACCTTCCTGCCCAGGAATGACGCTTACCGCAGCCATTCCTTTCAGAGGTCAGGCTGATAGGTTCAAGCCCTGCGATAGGATGGTTTATGATGGATTGATGGCTTCAGCAGATGAGGTGATCATCCTTTCAGAATACTATTACACCCGATGTTTTCTTGACCGAGACGAGTTCATGGTTGAGAATGCGTCCCTTCTCATTGCCTTCTATGATGGGAGAGAGAAGGGTGGAACCTACTACACTTTCAAGAAAGCCAACTGTTTGGGCATTCCGGTTGTGAATATATATTGAATAACTCGCTAAATATCAAGCTTATGAATGAATTTGTTGACATCATCGTTATCTACATTGTTCTCCGTGCCATCCTCGCCTTCCTGGGCGCATGGTGGCATGGAGACGGACGCAACGATTTCAGACGAGACCGATAAATCAGCCGAAAATGTAAAAAGTTACGGAGATAATTCATATTCTCCGTAACTTCTTACATTAAGCCTCCATTTTTGAAGTTATTGGGTTTCCCTCAGTTCTTCTATGAGGTTTTCAAGAATATAATCATCGCTCATAAGCTGTAAACCATATTTCGGGTCAGACAGTTGCTGGTACACCTTAGTAGTGTAAAACAAGTTGAGTGCCCTTTCTGCATCAATATGCAGAGCTTCTGCCAGCATCATTATTATTCGGCTTTGTTTGCGCCATAATACAGAATCCCTCATAGTCAATCCTCCTTTTCTATTTGTTCTGACGAAACAAACGACAGATAGTTGTCAACAATCTCTTGGTTCAATATGCAGAGTTGATGATTTACAGCCTTGTATTTCAATTGTCCTAGGGCTTGCTCGGCTGTAATGACATTGTTCTCGTAGTCTTCTACAGTATCAATGACATTATCGTTGGCAACGCCACCTTCCACGATGTCATACATGGTTTGCTTTGTACCTCCTTTACGGCAATCAACTACATATTCCAGCCATTCAAGATTGTAACTGTCGAAGATTTTAATGCGATAATCTTTACTCTTTACCGCATCGTAATCAAATGAATATATAGACAATGTCGGTAGGGCATTACGTCCTTTTCTTTCAGCAATAGTCTTTGCCCATGACGAAGCCTGTAGGCGCAATTTGGTAAGGTAGAAGCCTTGCCCAAAGTCCACCTTCTTTCTTCCTAATTTTACAAGTGGTTTACCAACTTGTATATAAGAGCCATGATATAGTGTTATCATACTTCTTTCTCCCAGTTTAATAAAGTTTCACTAATGTCGTCTGCCACCCAGTCAAGGCTTTGTGTATGAAGGTCTTCATACCGTTTAATCAGCCTACGGTGAATCAGTCCCTGTTTCAGCAGGCGGTCGTGCATCTCCTTTCCGGAAATGCCCAATTTCCGTGCTCCACTCTCTATTGCCATAACGGCGAAGTGAATATGTCTGTATGTATCGTTGTCTGAATATGCCATATTCTGTATTCCGTTTATTTTGTATTCTTTATTGTTTCTTCATGCTCTAATCATTTGATAGATATGCGCCTGAATCTATGGGATAAGCCAAGTTCAACCCCATATTGGCACTATATATCTGCAAAAATACAAAAAATATTCAGAAAAGTGATTTAATGAATGAATTTTGTTTGCAGGACGAACTTGATTTAACCTTATTTATATGCTAGAGGGTTGTTGATGGCATCTTGAATAACCAGAAATCCTTAATGACCTTAATGACCGTGACCTTAATGACCGGAAAACGCCCCTAAACATTTATTTGTTTTTCTGATGAAACTCCTTCCTTGTCTTAGCCATTACTTCTGTAGCCCTATCATGGGTCTCTATAAGCAATGGGCTTTTGTGATATTGCACAATCTTGACCCCGACAGAGTTGTGCCTTTTCTTTTCCTCGATGCATTGAATGATCAAGTCCGGATTGGCAGATTTAGCCGTTGGAGTCTTGTCAAAGTTCTGAATATAGGCAGCGTTGGTCAGGAAGAGAATGTCGGAACCTTCCGGTATTTCCTGCATTACTTTCACCATGAGGGTTAGCATCATGCGGAACTCCGTGGTGTGTAGGTCGCTGATTACATCACGGCTGATGATGTTGCCGTTATGCTCAATTACAACGGCAGCACCACCAGCTCGCTCTTTATGGCCATAATCACATGAACCACCTATCCAAACGTAATATGTAGAAGTATCTTGTGTCATAATTATTTTATCTTCAATGTCCGCAGATATTCCTTCTGCTCGGGCGTGATTCTGTAGCTCTCGATGGCCTTCTGGATTGTCTTGTTGTGCGTCCAGGGAGCAAGGCGGCGTTGCTCGATGTAGGGAATCGTTGCGTCCCATTGCTTGGCAAGGGCTGTGGCAAAGAACCAGGCTGCCATCATTTTTACGTAATACTCTTCGCTCATTATTGATGCTGGAATTTCAAGATATTCTGCCTTGAAGTCTTTATCCAGGTAATGAAACATAAGTGTCTCTATTCCAAAGCGACAAGTATAGACGTGTGATGATTTACTCCAAGTCTTGATTTTCGTCAGTAACTCCTTCTTGTGTTTGGCAAACACCTTCGGAGACATGATGTCGCAAACTGCCCAGTTGTCCACGAATGGCAGGAAGCTGTCTGTCAGACGAATGCACTCTTCGTAGTCTTTCACCTCGGAGATGAGGAGTCCGTGAAGCATGTTCTCATCGTAGTATTCGTGAGGAAGCTGCTGAAGGAAATCCTCGCATTCTTTCTCCTTTGTAAATTCTTTTGTGAACTTGCGGAGCACAGGCACACGAATGCCTATGAAACTTTCCAAAGGCACTCCCGGTGTCAGTTTGGCTTGGAAAGCAGCATACTGCTTATCCTGCATGGCGAACAGTCTTTCTTGAAGTAAAGTCATAAATTCTTTGTTTTATAATGCAACATAGAAGGAGCAATTGCCTCTTTATTCCATTCTGCCATATTTCATTTCCATGCCCTCCTTATCATACTGCTTGCGCTTGCCGGTTGGTGGCTCAGTAAGTGTGATGCGAACTACAGCCGTGCGTGACAAGGAACGGGCGATGCTCTGGTCGAAAGCATCCATGTGGTGAGGAAGAAAACGCTCACAGATTAGTCGGAGACCATGAATCTTCTCTGCATCCTCGGTCACGATTTCTGCCTTGCCGAATGCAATGGCTGATTTGAATTGCAGGGTGAAACTGCCGTCCTTCGGACCAACCGTAGGCGCACAACGGGTTACGGCCGAAAGGCAAACCTCGGGATGAGTCTTGATTATCTCCAGTTTTTTGCCTTCCAAGGCACCATGAAAATACCAATTCACATCATCATCTGATGCGAGTGACAGCGGTAAGCCGTAAGGTTTGCCGTCTTCGTCAATGAAACTTACAGTTATATAAGGAGCCTTGTGCATTACTTCCAATGCCCATTGGCTGTCCATTGCTCTTGATTCCTTTCTCATTTTTATCCAATTAATTTAATAATCTGTTTATCCGAAGCATCAGGCAGGATTTCTTTCAGATGTTCGAAAATCCTCTGATAAGATTCCTGGGGAGTTCGGTTGCATTGGCAAGCCTCCCTGCCATAGAGATCTTCGGGAGTATTCAGCAGCGACCAACCCCAGCCATATTCGTGATTGTGCTTGTCACGAGGATAGATGAAATCCTCGGTCACGATGTAAGTCGCCATTTCCAGTCGGGTGAGATAACCGTCAAACTTGCTTCTCATTCCTTTTCCTGTAAAACCGCAGGCTGCCCGAAGTTCTCTTGTGATGAGACTACCGGTAGATTGAAGCGTGCAGAGAATGGCTCCTTCTATTGATTCATCATCTGGGCGAGGGTATTTGCTTCTTCTGTAGTTACAGAAGTCCGGCCACCATTTCTGGCTGATGAATCCTGCTTTCTTGTTGAAGAACTTTCCGTACATACATGGCATTTCCTGCACAATCTCGCCCTTCCATTTCCATAGCGGCCAGTCCCAACCGCCTTCAGGAAGTCTTACGTAACCGCAGTCTTCCGCCACGATGTCTTCGGCATAGATGCCTTCAATGCCGCTATCAAGGAGGGGGAGGAAGCCGATCTTCTGAATCAGCTCCATCATGCCTGTTGCTGAATATATTTCTGGAAAATTCATTTCCTTAAATATTTAATTAGAGTTTCTATGGATTTAGACTTTTTTCCAACCTGAGCATATCGCTCAAATATACTTATGTCCATATTCCTGAAATCTTCTATTTCCATTCGGATGTCCTCCTCCAAATAGTTCTCTACATCCTTCAGGTAACGTAAATTAACCTTCGGAGAATTTGCGATTAAGTCACAGAGAGCTTTTTCTGGTGTTGCCATCAGAAAGGCGTAACTTTGCATATTGATGCTTGTAATCCCTATTGAAAAGGCTTCTCTTGACATGTTCTTATACTCAAAACGCCCGACAGGAGTATCAAAACTACGGGAGTGCTTTAGTGTCATAGACTGAGTAGTATAAACAGCTTCTGGTATTAATCCATAATAACGTAAGGCAGTCTGCATAGACACATACGAAGGAGCATAAAGATGATTGGCTATCAGTTCTGTGGATAGAGCAACACGAGACACATTTGGGGCTACCACATAAAGCCCCTTCTTGAGTCGGATAATTTTATGAGCCGCCTCAAGACTGCGTACTTTCTGATTCCCTGCTTCAATGTTTGTAAACAATGAAGCTATAGCTGAAGTACTGACTGGTATGTTACCTATATGTTCTAAATCCATTATCATGGTGCAAAAATAGTAAAATTTGGAATAGAAAACGAACTTTTTCTTGCTTTTCTGTTCTGTTTTTGACTATTATTTCAAAGCCTTGCCGTCGGAGAAAGCGTTACCGACTTTCTCGCCCAACTGGATATAGCTATGATGAATAGGGTCGAAGACAATCAGCTCCATCTTTTCCATGTCTGGATTTCCGTCTTCTGCCAGATACTTCTCATCTACAAGAATATTGACGATTTCAGCAACGAGATAATAGCCGGTTTCGCTTTCGTCATACTTCTCCTTGATGCGGCACTCCAGGGTCATCGGGAAATCGGTGAACACAGGAGCGTTGACCATAGTCGCCTTTTCGATATTCCAGCCCGTCTTCTCCATCTTCTTCGGGTCGTTCTTGGCAGAAACAATGCCCACTAAATCAGAAGCCACCATGGTTTTCTTGGTAGCGAAGGCAACGGTAAACTCGCCGCCAAGCTTCAGGTTGTTTGTGGTGACGTGATTTCCCATCGAGATCATAATCTCCTTCATGTCCCACTGTCCTGCCCAAGCAGCGTTCATTGCGTTGGCAACTCCTTCCTTATTATATGTGCCGATAATCAGCACAGGCTGTGGTGCAAACCACGGCTTTGGTGCAAAACTTTTCATATACTTCGTACTTTATATTGTTATTATTTTAAATGTCCTTGTTGAATCATTTGCAGGTTCTCTGCAGTTTGTCTGAGTCTTACTATATATATGATCATTTGATATTACTTCTAATGTCTGGATTTGGCTCTGGTTTCGCAGCCATCATTGGCTGTTCCTCAGGAAGTATGTATCTGCTGCTGATGTGGAGACCAGAATCATTGTTCGCTTCTATCTCTCCACGCAGTCGTTCTTTCAATTTGGTGTTTCTGTTGATTACCGTCAGATTACGTATTGCATAAGCGAGAGCTTTGGGCTGGCCGATAAGCACACAGATTTTTTTAGCTCTCGTAATGCCTGTATAGATGAGGTTGCGCTGAAGCATCACAAAATGAGTCATCAAAACTGGGATTACCACGATCGGATATTCTGAACCTTGCGATTTATGAATGGTAGAAGCATAGGCCAATGTTAGCTCATCAAGCTCCGTTGCTTCATATTCCACCAGATTGTTGTCAAAGTTGACACAGAGTGTGCGGTCTTCTATGTTGACTTTTTCTACAGTTCCGATGTCACCATTGTACACATTCTTATCGTAATTGTTACGTATTTGCATCACACGGTCGCCCAACTTATAAGTTGTACCACCACGGCTTATGCCCAATGTAGTTGTATTGAGTGCTTGCTGTAGCATCATGTTCAGGTTGGCTGCACCTACCACACTTCTTTGCATCGGCGTAAGTACCTGGATGTTGCTTAAAGGCTGATTGTAAGCCTTTGGCAAGCGATACTTCACAAGTTTTACTATTTCTTCAGCCACTTGTTCCGGGTCTTCATTTTTGATGAAGAAGAAGTCGGTCTGCTTGCCGTTGCTCGTATCTGGATAATGCCCTTGGTTGATGGCATGGGCACTCATGACGATTCTACTGGATTGAGCCTGCCGGAAGATGCGGGTTAGTCGAACTACGGGAATCTTCTCGGAGTCAATAATGTCACGCAAAACATTGCCAGCTCCAACACTTGGCAACTGGTCAATATCACCCACAAGCACTAAGCGCATGTGTTCGGGAATAGCCTTCATTAGATTATACATCAATATGATGTCAATCATAGAACACTCATCCACAATCAGCGCATCACCTTCCAGTGGGTTCTCCTCATTTCGTTTGTAACCATCTTGTGGATTAAACTCCAATAGTCTATGAATGGTCTTGGCTTCCATATTGGTAGCTTCGCTCATTCGCTTGGACGCACGGCCAGTAGGTGCTGCAAGCAAAATCCTCATTCCTGCCGTTTTATACGCAGTAATAATACCTTGCGTAGTTGTGGTCTTACCTGTACCAGGACCGCCAGTCAGTACCATCACTTTCGAGCGGATCGCTTGTTGGATGGCAGCAATCTGAACCTCGTCATATTCTATACCAGAGGCCTTTTCAATCGCTTTAATATCAGCCTTCAATCCGAGGTTATTTGCTCCTTGACTATTTATTAAGGTCAAGAGTTTCTTTGCCGTTCCACGTTCAGAATGATAGAATGGAGGCAGATATATAGCTTCATTCTCACGGATGAGATCTTCCGAAGCAATCATCTCTGAAATGGCTTGTCTGATAGGTTCTTCGTCTGCTTCAAGCAGTTTCTTGGCAGCTTCTATAAGCTGCTCTTCTATAGCATATACATGTCCTTCGTTGGAAAGTTCATTCAATGTATAACCTATACCACTTTTGCAACGTCTCAAATCGTTTTTCTCGTAGCCCATCTTAGAGGCAATACCATCAGCGGTTTTAAATCCGATGCCCCAAATATCATCTGCAAGGCGATAAGGATTCTCTTTCACGTTGTCGATGCTTTCCTTGCCGTACTGGCGATAAATTTTGGCGGCATAAGCGGTACTTACTCCGTATTGTTGCAGGAAGATCATTACATTCTTGATGTCCTTCTGTTTCTCCCAACTGTCTCGGATTTTCTCTACACGTTTCTTACCGATGCCAGCCACTTCATATAGTCGTTCGATGTCATCTTCAATTACCTCGATGGTATCAGTACCGAACCTCTCAACTATCAGATGAGCATACTTCGGACCAATGCCTTTCACCAGTCCGCTTCCTAAATATTTCTCTATGCCATATACAGTTGCAGGCATCACTTCTTCCCACGTCTCGCATACGAATTGACGTCCGTATCGTTTATCTACTTTCCAGTCACCATTACACAATAGTACAGCCCCCACTGGTACATCCAGCAGGTTGCCCACCAAGGTAACAAGGTCTGAATAATCCTTGACCTTAACCCTCATCACGGAATATCCATTCTCCTGATTTTGGTAGGTAATATGTTCTACTACGCAACGTATCTTTATCATTTATTTTATGTCTATCTCTGTGAAACGATTAAAAGTTCTGCCGTCCCTCGTAACTTTCCCGAAGAACATATTTTCCGGTCTTACCCAATAGGCTTGGTCTCCATAGAGAGCCTGATAAACCACCATGCGCTCCTGAGTCTCGGAGTCAAAGGCAGAATGTATGAACTTGTATTTGCCGCCCTTAAAGTGCTGGAAATATCTTTCTTCCTTTGCCGAAAACTCCATCAGCATTTTCTGGGCAAGGGGAGCGTACCAGGTCTTCACCTCCTGCTCAGTAGGCGTATGACCGCCAGGGAAATGGAAGGCTTGGTTGTAATGTTCCAGGAAGAGAGGGGAGAAGTGAGCCAGGGTGTCCTGCTCACCAAAAAGTCCCCACACACGATCCTTATAATAGGGGTTGCAATGGTCGAACTGCACGGCTTCCAGTTCCGCAAACTCCCCAATCAGCGCCTCGTCAATCACAAGCCGCTGATTGCCGTCCCTTCTCGGTGCCTTGTATTCATGCTCGCCGATTCGTTCCTTCAGAAACTCCGTCATCATGAAATACGGATTGCCGAGCAGGGCAGGAATGCCCACCACCGGAGCCAGCATCTGGGCGAGGAAAGAGCCGCAGCTGTTGCCCAGAAGCAAGTCGGGCTGTTCCCGGTCGATGATGGAGCGAATCTCCTTCAGTGCCTCCTTGGGGTGCAATGGCAGGTCGGGAGTCAGCACCACCGCCGTCCCCTCAAACGCCTCTTTCAAGGCTCTCGCCATCGGACAGCTGCCCGTGGCGAAGAATCCGTGTAGGAATAATATCTTCTTCATGCTCTAATCTTCAATGTCTTGTTTACTTTGTGTCTCTTCTCTTGATTGGTCCGGAGTGGTTGCCTCTGTTGAGCTTGATTCCGTGCTTGTTGAGAATGCGGAATACGGAACTTCTGCTTCTGAATCCGCTGGCTCTCCAGATTTCATCTATCGGATGTCCTGCAACATAGAGGTTCACTACAGTCTTCTCTCTGTCGAGCTTCTGCATCTTGCTGGCAGAAACAGGAGGCAGAGACACAATCATCTTCTCCTGCAGCTTGATTACATGCTCAGCTGATTTCCTAAGTGCAAGGACTTCGTCGGGCAGGGAACCCATCATTACCAATACGTCAGATGGCTTGGTTTCCGGAAACAGGATGTTGCTGGAGTCAATCCGGTCGTGGATGCTGATGATGCGAATGACCTTGACCCGGCAGAATTCCAGGAATATTGCCAGTTCACGACTGCCACGCAAGGCGTTGGAAAATTTCGGAATCACGAGTTCATCGCCTCTTTGCAATGCTGCCATCAGTTGTTTCCACAGCGGTCTGTGGCGTTCGTTATCATCACTTTCTTCGATGATTCTTACACAACCGAACTCGTTCATCCATTTGCGGTCTTCTTCCAGTTTGTCATACTGGGATGTAGCCATGATGTAGCCTACTTTTGCCATATCAAAATGTTTTATTGACTGATAACTTGATAGTTATGCGCCTTTTTACGGCAGGATAACACCTGCTCAGGCACGATTCTTCTGCAAAGATACGAATTATATTCAGAAATGGATTCATACTGCCTGGTTTTGTTGGTTCAGCAGACTTGATTTAACCTAATTTATAAATTAGGAGCCCTCCTGCAAGAATCATACTGCAAAGAGTATGAAACATAAAATTACATAAAGTCTGATTGTAGTGTCGTTAATGTGGAATTTTATCTGTATCTTTGCACGCAAAATTTTCAATTACATGCCAATGGATAATAGGAATACAATACAGTTGAACAGTTTTGTCGGTTGCCTCGGTAACTCTTCAGCAACAGGTCTCAAAAACCAAATGAAAGAAAGTAAAGCAAGTGAAAGAAAAACAACTCAGCAGAGTTTATTCTTTCACTTGCTTTTTTTATGTGCCTTACTCATGATCACTTCATGCAGTGGAAGTCGTCAATATGATTTCAAGTCTTCTGAAGATGCCTTGAAACAATACCAGGCTTTCTTTCAAACAATGAAAGGGCATTCAGACTCTGATGCAGAGCATCTTGCAGACTTCATCAACCAGTGGCACGAGTATGGAGACACCGTCTTGAACTACATCAGGAAGGATCCTTCGTTCAATGCGCACAGTGGGCTTTCCATGAAGTACGATTTGATTTCAGACTCCATCCGCACAGAACTGCTGGGGATGACTGGCAACTGTACTTTGAGCGATGTGGCTTATGTGAAGCTCCACACCTCTTTATATAAGGACAACAAGGAACTCGGCTCTCTGAAGGAAAATGCCATCAAGTTCTTCGCCACCTTGGATCAATCGTCTGCCTACGACTTGGAAGTTCACAAAGCCTTGGTCAACTATTCAAAGTTCCTTTTGGGCACTAAGTCGCATGGCATCAAGTCAAGAAAGGAACTCGTGGCATACCTGCATGAGGAAGACCGCCATTTCCGCACGTTCCTCGCCCATATCGACGAATGCTCATCCATCGGAATGACGGAAATCACCAACCATACGGCAGACATCTGTTCTGCCATCTACAAATCCGCTTCCAGGAATAAGCTGCCAGCTTCTGAGACCCTCGTCCTCATGTCGATGCGAACAGACCGCCGTCTGATTCTCAACGCTCAGGTTTGTCGTGATGCTTTGAAGCGAGGAAAAATCAGAGATGCTATCCAAGCCAATGCCTATCTCTGGATGATATTGCAGCCCTATCTCTCGATGGATGCGCTGGCCATTGCCATGCTCACCCCGGAACAGGTTCAGCTGATGACGGACATCGCTAAGGATTATCCTGCCATCATCACGAGGCTTGAAGGCAAGCACCTTGTCAACAAGGAAGTGTCCAACAAGATTCCAGCCCAGCTGATGCGTCTTTACATATCAACCCTCTAATCTTTCATTATCATGTTACAGGAAGCTATCTACAAATTCAAGGCATCCGGCCCCATGCTGTTGCCAGAACTGATTGACAATTATTGGATTGGCGAGATAAAGGCATACGAAGATTATGCCATTCTTCCCTACGAAGTGCATATCCCACAACCTATAGACAAGGTGATTGATATGTTCGAAATGAATGCCGACCTTGCCATTCTCTACCATCTGGAGCCATCAGTCCATACTGTGTTCGGACATGAATGCTGCGCCTACTGCTATCCGGTCACCGAACGGATGTTCAAAATCAACTGCAAGACTTCCGCCGATGGACTCATCCACGAGTTGAATGTGACGATTTACAACTCCATCGAACTCATGTCGGCAGATCTTTTTGAAGACCTCCGTCTGCACGAGCGTCGCGGCACGTTCCGGGCTAAGCGAGAACACGTACAGATCATGAATGATTTCAACTGCGGTCTCTAGATGAACAAACAGACGTATTACCTGATTGCAGACATCATACAAAGATACAGAACATGGATAATAGTTAAAGATACGGAACTGCTGGTAGAGATGAGAATCCTGCAGGATGGGGTGTTGAAGCCCCTGTTTTACAAGGGACTTTCGCTCCAGAGTTACAGAGATCATTACTCTTTCAGAAAGAAGCGAACCTGGAAAATCAATGAATACGACTTGAACCAGGGTCTGGCAGCTCTTTGTAGAAAAGATCCGAGCGCCAAGGGTAGAGTAGAGAAGGGCACTCTCACCCGGCGTGATGTCGAATACATTATAGAGAAAGCATCCTTCGGAATCATCAAACTTGAATTAAGCGATTATGAGTACTAAACGAAAAGTATATACATTCTATATAATAGCCATCCTGGTAATGGTGCTGGTTCTGATGCTCTTTGATTTAAACATCATGGCCAAGGCGATTGTCGGACTGATGATAGTCTTCTGCATCTTCGTAATGCGAAGCATACAGACGGCTTACCAACTGCCTGATGATATCGACCCTGATACGATGCTCCAGATAGAGCCTCATGGCAAATCGACTGTAGTCATGTCCACAGAGAAGTTAGACCACAATTCCAATGTGGATCTCTATCTCCGTCTTCTCATCGAAGCTGATGAAGAACTGGCGAAAGACCCTACCATAGACCAGATGTCGCCCAGTTACAACATCCAGTTAAATAACAGAATTGCCGAGCGACTTGAATCACTCGACAGAGATAAAAACAAGTAAAATAAAGAAAATTATGATACAGATATTAACCCTCATCCGGTTCGCTTTTCCCTTCCTCTTGCTGACAGCGTTCTTCTGTCTCTACAGAAAGGAATATGGATTCATGAAGCGGTTTATGTGGAAGATGGCCATGTTTCAGAACGTAAGAAATCTCTATGCCTACCTGGTCGTACTGATGCTTATCTTCATCAACTGGTGTTGCCATGTCACGGCTCCCAATCTCTCTGTAGTAGTGTCAACACTCCTGACCCTGGTGCTTCTGAACAGAAGAATCGCAGAAAGCACCTTCCATCTTTTGCATGAGAGGAAAAGACTGTGGTTCGCCACCTTGCTGCTCTCGATGGTTTGCTACGCCTTACCTTATATGAACAGCATGTCCCTGTTCCTCTTTACCGTCAGCGTGGCAGCAGTCTTCTATCCATCTGAAAGAGTTCTTCTGCTGAAGAGCCATCCTGAGGCCATCAACAACCCGAAGAATCTGCTTGCGCTGATTATCAGAAATTACTATTAGGTGCCACCTGCAACTGGCACAGAATCATATCCACTTGCTCAACATTCCAAAATCAAAAATGACTCAAATGACTCATCATCACAATCAACAGACACCCGAAGCTGACAGATGCAGAGGTGTTGACCGTTCGTTGCTGGAGTTTCTGAAGCCGAAAGCAGAGGAACGTTACAGCAAGCTGGAAGCCTACTGCGACCTGCTTTCGAAAGCATCCTCAGGAGCCTATCAGTCTCCGGGAACCGATGGAGCCCTCCAGCTGTTGCCTGGCCAGTTTGTTGCCACCATTTCCGAACTTGCCCGTCAGTGGCAATGGCAGCGTGCCACGGTTCGCCAGTTTATCTCCGGACTCACCAAACTTGGTCAGCTTTCCGTAGAGCCATACTCCAAGAGCTTCATCTTCTCTGTCAACCTGGAGCAACGTCTGTCTCTTCTTATCGAGAGTCCGGACGACATCCTCGACTTCTGCGCCATGCAGTTCATCCGCTTCATCAAGGGCAGATCCACCGCCAAGGAAGTGGCCGATTCCTACAGCCGTTATTACGACTTGAAGATGAACATGGCCAAGCAGGAAGGATATGGCGGCATTCCTGAAAGGCGTGTAGTCAATCAGCAAGCCCAGGTGTTTGATTCACTGGCAGTTTCCATCCTCCGTTATCTCAATCAGGAGAAAGAACTGCCTGAGGAGCTATCAGATTCTGTGAGCCTGCTCTTCGGAAAAGACCATGTCTGGGACTGGCACAAGGTGATAGATTCTCTTGGCATTCTGGCTAAAGCCATCAGTGGCAACACCAAGCCGAGTTATATGGACGAAGTGGCAACCCGATACTCGAAAGCGGAGATAGTACTCCTGGATTGCATCTTCGAGCACTACATCTGCTGCTCCGTATCCAACTACTATGTGAATCCCCCTCGTCCTCTTACTGAGACCAGGGAGCCATCCGAAGAGGTAGCACCTGCGGAATCTTCCGACGATTAAAAACAAATAGTCATATTCCCCTTATTCCATGCGAGGCACGCTGATGGCGATCAGGACGCCCGTTAGCACATCGCTGAATGATTTCAAGCAACGTGAGGCAGCGTGCTTGCACGTGCCACTTTTTTTCAGTCTTGGGAAGCCTAATACCCCGACCTACTGAAGTAGTCGGGAGGGCTGACCAGATAAACAGCAAGCTGGGTCAGATTTCCTGGTGTTGCCAAGACTGAAAAAGGCTTCTGGAGTAAGGGCATTAGCAAAGAAATACGATATGGGAACATCATCAAAACAGGTCATGGACATCAAGGTAACCAAAGGTCTTGCTTCGGTAGGCAACGAGGAGTTGAGAGACTGGACGGAGAAGGGATGGAACCAGGCCATGCGTGAAGGCAACTACGACCGTAGCCGTGAGCATCTCAACTTCGAGATCCGTCCTGGTGGCATCGTCGCCCCGATAGACAAGATCCGTCCTCTTACCATGCGCATGGCAGAAAATCTCGCCTCACGTGGCATCAAAGATCCCAACGAAGGACTGGCAGAGCCACGTTTCCGAACCGTGGTGAATTTCATCTTCGGCGGTTCAACGGAACGTATGCGAGAGCTTGCCTTTGGCAATCAGAAGGTAGATTTTGAAAGCAAGGGTGGTAACGAGCATATCCGTAGAATGCCAGAAATAGAAAAGTGGGCACAGGACATCTACCGCTTTGTGGCAGATAAATATGGAGAGGAAAACATCGTCTCCTTCATCGTCCACTGCGATGAGAAAAATCCGCACGTCCACTGTGCGCTTCTGCCGATAGACAAGGATAAGAAGTTCGCCTTCAAGAAGATCTTCCATGGTCAGAACCGCATAGATTACAAGAACTATCTTCTTGCCCTGCACGATGAACTTGCCAAGGTCAATGAGAAATGGGGACTCACGAGAGGGGTGTCGATAGCAGAGACAGGAGCACGTCACCGTTCTACTGAAGAGTATCGACGATGGCTTGCCAACGAGTGCGTGACACTCGAAGCCCAGATGCTGAACACCCGGAAAGCCCTCGAAGATCTGAACGTGGAACTCTCTATCGCCCAGAAGAAACAGAAATCCTTCACCTCTATGATAGAGAATCTGAAGGCTGAAATCGACCGCCTGGAAGCAGAACTCAAACCGTTGAGAACCTTGCAAGCCAACAGCGACAACATCAGTGCCGACATCGCCCGTAAGATTCAGAGCCTTGAACAGCAGAAGGCTATGGTGGAAGATAAACTGGCAGACAAGGAGAAGAAACTTTCTGAGACCAACCAGTTGCTTGACACCCTTCGCAAGGACAAGGAAGAGATTGAGAAGCAGGCCAGTGAACTGGAAGACAAAGCCAACCAGTCTGAACTTTCCTGGGCTCACAACATGAGCTACCATCTCAACGGAGTAATGCTCGACACCATGGCACATGAGTTTGCCACTCGCTTCCCGAATCTTCCCGACAGCGTGAAACTCGACTTCGACGGCACGCTCCTCTGTCAGTTGGCAGAAGACGGGAACCATGTTGTCAAGGTAGCCTTGAACCTCGTGTGCGGTTTCGTGGATGATGCAACGACCATCGCTCAGACGCATGGAGGTGGAGGCGGCAGCCCTGGCTCAGGATGGGGCAAGCGACCGGATGAAGACGATCGGGAGTGGGCAAGAAGATGCCTGGCAATGGCACGCAAGATGTGCACTCCGTCCGCCAGAAGAAGAAAGAAGATGTAACACCATGCTCATTTGTTTACGCAAGTATTCAATCATCAAAGACAACAACATGAGAAAGAAAATATTATCAATAACAATGATGTGCCTGGCTGCAATGACAGCTTCGGCACAAACTGCCGGACAGAGTTCTGACAGTCTTTATATCCAGAAATCATACAGTCAGGAGCAGATGCTCATGCCTGTTAATCCTACATATCTCAAGAATGTAAGCGAAGCAGCCAACTGGGGTAGAAATTGGTTTATAGAAGCAAAGGGCGGGGCTTCAGCTTTTCTTGGGACGCCCATTGGTTGCGGTGACGTGTTCGACCGAGTCACTCCTCTCTTGCAGATAGGAGCCGGCAAATGGTTCACGCCCGCAATCGGTGGACGAATAGGATTTCAGGGACTCAGCTTCAAGAATGCAGAGTTCCATACGATGAAGTATCAGTTTGTCCATGCAGACTTTCTGTACAACATCACTTCTGGCATCCGTCAGAACGAGAGCGGAATCCCTCTTTGGGATGTGATTCCCTTCGTAGGTGTCGGCATGATTCATAATTCCGACTGGATCAACAACTGTACCTGCCAGGGCGGTTCAAGTGGCAGTCATCCGTTTGCCTTCACCTATGGCGTGGAAGCCCGTTACCGCATCAGCGACCGTGTTCATCTTGTAGGAGAGGTGAGTGGGATGCTGACCGCCAGGAACTTCGACGGCATCGGAACTTCTACCAAGTTCGGCGACAACATGATTTCCGTTTCAGCCGGTCTGTCCTTCACGATAGGCAAGACAGGGTGGAAGCGAGTAGTGGATGCTACTCCCTACATCGAGCAGAATCTCGCCCTCCAGGATTACATTGCCTACATGAGGGATAGAAATGCTCATCTGGAAAAGCGACTTGCAGGAAACGACGATGGCAAGACCGTCTATCCGAAGAACAGCTACAGTGGTCTCAACTCCCTCCGTGCCCGACTCTCGATGAATGGCAACAGCAAGCTGGGTGCAATGGGCAACGGTGATGGCAACATGGCAGGTAATGCTGATGGTTATCGCTCAGATTCCCTTTCATCTTCTGACCACCTGAAAGTAAGCATCGGTGTTCCAGTGTATTTCTTCTTCAAGCTCAACTCCGACAAACTGGTTGACAAGTCACAGCTCGTGAACCTCGACGATATTGCGAAGATGGCCAAGCAGGAAAACCTGAAGATTAAAATATCCGGTGCAGCCGATAGTGCTACTGGTACTCAGTCCGGCAACCAGGATTTGGGTAAGCGACGTGCCAAGTTTATAGCCAAGGCACTCATCAAGCGAGGTATAGATAAGAGCCAGATCAAAGCCTATAACTTAGGTGGTATAGACAAATATGCGGCGAATGAGGCAAACCGCTTCACAACCGTTGTTTTGCTGAAATAGGCTAAAACGTGTATTCATGAATACGTGAATACATGTACACATATATACATAATATATACTGAATGTAGCTTTTGAGTAAAAGCACTAAAATTCTTCTCTCAAACATCAAGGGGAGTTTGCTCGTGATGAGTAAACTCCCCTAATTTCGTTTTATGAAGATACAGAATTGTATTGGAATAAAAGGTGGAGATTATCCTCCACCTCATATTCCTTGTTTGACACTAATGCAATCCAGTCAAAGCCTTATAAGTATCACTAAGATATTGACACATCTTTTGTGGATTAGTGCCCAAATAGCGAAATTTGTTAGGATGACTAGTCCAAATCACTTTCGTTTTGTGCGTCTTACTCAAATAAACTGCACGTAAGCCATGCTCGTACCATTCGGCTTTACTTTCGTAATCCAATCCTTCAAAAAATATTTTTTCAGAGCCACTCCAAGACAAAATGAACACGACATCAGGTTCACCATACGCTTCAAAGATTGCCTTTAAATTACAGAATGACTGAAATTTTCTTTGAAGGGTTCGATAGCTAACTTTATCTACAATATCCTCATATTCATTACGCTCTATACCTGTATGCCCATCAACATATATTTTCTTTTTTAATGTACTAGGTAACTCTAACGGAAAGAGATTTCCATACCCGACACTATCAAGAATCTTCCATTCTTCCTCTGTCAACTCTTCAATAGAATTATAGTATTTACCAGTGTACAACTGTAACTGCAATTTTCCAACCATACTCCAAAAGCCACCCGATATAGACCAATCTTTTTCAAACTGGTTTACAGTAACATATTCTGAATTTTCCTTCATATAAGCTCTTAGGCTATTAGCATACGACTCGTCATAATCACACCAATAATAGGTATCTCGACCAATAAAGAAAGCTTTAATCGGTGCTGATTGGTATGACGAAAAAGTGTATGGGATAAAAGGCATTTGCCAATATCCACATTTTCTAATGTCCGTGACGTCATTAATATTCTGCTCAAAACGTCGAGCAAAATATGTATCATTAATATTATTCATACTTTTTTTGTTATTTTGTTAATAATCCAACTTGCATCTTTGTCTGATTGTATATGTCCTCTATGACAGACCAGGTGCATTTGTCTGAACCAAATATCTCCTGGGCTTGAATCAGTTCACGCAGTTCTTCTTGTATGTCTCGCTTACCATAAGGTATACGAAGTACCATGTTGATGGTGTTGGCCAGTCTAATTGAAGGCTTTAGTAATACATGCATAAAGAACACATTCAGATCACAATCACTGTCATTTATAGCGAACATATAGTTTCCTGTTTCCAGAATTTTGCTGATGTTCGTATATTCTTGTTCCCCAGCAATGATTATATCACCATCAAAGAAGAAATCCAATATGTCTTTTTTCTCTTCATCCATATAGTAATATTTTAATTCATCATGCTTAAAAAGGAATCACTATACCTGGATTGTGCGATAACAATGTTTTCTCCTGAAAGTACGAAGGATCGTATGAAATGATCGTTTTGCCTTCATAATGCGTAGAGGAGAACAGAGCCTTGTACCTGCCTTTCCAGTTTTTAAAAGCCTCTTCCGAATATACCTTTTGTGGGTACAGTTCGTCGAGTTCCTTTTCCCGGCCTACTTTCTCATTGAGAAATGATGGTCGTGAATTACCTTGCTCGTCATATTTGCTCTTGGAGCACAACACATAGGAAGAGAATGGCATTTCCCTGGATCTTTTCTCCATCCAATCAACACCATTAATCAGGCTTTCCATATGAGCTTCCCTTATTCTAACCCATGCACGCCTTGTAGGTTTGGCAGTTTCTTGCATGAAGTCAGAATATGCTCCTATAGGTATACGGCTTATCTTGCATACCAACACCGAGTCTCCTTTTGCGACAGTAGTCATTCGGGAGAGCATCTCTTTAGCTGTCATGTTCTTCGACAGATTCCATATTGCTGTACGCTCGGAAAATTCATTTTCATGTGCTTGTCTGATCTTGTACAGATATTCATTGAATGTACTACAGGCAATAATTCCGGCTATACCTATTAATAGAACACCGACTGCCATAAAGACTTTTTTCTTGTCAATCATAATTTTTCTTTTCATCTTCTTTCTTTATTATTTAGTTTTACAAATGTCAGGAGTATTGCATATAGTAAAGCGGCTCCTCCAATTGCCCAAAGCAGCATTGAATAAATCTCGTAGCGATTACAGGACTGATGCAGCATATACCTGATATAGTCAACGAAGCCCATATCTGATGGTGATGGATGGCTTACCATGCCAAGTTTCATGTAGTGTATGGACAAGGCGATAGAAATCACCCCGACAATAGTTGCTACAGTTGCTACACCTATTCTAAGCATCATTCTTCTTGTTGATGCTTCTTTCTTTTTTAATTGTCTCATGTTCTTATTTATATTTATTTTCTATATAACTTTTCGAAACGACCATGATAATCACAAACCTGTTCAATCGTGATTGTAGAGGTTGTTGTATCCAGTCGCATGATGCACCTGAAAGGATGCTTCAGCGTCACCGCATAGACATTGTCTATTGGAAGATGCCGTAACCTATGAAAGTTTCCTGGCAGTTCAAACAGCTGTCTGACATCTACTATTTTCCTTAGCTGATTCATTAGCTTGAAAAGCGAATCTGCTATTTCCTTTCCCAGTTTCTTTCTGCAGGTTGCCTCGTTCTCAAGGCAACCTGCTAGTTTCTTACTATTTGCTATTTTCATGTGTTATCACATTAACAACTTATTTATATCCATAGATGTATATATTAGCCTATGAAGCAGTTCCTTAAAAAGAGATTGGTCATTCAATTTCCATCCACGATAAGAAAAATGATATATATCAATAATTACAAGCTTTTTAATCTTATCAATATAGATCCATTTATCTCTTCCATTACCATAGTTCTTGTCTATACATTTTAAGTCTTTATATATTTTTTTGAAGAAATTCATACCAGGCTTCCCAGCAGAGTTTATGATGACTGTCGGATTTATTAATTCTATCTGTTTCTGTAAAATTTCTCCATATAACGAAATATAGCTTGACAGAAGTGAATCATTAATAGAGCCATTTCCAGGTTGTTTCTTCAGATTAATACGGGCTATAGGGGCATTATCCCAAATGCTCCAACATTTATCTATATCAGCAAGAACTTCTAAAATTTCGTTTTCACTATGAGATCGATACAACATAAATATGCAGATTATACTGATATAATTCTTTGCGAAAGAATTATTTATACAAATTTCTTCGCTCTTATTACTTCTTAAAGTTTCTGTTTTTATATCCCACTCTACACCACGATTTGTTGTATCTTCGTTTTCTTCAACATCTTCGTTGCTGTCTTTTGTTACAACTAAGACTCTGAAAAGCGAGTTTAAATAATCCACGATTTCGTGACCATTGGAATTTCGTGTCCAATGATCTCCTTTGTATTCACATTTTCCACGAAGAAGAATGCCATCTTTACAAATAGGCTTTTTGATACCATTCTTCTTAACCAAAGAGTTTTCAGATCTTTTGCGGTAATTTACCTTATCTATTAACTCCGGATGAGAAAGAATATACTTTGTTCTCTCATCATGCTGCTTGAAAATATCATCCAATTTAATCTTGAGCTCTAAAGCTCTTTTTTCATTTTCTTTCATATCTAATCTGTTTTATTGTTATTAACTATACATTTATTATCACTAGCTTCCGTATCGGCAGCTCTGTTGGCAATTATGAGTATTTCCGGAGAATGAAGAGAAGTATCTTCGTATACTCCCCATGATACCCGTTTCTCAGAGTCCATGCACCACCTATCTATATAGGTTTCTAATTCATTGATTGCATCCTCTGATAGCTTCTGCCATTTTGGACTAATGTAGATTATACATTGCCATGTGGATTGAGCGACATGTTCTATACTTAGAGCATCGTTGAATGCTCTTCTCATAAACTCTTCTACAGCTTCGTTTGGTTCTGCTGCCAAACGCAACACCGAATGAGTTTCGCTAAGGAGAACCCGAAGGTCATCCGATGATACAGGATAGATAGCCTTTCCTGTAACCAAATCATTTGTTGTATATATCATTGTTTTGAATTTTAAATTCGGCTGCAAAGATAAACCTTTTTTTCGGTACAGCCAAATTCTTTTAAAGAAAATATTTGGACAAAAAATGCAAAACATCGGAAATATTTAGATAACTATATTTACATAAACATTTAATAGGTATATATGAAAACAAACAAGACCCATAAATAATATAAAATAAAAATACGAAAACTGTAAAAGCGTTTAATATATTGTATATCAAGCCTTTATATTTTTCAGAAAAATTGTACACAAAAAAAGAAACTATATAAGACCTTGACCCCTCGTATTTATACTCCAAATATAAAGCACAAAATAATCAGAAGCAAAATAGAATTGAAAAATATAGGCAATTTTAATTTACATCTACAAAAAAACAACATATTAAGAATAAATAGTTAAAAATAAATAAATGAATGCGGCAGCCCTGATTATAGATCGAAAAAAGGGGTTAGACAAGTGTAATTTCATATTTCGACTTTGTTCTAGTCTGGAGATAAACTGTTTTTTTTGAGTCCTTAATCCTATGTTGTGATAGGAATTGCCTAGCACCTGCTGTGAGAATTTAACACGCAAAAATATTGCGTATTAAAAAGAGGTGGAGAACACTCTCCACCTCTACCGTCTTGTTACAGATGTACACGACATAGAAATGGATTTTCTCTCATATATTTCCATCGAAATAGAAATAATAAGCGATGATTAATCAATTTTCTGCAGTTTCTTTTGTCGGTTTTAATTTTAATGTGTACTTTTGCCATGTCGTATATTCATATGGCAAAATGAAACGAATAATTAAATGTAAAAGCTATGCAGTATCCAACAATATCAGAATATGTAAAGGCAAATCAAGATGCTAGTGATAATCTTGATATGTCCACCGAAGCAACGAATGCAGAGTTATTAAAAGAGGCCATTACGGATGAATTTGGTGTGGAATATAGCAAAGATGGAAGAAAACTATTGAAAGCTCCACAAAAACTTGATGGTACTTATTCTATTAAAGAGGGGGTAAGGATAATATGTAATAATGCATTTAGTGGTTGCTTTTCTTTGAAGAGTCTTGTTATTCCTGACAGTGTAACTCGCATAGGTGAAGGTGCATTTTTATGGTGTAGTTCTCTTTCAGAGATAGTCATCCCTTCTAGTGTTACTAGCATTGGGCATAGTGCATTTGGTGATTGCTATTCTTTGACCAGTATTGCTATTCCTTCTAGTGTTACTAGCATAGGTGAAGGTGCATTTAATGGTTGTTCGTCTTTGACTGATATTGCTATTCCTGACAGTGTAACTAGCATTGGGGATAATACATTTATGGGTTGCACTTCTTTGAGTAGCCTTGTTATTCCTAGTGGTGTTACTAGCATTGGGGATAGTACATTTATGGGTTGCACTTCTTTGAGTAGCCTTGTTATTCCAGAAAGTGTTGTCAGCATTAAAGGTAATCTCTTTTGCGGTTGGTATGGCGAACTGAAATGTTTGTCTCCGAATTTTATCTTTGAAGATGGTGTGTTGTTTGACAAAGACAAAAGTACAATTATCTCGTTTAGAGACAAAGACATTACATCATATGTCATTCCGGATTATGTTACGAGCATTGGGGCACGGGCATTTAGGGATTGCACTTCTTTGACAGATATAGTTATTCCTGATAGTGTTACGAGCATTGGGAATAGGTCATTTTATGGTTGCACTTCTTTGAGTAGCGTTGTTATCCCTGATGGTGTTACTAGCATAGGTGAAGGTGCATTTTTATGGTGTAGTTCTCTTTCAGAGATAGTCATCCCTTCTAGTGTTACTAGCATTGGGCATAGTGCATTTTATAAATGCGATTCGTTGCGCGTTGTTATTTCTGATGGTGTTACCAGCATTTGGGATAGTGCATTTGGGGGTTGTGATTCTCTGTCAGAGATAGTCATTCCTTCTAGTGTTACGAGCATTGGGAATAGGGCATTTTTTTGTTGTGCTTCTCTGTCAGAGATAGTCATTCCTTCTAGTGTTACTAGCATAGGTGATAGTGCATTTGGAGGTTGTGTTTCTCTGTCAGAGATAGTCATCCCTTCTAGTGTGACTAGCATTGGTGATCATGCATTTGGGGGTTGTCGTTCTCTGTCAGAGATAGTCATCCCTTCTAGTGTGACTAGCATAGGTGATAGTGCTTTTTCTGGTTGTGTTTCTCTGTCAGAGATAGTCATCTCTTCTAGTGTGACTAGCATTGGTGATCATGCATTTTCTGGTTGTCATTCTTTGTCAGAGATAGTCATCCCTTCTAGTGTTACTAGCATTGGTGATCATACATTTGGGGGTTGTCGTTCTCTGTCAGAGATAGTCATCCCTTCTAGTGTTACTAGCATAGGTAAAGATGCTTTTTATGGTTGTCGTTCTCTGTCAGAGATAGTCATTCCTTCTAGTATTACTAGTATTGGGGATAAGGCATTTCAATTTTGCAATTTCCCAAACGATCTTAAACAGGAATTAATCTCCCAATTCGGAGAAAAAATATTTGGGTAACCTTTTAGATTATTCCTTGATTATTACGGCGAATAAGAGATACCGGCAAATTGATACCATCATAAATAGGAAGTCCTTCCCCTAAGACAACCTCCTTTGCTTCTCTTTTTCCATAATCGGGTAGGAGGTAAATGTTACTCATAAGAGGCATTTACCTCCTACTTTCGCATTCACCGACCTCCCACACCACCGTACG
>OJQN01000153.1_pt1 | contig 38183 bp, 28 predicted proteins | sample 1598881 | NCBI WGS metagenome assembly OJQN01 (sample SAMN03922512, study PRJEB24848) | human gut metagenome | isolation source: stool sample | host: Homo sapiens | place: Germany | collected 2010-02
AAACTATTGCAGTAAAGGAGTGAGAAAAGTGTGAAGTAAATTTAGGCATAGTCACCAAGGCCATGTCTCCTTGCGGAACGGCCCATCCCTGTCGGCAGAACGGCCCGTTTCGGGTTGTAAAACAGGTGGTTTGGCAAGTCGAAACGGCCTGTCTTGCAATGTGTTGAAAACCAAGTGGTTGTGTCGGGGGATGCCGATGGGTTTCCGGGGCCGTGACGGCTGTGCCTGGTGGGATGAGAATTTTTGAGGGAAAAGGATGTGGGGATATGCCAATTGGAAAAATCTCTTATGCAGAGAGAGTATTTTCGATGCAAAGATAGCGATAATCCAATAAACAAACAAATATTTTGGTGTTTTTTTTTGGCGTATAGGCCATTTTGCCAAATAACGCTTGAGCAATTCCGCATAGTGTCTTTAAGTGCAACCGTAGGCGGCATATAATATAAATATGTGTGATGCTGTTGGTGTCAGTCGGTTGCGGCTTTATTTGCCATCATGGTGTAAAAGCCTTGTCAATCAGTATTTTTCGGTCCGTGTCCTGCCGCCCGCGCCCTGCGTTGCAGGCACACCGGCCATGCCTCTGATGGCAGGCGATGGCGCGCCCGGGGCTGCACGTGATTGTCTCTGCATAAGAGACGGGCATTTTCAGGCGTACGAACCATTGAGAATCGTTACAGTTTTTTTAATTAATAATTTATCGTATGAGAAGAAAGTTTATTAGTGCACTGCTTTTTGGAGCCCTCGTTACGGCTTCGACAAGCACGTTTGTTTCTTGCAAGGACTACGATGACGACATCAACGGCCTGCAGGGACAAATTACGACTAATGCGTCTACTCTCGAGGAAATGGTCAACGAGAAGGTGAGCAACCTCACCACCGAGATCAACACCTTGAAAGACCAGGACGCTGCCCTCACGCAGGCTCTCGACCAGGCCAAGGCCGACCTGAACGCAGCCATAGAGGAGGCAAAGACCGCAGCCAGCGATGCTGAGGCTGCAGCCAAGGCTTATGCCGACGTGCAGGCTGAGGCAGCAAGGGTTGCCGCCATCGAGGCTGCAAAGCAGAGCATAGCCGATGCACAGGCACAACTGCAGGCCGGAATCGACGCTGCCACCCAGAAGCTCGAGGAAATCAGCGGCAAGGTGTCTACCCACGAGACGCAGATTGCAGGCCTGCTCGATGCTGACAAGAAACTGCAGGACGCCATCACTGCCGCCAATGGCAAGATTGACGCTGCCCAGACAACGGCCAACGACGCCCTGGCTTCTGCGCAGGAGGCCAACGACAAGCTGGCTCAGGTCGTAGAGAACCTCACAACCGTGAAGGGCGAACTTGACAGCCAGATCTCGCTGCTCGGCGACAAGGTTGACCAGGCCGTGGCCGACATCGCTGCCAACAAGGCCGAGGTGGATGCCGACATAGCCGAGGCCAACTCGCTCATCCAGTCTAACGCCGATGCCATCGCCGCCCTGCAAGGCAAGGACACGGAGCTCGGAAAGCTCATCGAGGCCAACACCAACGAGCTGACCGTGCTGAAAGGTCAGCTGGAGTCGCTCCAGTCGGCACTTGACGCCAACCTCAAGTCGGCCAAAGCATACACCGACGCACAGATAGAAGGACTGAAGTCGGCACTGGGCATACCCGTTGAGGATATCAAGACCAACTTCGAAGACATCCAAGGACGCCTCGGTAAGGCCGAGGAGCAGCTCGCAGAGATTGTCGAGGCTCTCAAGAGCGACGACGGTTCGATAGGCAGCATCAGCTCAAGCATTGCCTCGCTGCGCAAGGACCTCACCGAACTGACCGAACAGGTGGCAACCAACCTGGAGACCACCAACCAGAAGATTGGCGAGCTCGAGGGCGATATCGAGGAAATCAACGGCAAGCTTGCCACCAACACAACAAACATTTCAGACCTCCAGGAGCGCGTGTCTACACTCGAGAGCCAGATAGGCCAGTGGGCTGAGGGCATCGGCACGGTGGCAGAGAACGTCAAGCTCATGCAGGACAACATCACCGCCCACAGCGACGAGCTGGCACGTCTGGCCGGTTTGAGCAAGCAACTCAAGAGCCTTGTTTTCTGCCCGACAACTTATGTCGATGGTATTGAGTGCATCAAGTTCGCTACCTTGAAGTATCAGGATTGGGGTCTTAACCCGAGCAACTGGGAGGCTGACGCTGCCAAGAGCGGCAACAAGTACTATGTGATTGACGACGCAGAGCAGTATGAGGAATACTTTGCTAACCCGCGCAATGTGCTCAAGAGCGACATCAAGAGCCTGGAGTTCGTGTCAAACGAGGCAACCAACACGCGTGCTGTGAGCAACGCTGCCCCCATCGCAATTGCCAATTGGGAGCTCGGCAACAACGACAACGGTGCTTATGTGATGAAGCTTAACCTCAAGAAGACCACCGACGCATCGTTCGGAACAGACAAGGACAAGTTCACAATCGTTGCCCTCAAGGCCACACTCGACGACAAGTATCTCACAGAAGAGGAGAAGAAGAACGGCGAAAAGGCTGAGGTTTACTCTGATTGGGCACGTTTGTATGAGACATCCGAGACTCCGCGCATACACAATGCCTTGATGGTTGACGCCAACGGCAAGCCTATCTCTGGCAAGAGCGGCTCACACTTCTGGACATACTCGGAGGTTTACGCAAACAAGACAAAGAACGACGCTCTCCCGACAAGGTACAACGCCCTGCACATAGCACAGAATGTGTATTATGAGGACGAGGTTGACTTGGATGAACTAATGATGGTTTGCGACGGTACAAATACCGAGAGCGGTACTATCTACGACGAGGAGAAGTACGGACTCGACTATGAGTACCACATCATGGACTACACTCTGGAGAACGAAGGCAGCACAACAGATGCAACAAACCAGAAGCACTTCGCCAAGCTGAAGGACGGTCACATCCTCGTTTCGACCGCACGCGACGGACAGACCGAGAAGAACCGTGACGCCATTGGCCGCCAGCCGATGGTCCAGGTGGTGCTCAAAGACGTGCGCGACCCGAAGAACGTGAAGGTGGTAGACGTGCGCTACTTCAAGATTAAGTGGGTTGACAAGACCATTGCCGACAACTACGGCGAGCTCGAAGACTTCACTGCTGACTACGTGTGTGGCGCTGCTGTCAAGGATCTCGTTGTGAAAGAGGAGGTGATGAACGGCATCTACACGAAGTATAACATGTCGCGCGATGAGTTCCACAATAGCTACAAGCTTGGCTCTTCGCTCTATGCAACCGCTGATGACGCAATGAATGTACAGAACCCGAAGGCAAACCTCGGTACGATAGTTGACCTTTCTGATGCCGGTGGGCACGGTCAGACGCACAACCTGCAGTGGAACATCAACACGACTCAGAACGCCGCAACGCAGGCTGAGTATGAGCAGGGCTACAAGGACATCACTGCTTACGGCTACTATCAGAGCACTTCCAATGAGAACAGCCGCATTGTGTTTGAAGTTTCGTTGAGGCTTAACATCGCACAGATGGCTTACGCCGACGGTGTGAACAAAGACCAGACCATGTGGAAGGACGGTGCGCGCAACGTGAACCCGCAGCTTGAGAGCGACGCCAACTTCGGAAACTCCAAGTATTCGACGACAATGATCTTCGGAAGTTTCCTGAAGGGCTACATCAACAACGGGCAGACACCGTCTAGCATTGACCAGCTCGTCAACTTCAACGACGACGTCAACTTCGTATTCGATGAGGACAAGCTCTCAGAGGTGGCTCAGGCTACAGGCACGAACGAATATGACTGGGCCGTGAAGAACAACGGCAAGGAGCTGCATTACAAGGGTCAGCAGGCCGCATTCATCAGTGGCAACGACCGCATACAGCTCTGGGAGAGCAACATTACTCTCGGCAACGTGAACAGCGTTCCGTCAGAAGGCGCCAAGCTTCTTGTCGGCAAGTCGGTTCCTGTGAAGCTTGTTGATGAGTGGTGTGACCTCACCGACATCATCGACGCTTACAATGTGAACTTCCTCACGCCGCTGAAATTCACTGAGTCTTACAAGAGCGTGACGCTGAAAGACATCACAGCAGGTGGCTCTTCGTCTTCTGCTCTTGCCGGAACGATAGAGATTACCGAGGCGTTCACCACCAACAAGCGTGTGGTATACGACAACAAGAAAACAGGCTCGAAGACTAACGCCGCACTGGTCAAGTGGTATGCAGTAGAGACTCCGGCCTATGGTGTGGCCCAGGCCAAGACCAACATCCAGACAAACGGTCAGATTGGTGAGAGCTGCAACACTCTGCTCACTGACATCAAGAATGCCGACGGCTCTGCAAAGTACGTTGTTGAGATAGTCGGGACGGGTGCAAACACTCAGGTTAAGTTCTACAACATGTCAGGAAACGCCATCGGTCAGGAGTTCAAGATTGAGATACCTGTTACTGTAGTGACCAAGTGGCAGACCATGCACGCAACACTTGCCATCACTGTTCAGCCCGCCATCTAAGCCGGACGGCAGATAATGGCAAGGCAAGCATAAAAGTCTAAAAGGTTGGAAAGGCATCTCTTCTTTAACAAAGGAGAGCATGCCTTTCTTTCCTAAAAATGTAATCAGACAAGATGAAGAATTATATTGTTATAGCATTGTTCATAGTGGCCGGGGCGATTGGCCTCCGGTCGTGTTCAGGTTGCTCCTCCGGCGACAAAGGAAAAGAAACTGATACGATTCCCACGTTTGTTAAAGCAGATACCACCGAGGTGCTCAGGCTCACCCAAGAGTATCTGGAATACGTGAAGAACAAAGAGTACGACAAGGCTACGGCCATGCTTCATACGATAGTCAACGATAGTGTCATGCCTCTCTCCGAGAAAGTCGAGACGCGCATCCGCGCCCAGCAGCGAACCTTCCCGGTTATTGCCTATCGCGTAGTCGACATGGAGTTTGTCAACAGGAACCGCGTAACTGTGACATACGCTATCGAATTCTTCGAGAAAGACCCTAGTGACAGCATACAGAACACCATCCGCCTGACATTCGCTCCGCAGCGTATCAACGCCGTGTGGTTTCTTGAGCTAGTTGATAAGTCGGTAATGAAGTAAATCAATTAAACATTGCTGTTATGAAAAAGAGACATTTTTTGGCATTGGCCGCAATTGCTGCCGGGCTTCCTGCTGCTGCCCAGCAGGATGCAGCGGATGATGTAGAGTTCTGCCCGCACGCCTACATACAGGCGCATGGCGGGGCGCAGTACACTCTGGGCGAGGCGCCCTTTGGCGACCTCGTCTCGCCTACGGCCCAGCTGGGTGTGGGCTACCGCTTCCTGCCGTGGATGGGAGCCCGCCTTGCCGTGGGCGCATGGCAGAGCAAGGGCGGCTTCAACGGCTACACCGCCGACGGGCCGTCGCGCAACGTAACTTACTCTTACAACTACGTGGCGCCGGCCCTCGACGTGGTGTTCGACCTCACGTCGGCCATAGGCGGCTTCAACCCCTCGCGCCTTGTCAGCGTGACGGCGTTCGTGGGTGGTGGTGTCAACATCGGCTTCGGCAACGACGAGGCTGGCGACATTGCCCGCCGCGGTTACAGGCTGGCCTATCTCTGGGACGGCACCAAGGTGCTACCGGTGGGCCGTGCGGGCCTTGGCGTTGACTTCCGCCTGTCGGATGCCGTGTCGTTAGGCATAGAGGGCAACGCCAACATCACATCCGACGAGTACAACTCGAAGGATGCGGCTCAGCCCGACTGGTACTTCAACGTGATGGCCGGCATAAAGGTCAACCTCGGAAAGACCCACCGCAAGCGCGTCGCCGAGGCTCCCGTGCGCCAGCCCGAGCCTGTGGAGCAGCCCGCCCCGCCGGTGAGCGAGGCCGAGCCCGCCCCGGCGCCCAAGCCCGAAGCCCCGGCCACGATGCGCCGCGACGTGTTCTTCCTAATCAACTCGGCCCGCATATCCGACGCCGAGGGTGCAAAGCTCGCTGAGCTGGCTGCCTTCCTCAAGGCAAACCCGAAGCTCAAGGTGAAGGTGACGGGCTATGCCGACGCCGACACCGGCACCGACGCCATCAACGACCGGCTGTCGCGCCAGCGCGCCGAGGCCGTGGCCAAGGCCCTCACCGGGGTGCATGGCATCGAGGCATCGCGCATCGAGGTCAACAGCAAGGGCGCGCGCGTGCAGCCGTTTGCCGAAAACGACAAGAACCGCGTCACCATCTGTGTGGCCGAGTGAGCCGTGGTGGCATGTTTACAGGCACCGCAAGCTGGCTTGGCCCAAGCCTGCACGCCGTTTGCCGTGTGCAGCCTGCCTTGCTTGAAGATAAAGCGGGCGGGAGCAGAGCGGGCTTGCCGGCCGGCCTGTCTTTGCCGGTTGTCTTGTCAAGATATATGGAAATCTAAGGCATAATGCAAATGACGATGCTTAATAATAACTTTTTCGACCAATTGTATGATATAGTATGTAATCATTTGTGATATTTTCTGACAGGGTAACAGTTAAACATATAGAGTACATTAAGAGGTGATGGGGCCTCCGCCGGCGGGCGGGCAAGGGCCCCATTTTTGGCGTTCAGCCCCACGGCCGCAGTGGCCTGGCTGCCGTCTCCCGGCAGGCGGGCGTTGCTGCCGAGGCCGTTTTGCATCGACAAACGGCCCGTTTCTCACGCCCAAACGGCCTCCGTCGCATTGCAAAACGGCCCGTTTGGCAATGCCCTGAGCCACAGCGTGTTGCGCCGTGTGCCCATGCCGGGGCGTCGCCGTGGTTTGCTTTAGCCCGCGTCGGCCGCCGCCAAGGGGCGTGCCTGAGCGCCCTGTGGCCGCAGGCGCGGCGCGCCCGGGCCTGTTCGGCGCAGCGCCCAAGGCGTCTTTTTTACCGATTTTCTTTGCTGTTTACAATATTTTCAGTATTTTTGCATTATCCAAATCCTATGGCGCAGCCCGCCCGACCCGCTCGGGGATGGCGGGAGGGGCTCAACATAACCGTAACACTTATGCAGACAAACAGCCACTTATCCGTGTTGATACACGACCAGGCCAAGAAGTATGGCGACCGCGAAGCCTTGATATACAGGAAGTTCGGTAGCAAGAAATGGGTGTCGTGCTCGTGGGCGGAGTTCTCGCGCACGGTCGACATCGCGTCAAACGCTCTGATGGCCCTCGGCGTTGAGGCGCAGGAGAATGTGGGTGTGTTCGCTCAGAACTGTGTCGAATACATGTATTGCGACTTCGGCGCATGGGGCGTCAGGGCCGTCACGATACCGTTCTATGCCACGAGCAGCGAGCAGCAGATACAGTTTATGATCAACGACGCGCGCGTCAGGGTGCTCTTCGTTGGCGAGCAAGAGCAGTACGACAAGGCCCACCGCGTGTTTGCGCTCTGCCCCACGATGGAGCGCATAGTCATCTTCGACCGCTCCGTGCGCATCAGCACCCACGACCCCAACGCCCTTTACTTCGACGACTTCCTCAAGCTTGGCCAGGGCCTTCCGCACCGGGCCGAGGTCGAAGGACGGCGGGCCGAGGCAACATACGGCGACGTTGCCAACATCCTATATACCAGCGGAACCACCGGCGACAGCAAGGGCGTGGTGCTTACCCACGGGCAGTATCATGCCGCTCTTGAGGCCAACGGCCGCTGTGTGGCCGTGGGCGAAGACGACCGGGTGATGAACTTCCTGCCCTACGCCCATATCTTCGAGAAGGGATGGACGCTGCTGAGCCTGTCGCAGGGCGCAAGGCTCATAGTCAACACCTATCCGCAGGAGGTGCAGGAGGCCATGCGCGAGACCCACCCAACCAGCATGAGCTCCGTGCCGCGCTTCTGGGAGAAAGTGTATGCGGGCGTCCAGGAGCAGATAGACCGCGCCAACCCCGTAAAGCGCAAGCTGTTCAAAAACGCACTGGCCGTGGGCCGGAAGCACAACATCGAATACCTGAGCCGCGGGCTCAGGCCGCCGCTGCAGCTGCGCATTGAGTACGAGATGGTCAACCGCACCATATTCAGCCTCGTGCGCCATGAGCTCGGACTCGAGCACCCCAACATCTTCCCCACGGCAGGGGCTACGGTGTCGGAGCATGTCGAGGAGTTCGTGCATTCCATCGGGCTCAACATGATTGTAGGCTACGGCCTCACCGAGAGCCTGGCCACCGTGTCGTGCGACCGCCTGGGCGAGCCTTACACCGTGGGGTCGGTGGGACGGCCCATCGACGGGCTCGAGGTGAAGATAAGCGACGAGGGCGAGATTCTGCTCAAGGGGCCCACCATAACGGGCGGATACTACAACCGTCCAGACCTGACGCGCGACGCCTTCACCCCCGACGGATATTTCCGAACGGGCGACTCGGGCTACATGAAAGACGGAGAGCTTTTTCTCAAGGAGCGCATAAAGGACCTCTTCAAGACCTCTAACGGCAAGTACATAGCCCCGCAGGCCATAGAGTCGAGGCTGCTCGTCGACAAGTTCATCGACCAGATTGCCATCATAGCCGACCAGCGCAAGTTTGTCTCGGCGCTCATCATACCCGAATACAGGCTCGTCGAGGAGTTTGCGCGCGCCAACGGCATTCCCTTTGAAAGCCGCGAAGACCTATGCGCCAACGCCAAGGTCAGGCAGATGATGATGGAGCGCATCAACACGCTGCAGCAGCAACTGGCCCACTACGAGCAGGTGAAGCGCATCACGCTGCTGCCCCACCACTTCAGCATGGAGCGTGGCGAGCTCACCAACACCCTGAAACTGAAGCGCCGAGTCATCAACGAGAACTACAAGGCCGAGATTGACAGAATGTACGAGGACGAGGGGAATTGAGAATTAAAAGTTAAAAGCTAAGAATTAAGAATTAAAAATGGGCTGCGTGGTGTCAGCAGGATGCGAAGGCAAAGGCAAATGTCCGTGCGAGTTAAGGATTGAAAATTAAGAATTAAGAATTAAAAGAGGGCTGCGCGGTGTCAGCGGAAGGTGAAGTCAAAGGCAAATGTCTGTACTTCTGCACTCCAGCACTCCCTGAATCTGGGACAAAAGTCCGTACTCCAGTACTCCCGAACTCCGTAAATCAGAGGCAAATGTCTGTACTCCTGCACTCCTGCACCACTGCAACTACAAGAACATTATATATATATGATTACCGCAGAACAACTGAAAGACGTCATGGAGCGCGCCGACGCGCTCAACCGATACCTTGACATTGACAAGAAGCAGATGGAGTATGAGGAGGAAGACCTGCGCACACAGGCCCCCGACTTCTGGGACGACCCGAAGCGGGCAGAGGAGCAAATGAAGAAGGTCAAGGCCCTGAAGAGCTGGATCGACGGCTACAAGGAGGTGCGCACGTGCGCCGATGAGTTGCAGCTCGCGTTCGACTTCCACAAGGACGACATGGTCACCGAGGAGGAGGTCGATGCCGACTACGACCGCGCCATAAAGGCCATAGAGGCCCTCGAGCTCAAGAACATGCTGCGCCAGAAGGAAGACCCCATGGACTGCGTGATGAAGATAAACAGCGGCGCCGGCGGCACCGAGAGCCAGGACTGGGCACAGATGCTCATGAGGATGTACATGAGGTGGGCCGAGGCCCATGGCTACAAGGTCACGATAAGCAACCTGCAGGATGGCGACGAGGCCGGAATAAAGAGCGTTACCATGGAGATTGAGGGCGGCGAGTATGCCTACGGCTACCTCAAGAGCGAGAACGGGGTGCACCGACTGGTGCGCGTGTCGCCGTTCAACGCGCAGGGCAAGCGCATGACGAGCTTCGCCAGCGTGTTCGTGACGCCGCTCGTCGACGACACCATCGAGGTGTATGTAGACCCGGCGCGCGTCAGCTGGGACCTCTTCCGGAGCGGAGGGGCCGGCGGACAGAACGTCAACAAGGTGGAGACGGGCGTGCGACTGCGCTACCAGTACGTCGACCCCGACACCGGCGAGGAAGAAGAGATACTCATAGAGAACACCGAGAGCCGCAAGCAATTGGAAAACCGGAACAACGCCATGCGCCTCTTGAAATCCCAACTCTACGACCGCGCCATGAAGAAACGCCTCGAGGCACAGGCCAAGATAGAGGCAGGCAAGAAGAAGATTGAATGGGGAAGCCAGATAAGGAGTTACGTGTTTGATGACCGAAGGGTGAAAGACCATCGCACAAACTACCAGACCACCGATGTCGACGGGGTGATGGACGGCAAGATCGACGGCTTCATCAAGGCCTATCTCATGGAGTTCCCCGTCAACGAAGAGGCCTGACCGGCACTGAAGACAATGATACCGACAACTAAAAACAACTGATTATGAGCGACAAAGGAAAGGCTCGCCGTGCGGCTTACGAAGCACAGCAGGAGAAGAAAGCAAAGAGAGTGGTCAACTGGATATTCGCCGCGCTGGTGCTGCTGGCGATATTGTACATCATCTACACGTTCGGCATAGTGAGCTGATGGGCGCTGTCGGCAATGTGGAGATAGAGCGCAAGTTCCTCGTCGCGGGCGACGGCTACAAGCGCCTGGCCTGCGGCAGCAGCCGCATACGGCAGGGATACATCTGCAGCGAGCCCGGTCGCACGGTAAGGGTGCGCCTGCGCGGCGGCCGTGGTTACCTCACCATAAAGGGCCCTTCGGCCGATGGCGGCCTGAGCCGCTATGAGTTTGAGAGGGAAATCACGGCCGACGAGGCCAACGCCCTCTTCGACCTCTGCGAGCCGGGCACCATCGACAAGACGCGCTGGATTGTAGAGTGGGGCGGCCATACGTTTGAGGTCGACGAGTTCCACGGCTGCAATGACGGGCTGACCGTGGCCGAGGTGGAGCTGGCCTCGCCCACAGAGCAGGTCGACCTGCCGCCGTTCGCAGGCCGCGAGGTCACCGGCGACCGCCGGTTTTACAATTCCAGCCTCACCAAACGGCCTTTCACCGACTGGAGCGACGCCGAGCGAGCAGAAGTGCTGCGCCCAGTGCAAGGCTGACGCCTATGGCGTTTGCCACCAGGTCGGCCAGGTCGCCGCTGCGCCGGCCCCCGGTGCAGTATGCCTGAAGCAGTTCGATGGCCCCGCTCATGGCCACAGGGGCAACCCAGCCTGCCGCCGCCACGCGTGGGGTTATGGCCTTGTGCTTGTTGCGCAGCAGGTATTCGGCCCAGAGAATGAGGCACGTTCCGCCATACATGGCCACGTGAACCCACTTGTCAATGAACCTCACGTTGTCGAGTTCCGTGTGTGGCGGCGTGAAGAAAGACAGGTACCAGATGGCTGCCACGCATGCCGTCGTGAGCGGGTATTTCCTTATCAATCGATATGTCTGTTGCATATTTGCTTTCGTTTACGGTGCAAATTTACTGATTTTTTTATAATTTTGCACTGTGAATAATGACAAAACAACTTTATGGCACAGTTAGAAAGAGCTAAATTCGGAAGCAAGCTGGGCGTCATCCTCGCCACGGCAGGCTCGGCGGTGGGGCTTGGCAACGTGTGGCGTTTCCCCTACCTGGCCGGCGAGAACGGCGGTGCGGCTTTCATGTTGGTATATATTGGTTGCGTGCTTTTGCTGGGCATGCCGTGCATGGTGTCCGAGTTCATCGTCGGGCGGCGCGCCCAGGCAAACGCGGCGCGTGCCTTCCGCATGCTCGGCGGGCGCACGCCGCTGGCCCTTGTGGGCTACATGGGCGTGATAACCGGCACGCTCATCACCGGCTACTACGCCGTGGTGTCGGGCTGGTGCCTCGAGTACATCTACGCATCGGCGGCAGGTCACTTTGCCGGGGCGGGCCCTGCTGAGGTGAGCCGCTACTTTGCCGACTTCGAGACCGACCCCGTGAGGCCCATTGTGTGGATGGTGCTGGTGTTCCTGGCCACCCATTGGGTGATAGTCCACGGCGTGCGCGACGGCATAGAACGGGCCTCGAAGCTGATGATGCCGGCCCTTTTCATACTGCTTCTCATTGTGGTGGTGGCCTCATGCCTGCTGCCCGGGGCGGTGAGGGGCATTGAGTTTCTGTTCAAGCCCGACTTCAGCAAGGTGACCGGAGGCGTGTTCCTGAGCGCCCTCGGCCAGGCTTTCTATTCGCTAAGCATCGGCATGGGCTGCATGTGCACATACGCCTCTTACTTCGGGCGGCAGACGCGCCTTGGCTCTTCGGCCATGCAGATAGGCGTGATAGTGATACTTGTGGCTGTGCTCTCGGGCCTGATGATATTCCCTGCGGCCTTCTCCGTGGGCATAAAGCCCGACAGCGGCCCGTCGCTCATATTCATAACGCTGCCCAATGTGTTCCGCGAGGCTTTCGGCTTTGCCCCTGTCCTGGGCTACGTGGTGGCCGTGCTGTTCTACGTGCTGCTCACCCTGGCCGCGCTGACGTCGCTCATCTCGCTCCATGAGGTGAGCACGGCGTTCCTCCACGAGGAGCTCCACATCACCCGCCGCCGTGCCGCCACCATAGTCACGGCCACGGGCATAGTGCTCGGAGGGCTCTGTTCGCTGTCGCTCGGAGGCCGTGAGTGGCTGACGCTGTTTGGCCGCCCGCTGTTCGAGCTGTGCGACTTTGTCACCGGCCAGATGCTCATGCCCTTCGGCGGCATACTCATCTGCCTGCTTGTGGGCTGGTATCTGCCCCACAAGCTCGTGCGCGACGAGTTTACCAACTGGGGCACGCTGCCCGGCCGCTACCTGCGTCTCTTTGTCTTCTGCGTGAAGTATGTGTGCCCTATATGCATAGTGCTGATATTCCTCAACCAGCTGGGGCTGCTCTGACGCAGCACCGGCCAAACCGAAGCATGAGCCATGAAGCACCGCCCTGACCTGTTTTACCAGCGCACCGACCGCCGTGCGGCCTTGGCCCTGGTGGGCTTGGCAGCCGTTTGCACCGCGCTCGTGGTGTGGCTGGGCGGCAGCGGCGGTGGCGGCGCCCCGGCCGTTGTCACCGACACGGTGTATGCCAGTGTGCCCGGTGGCGGCCCCGGTGGCCACGCCGACATGTATGTGGGGCCCGTCGAGGAGCGCCGCACGGAGCTGTTTGCCTTCGACCCCAACACTGCCGACAGCACCGCCCTGCTGCGCCTGGGGCTGCGGCCGTGGCAGGTGCGCGCCATATACAGGTACAGGGCCAGGGGCGGGGTGTATCGCCGTCCCGACGACTTTGCGCGGCTCTACGGGCTCACCGCGGGCGAGTTCAGGCGCTTGCGCCCGTACATTACCATATCGCCCGACTTCATGCCTGCCGCCACGCTCGTGGCCGACAGTGCCTTGGGGCGCGACACGCTGCGCTACCCGGTCAAGCTGAAGGCCGGCGAGAGCATAGTGCTCAACACCGCCGACACGGCCGAGCTGCGCCGCGTGCCGGGCATCGGGGCCTATTTCGCGCGAGCCATAGTGCGCTACGGCGAGCGGCTGGGCGGATATGTCAGCACCGCCCAGCTCGACGAGATTGACGGTTTCCCCGAAGAGGCAAAGCCATATTTCACCATCAGCGACCCGCATCAGCGGCGTATGAACCTCAACACGCTGCCGATGAGTTCACTGCGGCGCCATCCTTACATCAGTTTCTACCAGGCCAAGGCCATCGTAGACTACCGCCGCCAGCACGGACGGCTGCAGAGTCTCGACGACCTGAGGCTGTGCCGCGACTTCACTCCCGAGGCCATCAGGCGGCTCGAACCTTACGTTGAATTTTGAGAATGAATGCCATATCACCTTTTGCGCGCCCGTTTTACGTAATGCTCAAGCCTGCCGGGCCGCGTTGCAACCTGCATTGCCGCTACTGTTACTACACCGAGAAGCAGTCGCTGTATGCCGGTGGCGGCGGCGAGGCCATCGACGACGCTATGCTCGAGAGCTTCACCCGGCAATACATCGAGGCCCAGACGTCGCCCGACGTGCTCTTCACGTGGCACGGCGGCGAGCCCCTGCTGCGCCCGCTGTCGTTTTACCGCAGGGCGCTGGCGCTGCAGCGGCGCTATGCCGGCGGCCGCCACATAGACAACTGCCTGCAGACCAACGGCACGCTGCTCACCGACGAGTGGTGCCGTTTCTTCAGCGATGAGGGCTTCCTTGTGGGCATCAGCATCGACGGGCCGCGCGAGATGCACGACGCTTTGCGCGGGCCCACGTTCGACAGGGTGATGCGCGGCATCGAGTTGCTCGACCGTCACGGTGTGGAATGGAACGCCATGGCCACTGTCAACAGCGCCAACGTGGGCCACCCGCAGGAGTTCTACCGCTTCTTCCGCTCCATAGGCTGCCGTTACCTGCAGTTTACGCCGGTGGTAGAGCGCACCCGCGACGACGCGTCGCCGCTCTCGGTGCCCGGCTGGGAAGAGGGTGGCAGGCTCACGCCCGAGTCGGTGGACGCCGCCCGGTGGGGCGACTTTGCCTGCGGGGTGTTCGACGAGTGGGTCAGGGCCGACGTGGGCAGCGTGTTCGTACAGCTCTTCGACGCCACCCTGGCCAACTGGGCCGGAGTGGCTCCGGGCGTATGCTCGCTGGCCGGGGTGTGCGGACAGTCGCCGGCCATGGAGGCCGACGGCACGCTGTACTGTTGCGACCACTTTGTGTTTCCGCAATACAGCCTTGGCAACATGCGCCACAAAAGCATAACGGAGATGGCCTACGGGCAGCGGCTGCGCGACTTCGGGCTGCGCAAGCACACGGCGCTCACGCGCCAGTGCCGCGAGTGCAGGTGGCTGTTTGCCTGCAACGGCGAGTGCCCCCGCAACCGTTTTGTGCGCGACCGCTACGGCAACAGCGGCCACAACTATCTGTGCGAGGGCTATGCAAGGTATTTTTCGCACGTTGCCCCTTACATGGATTTCATGAAGGCCGAGCTTGATGCGGGCCGCGCCCCGGCCAACGTGATGGGCGCGCGCATAGGGGACTGAGGCCGGCTTCGCCCCGCCGGTGTAGTGATATTTCGCCACTCGCCGAGCAAAACCGCATCCGTAGACAACCGCCTGGCGCACAGGTAGTTGGCAATACGCCCCGTTTCGCATTGCGAAACGGGGCGTATTGCGTTCCGATATGTGCCGTATTGCAGCCCGATATGGCCCTTATGGCCCGGCCGTCAGGCCGTGGCCGCGGGGTGGGGCGGGCTTTGTCGGGTTTTTTCATGGCCGCCGCCGGGCGTGGCCTTGGCTGTGGCCGTGGTGGCGCGGCGTCAGCGTTCCACCACTATCGTCACCGGGCCGAGCAGGCCCGAGGGCAGCAACGGGTCGTCTTTCTCGAAAAACTTAAACGAGACTACAGTCTTGCGGCCCTGCTGCGGGCGCGGCAGCCCCTTGGCCAGCCACTCGGGCACGCTCTTCATCTGCCGCCCGATGACGGGGGTGCCCGGTGCGTATGAGTAGCGTATGGGTTCGCTCCACTCCATGTCGTTGGGCAGTTGCTCGTCGCCAATCATCCGGTTGGGCCACAGGTTGGTCACCTCTATCTCCACCTCATTGTCACCGCCGTCAATGAAGTCGGTGATGTCGCAGCGGTAGGGCTTCTTCCACAGGTGGGCACACTCGCGCCCGTTGACCGAAACGCGTGCCGTGTGCTTCACGTCGCCCAGGCAGAGCACGTAGCGCGCCCTGCGGTCTTTGCGCCCTATGTCGATGGTCTTGGTGTATGTGGCCGAGCCCGAGAAATAGCGTACGCCAGCGTCGGGGTGCTCGTTCCACGGCATCAGGCTGTCCAGCCTGACCTCGGCCGGTGCGCCCCATCCCTCGGCAAAGCGCAGCGTCCAGCCTCCGCCTACGGCCAGGGTGTCGGCCTCATGCCGTCTGTGCGTGTTGTGTGCGGCAGGCAGGGCCGTGGCCGTTCGGCGCAAGACGATGAACAGGGCCTCGTGCTCGTCGAAGTCTATCTTCACCGTAGTGCCACTGCCGTTGTCGCTCCACGCCATGGCTGTGTGTCTGGTGCCGGTGTCCGGGTGCCATATCTCGGGCGTGCGTCCTGCCGACGCAATGCTGATGGTGGCCGAAAAGGCCGAGTCGAGTGTGTTGGCTATGAAGTAAATGTCGGTAGCCCCGTCGCGGCGGTGAGTCCACTGCAGGCTGCCGGCATCGGCCCGCAGCGACGGGTGCCTGCTCCTGTAGTCGTCGGCGTGGCGGCCGCGTTGCAGCAGCGCCTGGCAGCGGGCAAGATAGTCGAAGAGCAGTCGGGCCGCCCCGCTGCGCCACCACGTCTGCCCCGGTGTGCACCATGCCCCCCACTTGCCGAAAGTCATGCCCGGCACGGCGCCGGGCCACGGGTTTTGGGCGCCGGCGTGAATCATCAGGGCGTTCACCCCGAGGCAAAACGCCCTGTCGGCCATGCGCTTCATGTCTTCGGGGCTTTCACGCCAGGCGGCCGGGGCCCACGCCGTAAACCCCTCGGCATACACCCGCCGCAGCCCGTTGGCGTGGGCTATGGCAGTGTGGCGCGGCACGCTGGGCCACCCCCATTTCTCGGGCTTGAGCCAAAACTCGGTGCAGAAGCAGTCGTCGGGCAGTTGGCGGGTGATGGCTTCGGTGCTTATGGGACTGAAAGGCTTGGCCCTGCCCGTGCCGTAGGGCTGGTAGAGCAGCCTGATGCCGCCGCTTTGGTGGGCCAGCTCGGCCATGTAGCCATAGTAGTTTTCGGCAAAGAGGGTCATCACCACCTTTTGGAAGTCGGTGTAGAAGCGCTTCGACTGCCCGGCGTCGCCCACGTTATGGCCTGCCATTACCGGCAGCCATGGCAACAGGTCGTAGCCCGTTCGGGCCTTGAACTCGCCTGGCATCAGTGGCGTCCAGTCTTGTCCGCCGGCCTCGTAGCTGTCTATCTCCAGCCGGCAGAAGGTTTGCCCGGCGTCGTCGCCGGCAATGTCGAGCAGCATTTCGGGGTAGCTCTCCCAATAGCGGCGCACGGCTTCGCGGCTCATCTTGTCGCATTCAAGCCCGAGGCCGCCGTAGGGGGCAGTGGCTTCGTTGGTCTTTCCGTTGGTGGTGTGGCCGAAGCGCATCAGCCGCCATGTACCCTTGGCCAGCTCCGGCCTGGCCTGCGACGTGGCCGCGTCGAACGTGGCGCTGATGTCAATCACGTCGGCAGGGCCGGCAATGGTGTCGGCGGGCATGGCCAGCACGGCAATGTCGCGGTAGAAATCATATCTCGGGTCGGTGGCAGGCCGGCGCAGCTTGATTGGCCCGGCGTGGCGGCCGATGGTCACCACGGTGTCGGTCCATACCAGTTTCTGCATGGAATACTCAGGCGTCACCGTGGGATAGGCGCTCGACGACCACCCCGGGCAGTTGTGGGTGCCAAACGTCAGGCCGAGCCTGCGGCACTCGCTGATGGCGTGGCGCATCAGCCTGCGCCAGTTGTCGGTGCCGATGGCGTTGGCCGTGTCGCGCGCGGCCACCTGCATGGGCCCCCCTACCATGAACTGCTGCACGCCACCTATGCCCGCGCTGCGGTAGGCTTCAAGGTCGGCAGTGATGCCCTCGGCCGTCACAATGCCGTCCATCCACTGCCATATCATCAGCGGGCGGGCTTCTTGCGGCGGGCAGTCGAAGGCCGAGTCGGGCGGCGTCAGAAAGGTCTTTATCCTGCCCATGGCCTCGGCCTGCTGCGTTTTGTCAAAGCCGTGGCCCGCGCCGAACACCACGTGCAGGCTGGCGTCGGCATAGGCCTTGGCAGCCCGGCGCGAGTATTCCAGCGGCACCACGTTGTCTTTGTCGCCATGCACTATCAGCACCGGGCCGCCATATCCGGCCATGGCGGCGCCAACGTCGATGGCCCTTGCCTCTTTGAAGAAGCGGCGGCCCAGCGGCACACCCCACACGCGGGTGGTGTCGGGTATGTCGGCCTCGCTCTTGTAAGCCTCGTTCCAGTTGTCGGGTATGCACAGTGCGGGATAAACCAGCACGAGGCGGCTCAACTGCGACCGCAGCCCGGCGGCCGCCATGACGGCAGCCAGTCCGCCCTGGCTCTCGCCGATAATCACGATGCCGGTAGTGTCGACATCGGGCAGCGTGCGCATGTGGGCCACGATGGCACTGAGGTCGGCTGCCTCGTCGGCCACCGACATGTTCATCGTGTTGGCGTCGCTGCGGCTTCGGGCCGACCCACAGGGGAAGTCGAAGGCGTAGCACTTGTAGCCCATGGCGCAGAGCGTGGCGAAATACGCCCGTCCCGAACTGTGGCTGCCGTTGAAGCCGTGGGCTATGATGGCCACGGGGCGGCGCCCGGCGTGGCCCACGGGTGTGGCCGTGATGCCGTAGATGCGGCGGTTGCCGTTGTTCACCCATGTCTCTTTCTCTGTGAATGTGGTGGCGGCCCGTGCCGTGGCTATGCCTGCGAGGGCGGCCAGCGATGCCAGCAGCATCGCGGTCCGTGCGGCGAGCTGTGGCAATGATGCTTTGCGTGTGATGAAAGTCAGTAGCGGTAACGATTGCATAAGAATAGGGTTTTAGTGGTGCAAAGATACAAATTTTTTCCGAATGTCGGGCCTTGATGCCGGTCAATTATGCTAACGGCCTGTTCCGCCTGCACTTTTGTGAGCCAATGGCCCGTCCGGGCCACGGCTTGGTTAATGTTGCATGCCGTCGGCCCCGTCGCTGACATTGCCTTATCAGCGGCGGGCCTCTCCGTGGCAAGGCAGTGGCGTCACGGTCGGCGCTTACTGCCGGATGCCTTGATGAGCGTGCCCATACGCCTTGCGGCATGGCAGGCAACGGCCACGCTCGCCGCCAGTCCGGCCCCATCGTGCCACAGTCCGGCGTGGGTGCCGGGCCCGTCGATGCCAAGCAGGGCCAGTCCCGACAGGGCGGTGGCGGCAAACATTGCCGTGACAACGGCCGTGGGCAGGGTTCGCCTGTTGGCCCCATGGGCCATTATCCGCCTGTACCATCGCCGGTGAAACCATATATGGGCTGCCACGGCTGCAGTGAAGGCCGCCGAGGCAACCACATGGCAGACTGCCATGTCGTGCCAGCAGTCGTGGTTGCCGGTGTGTGCGGCGGCGTGTAGAGCCATCCCCGTGGCAGTGGTAAGCACAAAGGTGGGCACCAAGGCCCAGTCTGTTGCCAGTGATTTTTTCATCGTCATGTGGTTTATTTGGTGAAAACATAATGCAAGCGAGGGCAATGGGAGCTTGCTCACTGATTGCCGAGTGCAGCTTATCTTATGCAAAGATAATGCAAGCGAGGGCAATGGGAGCTTGCTCACTGATTGCCGAGTGCAGCTTATCTTATGCAAAGATAATGCAAGCGAGGGCAATGGGAGCTTGCTCACTGATTGCCGAGTGCAGCTTATCTTATGCAAAGGTCGCAATAACGACCGTCACAGACGATAACAATTGTAAAGAAACGGGCCTCAGATTCTGTTTCTTATCCTCGATAGCGACACGGGCGTTATGCCAAGGTACGACGCAATGTAGTGCTGCGGCACGCGCCTCACGATGTCGGGGCGCGTGGCCAGCAGTTCCTCGTAGCGTTGTTGAGGCGTGTTCTTTATGCGCGATAGAAACAGCTGCTGGTAAGCGTGAAACCGCTCTATCAGCTTCTCTTCGTAGGCGGTGCGCAGTCCGGGCGTGCGCTCAATTAGGGCGTAGAAGTCGTCTTTCCTTATGGCATACGCTTCGGTCGGCTCAATGCTTTCAAGGTAGAACAGGCTGGGGCGTTGCTGGTGCATGCTTTCGAAAGAGGCCACGAAGTCGCCTTCAAAGAAAAACTGGAATGTGATGTCGCGCCCGTCTTTGTAGAAGAACAGGCGCAGGCACCCCTTCCTGATGAGATACAGCGTGTGGGCCACGCGGCCTTCGCGCAGCAGGATGGTTTTCGCGGGTATGGTGCGGGCCTCGGCCACTTGGCGCAGCTCGTCCATGTAGGGCAGTCGGGGCGTATCGCCGGCGGTCGCCATCTCTTCATGGCGGATGCTGTTGGCAGGCTTTTTATACATAAGTAGCTGTTCAAAATTAACCGATACAATAGACCTTGCAGGTGTCCTCTATATCTTTGCCACCATCTTGTGTGCTCTTTCGGGCCGCATACCAAAGTCTCATCGGTCGCGTAGCCCGCTACGCTCCCTCTTCGGACTTTGGCATGCATCTCCGAAATAGCGCACAATTTGATGACAATTGATTTTGAACACCTACTTAATTTGCAGGTTTCAGACTATACGGCGGCATACTTCAGGCGGCTGTTGTGGCATATTCCCGTTGCTCTTCACGCCTGCTGCCTTACGGTGGCGAGGGTGTCAGACACAGCGATGCCCGCCATGCTGCCGGGCGTTGCCAACAATGGAGTTGGCGTAACCCACTCTGGCCGCAGCCACCTGTCACGGCCTTCAGTCGGTTATCTCAAAGCGGGCAACTATTGAATACCTGTTCTTTATGGTGCGGAAGAAGTCGAACGAGGCCGCGTTCGACGACAACACGTTGCTTTGCGCAAACGGCATGGCGCCCGGGTTGTCTTCTTCCACTATGCGTATCACGCCGCCAAGTTTCTTGCCCATGGCCTCAACCAGGTAGGCGGCCTTGCGCTGCGCGGCCTTCAGGGCCTCTGTCTTTCCCTTGCGGTGGTAGGCAGCCATGTCGTTGTTTTCCAGCTCGCCTATGCGCATCGACTGTATGCCCTTGGTGTCTATGCGCTTCACGATGTCGTTTATCTGGTTGAAGTCGGTCAGGGTGACGTCAAACTTCTTTGACACCAGGAAGTCGAGCCCCTGCTGCCGCCAGTAGTCGCCTATCTCTTGCGTCCTTATGGCATTGGGGCCGACACCGGCTTCGGCCAGTGCCTTGCGCAGCCCCTGCTCTATTGTGGACAGGGCAACCTTGGTGCTGTATTCTTCAGGCTTCGACTTGCCGTCGAACTCCTCTTCGAAGTATTCGCGTATTTCTATCAGATAGTGAATCTTGTCGGGCACAACCTCTATTTCCGACGTGCCTGTCACCTCGATGTATCGCCCGTTGTCCTGGGCCCGCAGCGATAGGGCTGCAAGCATCAACAGGGCCAATGCCAATAGTTTCGGTTTCATATTGATGTCTGTTTGTTGTCGTTGTCAAAAGCCTTCCACCAAGCGGCAGGCGTCAGAATAGTCGAGCATGTTTGCCAGCGAGTCTTGCTCGCCGGGCGTTAGCCGGCTGAAGCGCAGCGTGTCGATGAGCCAGCCGTTGGCAGAAAACAAAGCGTCGAGCGAGTCTTTCTTTTCTTTCAGCATGCTATTGTACAAGCGGCTCATGTCGTAGCCGTCGGGCCCAGATATCAAGAACTGGCCGCTTTCGAGCCCCATGTAGATGCGAGGGGCGGCTACGACGGTGTCGTTGAACACAAACCCCATGCGCCTGCCCGAGAGCGCGCTGGTAGAGTCGGCCCATGCCTGCAGCCTGTTGCCACCGACGCGGCCTGCTATCACGCTTCTGCCTAAGTGGTCGCGGTAAAGCCGCAGGCCAACAAACTCTTTCACGGTGGCCACCGGCCTGAGGGCAATGCTGTCTTTCCGGCCGTCGTATATACCGTACCAGCCGTTCTCCCTGTGGGCCGACGGCGGCGATGTGCATGCCACTGCTGTAAGCAGCGACAGCAGCAGCGTGGCGCATCTGTGGATGGTTTTGTTGTTCATAAGCGCTCTGTCGTTTTGTTGCTTCAGCCACCGTTGGGGCGTAATAGGCTGTGCGGCCTGTGCTTGGCGCCCCCGGTGGCCCGGTGCAAAAATACAAAAAGAATGGCGAACGCCATAATATTATTGCCATAAGATTGGTATTTATGCCGAATAGGGCGTTGGCAGCCCGGCCTATTCCGTTGTTCCCGGGTGCCTGTGTGGGCCGGAAGCGCGGTCGCTGAAGCCTGCCGGGCTGTTGCCTGTGCCTGGGGTGGGGTGGTGTGCCTGCGGCGAAACAATGCCGACCGGATTGCGTTGACCCCGGGCGCGGCTTGCCCGTGAGGCCCGCCGCCCCCATTGTTATCGGTCGATAAGGCGCAATTATGGTCTGCCAATGCCGTTATCTCACATATTTTGATTAACTTTGTCACGATGTAATGCCATGCACGAGGCAATGGCAATGTAACTCTTATTTGGTATGAAATCGCTTAAGGAAATATACAGAATAGGCAAAGGGCCGTCGAGCAGCCACACAATGGGGCCGCAGAAGGCCGCTCAGATATTTGCATCCCGCAACAACGGCGTGTCGTTGTTTGTAGTAACGCTATATGGCAGCCTCGCCGCAACAGGAAGGGGGCACATGACCGACGTGGCCATACGCGATGTGCTGGAGCCGTTGGCCCCTGTCGACATACTGTGGGAACCGTCGGTGTTCCTGCCATACCACCCTAACGGCATGAAGTTTGAGGCCCGCGACGCCGAGGGGCACACGCTCGATGAGTGGACTGTTTACAGCATTGGGGGCGGGGCTCTGTCGGAGGGCACCGCGCAGGGCGGCATATTCGACACCCCAGAGGTGTATGGCATGAACACCATGACCGAGATAATGGAGTGGTGCAACAGCACCGGGCGCAGCTACTGGGAGTATGTTGACATGTGCGAAGACAGTTCCATCTGGGACTACCTGCAGCAGGTTTGGGAGACTATGCAGGCCGCCGTGGAGCGAGGCATCAACAATGAAGGCCGGCTGCCGGGCCCGCTCAACCTCATGCGCAAGGCCCCCATATACTATGTGAAGGCCTCCGGCTACAAGCAGTCGCTGCAGACCCGAGGGCTGGTTTATTCGTACGCGTTGGCCGTCAGCGAGGAGAACGCCTCGGGAGGCACCATAGTTACGGCACCGACATGCGGGGCCTGCGGGGTGTTGCCTGCCGTGCTGTACCATGTCTACAAGGGTCACGCCTTCTCAGACCGCCGCATACTGCACGCAATAGCCACGGCCGGGCTTATAGGCAACATCGTAAAGCACAACGCTTCGATCTCTGGCGCCGACGTGGGATGCCAAGGTGAGGTGGGGGTTGCCTGTGCCATGGCTTCGGCTGCGGCCTGCCAGCTGTTCGGGGGCAGTCCTTCGCAAATTGAATATGCCGCCGAGATGGGGCTTGAGCACCACCTTGGCATGACGTGCGACCCTGTTTGCGGGCTTGTGCAGATACCGTGCATAGAGCGCAATGCGTTTGCTGCCACCCGCGCCCTTGACGCAAACCTGTATGCTTCGTTTTCCGATGGCACGCACAGGGTTTCGTTTGACAAGGTAATCAACGTGATGAAGCAAACAGGCCACGACATACCCTCGCTTTACAAGGAGACCAGTGAGGGCGGCTTGGCCAAGGATTTCGACACCGACTCGCGGCTGGGCGGTGGCATGCCGGTGTGAGCGGCGTTCGGGCCGGCGGCCCGTGACTGTTGTGGCGGCGCCTTGTGGCGGCTTCGCCCTCGTGCCAGCAGGCAGCGCGGCATTGCCTTGCAGATGCATAACCCACGTGTCTGTTGGCAGCGGGCATTGCCGCAAGGCCCTCTATAGTGGCCCATCCAGAAAAACAAAGGCTCCCGGTTTAAGCGTGAAACCGGGAGCCTATTGTTGTTAGCCATGGTGCTGTATGCCCGAGTGGCCTTTGCTTTGACCAGCTGCACCCTGAGGCCCGACCGTGGCAAAGCCCAATATTCATCATGGCCCGATACACGTAAACCGTTATTTCAGGATCCAGAAATCCCAGTCAAACAGGTCTTTCACCTTGTCGCCCTTGAAGCGGAAATACAGGTCATGCACCCCCTTGGCGCCTTTAACCTTGCAAGACACGCGGGTGAAACCGGGCCTTGTGCCGGCCTCACCTACGTTTAACGTGCCGGCCAGCGGCCCTTCGGCACTGTCGAGACGTATTTCCACCTTTGCCGTTTGGTCTTTGCCCATCACCGTGGCTGTGAGTTTTCTTGCCCCCTTGGGCCCGAAGTCAACGCCACGCAGGCACAGCGTCTCACCGTCGTCAATGTCGGTGACAACAATTCCGCCCGTTACGCAGGGCTTGGTCTTCAGTCCGTATCCACAGGCCATGGTCTCGGCCTCCACACGGCGGTAAGGATTAAATGTTCCCACCTGCTCAAGCCTTGTGTCAAGCCAGTAAGGCACCTCCTCGATGGTGCCGTCGGCGTTGTAGTGCATCTTGGCCACAGCCACCGAGCGGCGCTCTTTGTGCTCCATGGTCTCCAGATGCAGCAGCTCGTAGTTAAGCCCGAAGACATACGACGACCCCTTGTAGTCGATAATGCCCGGATGGTTTCCCCTCGACTTGTCGGTGGGCCGCATTATGTAGCCTCGTGTCTGCCACGGCCCGGTGGGGCTGTCGCTCATGGCGTAGCCGATGCCCTCGGGGCAGCATGTAGAGGCGAAGGCCATGTAGTAGTGCCCTTGCCGCTTGTACACCCACGGCCCTTCCTGGTAGTGTTCGGGCCTCTTGTCGAGCTTGACAATGTTTCCAGAGTAAGAAATCATGTCTTTGTTCAGTTTCACGTAGTAGACGTTGGGGTTTCCCCAGTACATGTAAGCCTGCCCGTCGTCGTCGATCATCACCGTGGGGTCTATGTCGTCCCAGTGCTCACGCTGCCATACGAGAGGCTTGCCCAGCGGGTCTTTGAATGGCCCGTATGGCGAATCGGCCACGAGAACGCCAATGCCGTTTCCGTGGATGGGGCAGTACATGTAGTATTTGCCGTTTCTGTACACCACCTGTTCGGCCCACGCCCCATTGTCGTGCTTAGCCCAGGCGAAGTCGTTGAGCGATGCCACGGCCCCGTGGTCTGTCCAGTTCACCATGTCGGTCGACGTGTACAGCAGCCAGTCTTTCATCTTGAAGCCCTCGGCGTCGTCCTCGTCGTGTGTGGTGTAAAGGTAGATGGTGTCGTTGGCTACCAGTGGGGCGGGGTCGGCCGTATACTTTGTCTGTATGATAGGGCTTTGGCCCAATGCCGTGGCGGCCGACAGTGCCGCCACGGAAAGCGAAAATATGTGTCTCATTTTTTCTGTATGGATAGGGTTGGGTGTTTATTGGGCAGAGAAATTGCGGCTTACGAAAGGCAGGCAGAGGTAAAGGGCGGTGTGCCAATACTCCCAGTCGTGCACGCCGTCCCTAACCCTGAACTGGCAAGGGATGGCGGCATGGCGCATGGCCCGGGTGAAGTCGATGTTGCGGTCGAGCAGAAAATCGTCGTCGCCGCAGTCGACAAACCACTGCACGGAGCGAAGCCTTTCTCTGGACTGGCTGTCGGCCTCTGCCACGAACTGCACGCAGCTATGGTCGATGACCGACCTCGTGAGCTTGGCCAGCTTTCCGTCGGGCTTTTCTGCATCGGTCTCCCGGCCATCGGGTATGTCCATCAAGGCGCTCATGGCATATACGGCGCAGAACATGTCGGGGTGCCTGAGCCCATATGCCGTGGCGCCGCCGCCACCCATTGACAGACCGGCAATGGCGCGGTTGGCCTTGCTTCCGCCTGTGCGGAATTGCTTTTCGATGAATGGCACGAGCTCGGTGAAGAAGAACGTCTCGTACTTCCAGCCATCCATGTCGAAGTATCCGTTCTGGTAGACGTTAGGGTCGCCGCCACCGGCGTCGGGTGTAACGATGACCATCGGTCTGGCCTCGCCGCTGGCCACGAGCCTGTCGACCACATCCTTCAGCCGCCCCTGCGACACCCAGTCATCGTTTTTGCCCCACATCCCGTGAAGGAGGTAGAGCACGGGGTAGCGCCTTGTGTCCCCGGGGTCGAAGCCTTTGGGCAGCAATACGGTATACGCACGCTTCACGCCGAGCACTTTGCTCTGTATGGTGTCGGTCACGATACGGCTTTCATTTACTCCTTGCGCGCTTGCCGCGAGCGACATCAAGGCAGCGATAATAAGCATTCTTGTTCTTTTCATATTGGTATATGTCTGTTGATGTTGCGTGTTGTTGCATGTAATGTCGTCATTGGCGGGCCTCTGCCTTGCGTCTAACAACGTAAGAACGGCCTGCCGCGGTGTCAATGTCATACTCGTAGACTTTTGTCAGCGAAGGCATGCTCGGTGTTGCCATGGCTGAGACCTCAGGCGTGGCGATGGCAGCCGGGGCGAGGAAAGGGGTGGGGCAGGGCCCATTGGCGGGCCTCAGGCCCTTGCCTTTCAGTGGCACGTATGAGCGCAGGCGCAGCGTTCCACCCCTGGCCGATGTTATTTTTGCCGATGCCAGCTTGCCTCCGTACCACGCCATGCTCACCTCGAAACCGCCCCGGGCCTTTAGCCCCCTGACGCTGCCCTTGTCCCATGCCCGAGGCAGGGCCGGCAACAGTTGCACCGCCCCGTCGTGGCTCTGCACAAGCATCTCGGCCACCCCTGCTGTGAATCCGAAGTTGCCGTCGATTTGGAATGGCGGATGAGCGTCGAAAAGGTTGGGGTATGTGCGTCCGTCGGGATGGTCGGCAGCCTCTTTGTCGGATGGCAGCAGCCGGAGCATGTTGCTTATTATGCGGTAGGCATGCTCCCCGTCGAGCATGCGCGCCCAGAAGTTTATCTTCCAGCCAATGCTCCATCCCGTGGTTTGGTCGCCGCGTTGCCCGAGTGTCGTCTTGGCCGCCTCGAACAGCAGGGGGGTGAGCCGTGGCGAAATCTGGTTGCTGGGGTAGAGCCCGTAGAGATGGGATATATGCCGGTGCTTGTCGTCCGGGTCGTCAATGTCGTCCAACCACTCTTGCAACTGGTTGTTCCGTCCGATGCGCATTGGCGGCAACTTGTCCATGGCCAGCCTGAGCGAGTCTTTCAGCGACTGCCGTTCGCCCACTATGCCAGCCGCAAGCAGGGTGTTTCCGAGTGCGTCGAATACAATCTGGTTGTCCATTGTACATCCGGCAGTCACGGGGCCGTGCTCAGGCGATATAGACGGTGCCACCACAAGATGCCGACCGTCGGGGTGCTCTGTGAGGAAGTCGAGGAAAAACAGTGCCGTGCCCCTCAGCACGGGGTAATACTTGCGCAGGAAACCAGTGTCGGCCGTGAACAGATAGTGCTGCCACAGGTGCTGTGCCAGCCAGGCCCCACCGCTTGGCCATATGCCTGCCGCGGCGAAGTCGACCAAGCCCGCTATGCGCCACAGGTCGGTGTTGTGATGGGCCGTCCACCCGCGGCAGCCATACATGGTGCGGGCGGTCTGCGCCCCGGTGACAGACAGGTCTTTGAGCATGTCGAACAAAGGCTCGTGGCACTCGCTGAGGTTGGTCACCTCTGCGGGCCAGTAGTTCATCTCGGTGTTAATGTTTATAGTGTACTTGCTGTCCCAAGGCGCTGCCACGCTGTTGTTCCATATACCCTGAAGCGTGGCGGGTTGGCCGCCAGGCAGCGACGATGATATGAGCAGGTAACGCCCGTATTGGAAGAGCAGCGCGGCCAAGTCTTCGTCATTCCCATCGGCGTAGTTGGCAAGCCGCTTCGGTGTCTCGGCGAGCGAGGCCGCAGAGCCTGGCAGGTCGAGGCTCACCCTGTCGAACATCGACCTGTATCGCTCCACGTGCCGCCTAACGGCCTCGTCATATCCCGTTTGCATGGCCTTGTCGAGGTATAGGGCTGCCTTGGCACGCTCGTCGGCGCTCGTGTCTCGATAGCTCACATAGTTGGTGGCGGCCGAAATGTATATCGTGGCCGTAGTGGCGTGGCTCACGCTCAGCGTCTCGCCGCAGCCATCGGTCTGACCGTCGGTCTTTACGCCTATAAGGCAGGCAGCCCTCAGGCATCCCTTCACGCCCTCCTGGTCGCGCCCGTGGCATGTTATGTGCAGCTTTTCGCCTTCGGCCCGCACTTCATGGCGCAGCGGGGCGTCGTATCCGATGGTGAAGTTCAGCGCCTTGTCCTTTCCGGCCCTGATGTTCATTATTATCACATTGTCGGCCAACGAAGCAAAGGCTGTGCGAGTGTAGCTCACTCCTGCCACCTCGTAGGTGGTGGTTGACACGGCCCTGCCTATGTCGAGGTCCCTTCGGTAGCGTGAGGTGTTGCCGTGGCCGGGAAATGTCATGAAGACGCTGCCCATGGTGAGGTAGCTCATGCCGTTCTTCCCAGTCTGGAAGTTGGCGTCGACAAGTCTCTGGGCCTCGTTGTTCTTGCCGGAGAACACAAGTTTCCTTATAGCCGGCAGCACATAGAGTGCGTTGGGGTTGTCGTTGTTGTAAGGCGAGCCGGCCCAGAAAGTCTCTTCGTTTAGTTGCAGTTCCTCCTTCTCGGTGCCGCCGAATACCATGGCGCCGAGGCGGGAGTTGCCTATGGGCAGGGCCTCAGTCCATGCCCGGGCAGGCTGCGAGTACCATAGCCTGAGCTCGCCAGCCCATGTACAGGCGCATAAGGTCATGGCGATGAATGCCAGTAAGTTTTTTTTCATGTTTAGCGTCTTTATTTGTATTGCCTGTCAGGGTGTCTCTTTGGCGGCGGGCGAGTGGCTGGTAGTGGTTCCCGCAACGGCCCGCAGGCAGCTTATGACATGCAAATATAACCTAAATACTTGAGAAACCGCAGCTTTGCCAACAAACTTCTGCCTGCCTCCTGTCGGTGCGCCGGTGTGGGCACATGGCGCGGTGGCGCAGTGGCGGGCTGCCATCTTTTGGCAAAAGCCATCCTCCCGCCTGCCAGTGAGGCAGGCGGGAGGGCGGCAATATATCATGCAAACGCCACCTGTGGTGTAGCGATGCCCTGTAGAAATTACATTTTATCCGTACAGACACGATGCCCTTGCCCGACATGCGCACCAGAGCCTTGCCACCTTTCACTTGCGCGTGGGCATCGGCCATGTCGACAGTATCGTTGGTCTCAACAGCCTCGGCCGTGGCTTCGGCCGATGGCAGTTGTATGCTCAGGCACCTGAAACCATCGCCCATATTGATGGCCACGAGTGTCATTTCAGTGCGCGAGGCGTTGGCGTAGGCCGTGACCAGAAGGTCGGGGGCCGCCGCAGAGGCCTCAATGCGGTCCATACCCTTGGCATATTTGGCGTAGTGAGCCATGATGTAGCCGTTTTTGGTGGGCTCGCCCTCTGGCGTGGTGTTGCGCTCCGGGTCGTTGTCGCCAATCATACCGTAGAACCGTTTCAGGTACCAATATACATAAGCCGAGCAGTTGCCTTCCATACAATGATGCATCTCCAGAGCCAGATGGTTGAGGCTGTATGTCCACTTCTGGAACTCGAGGTAGTTGTCGGCGTTGTCCTTGTTCTGCCCGTCGTTGAAAAGGTGCTCCGTCATCCACCACGTCTTTCCAGCTGCCTTGAGGTGATTGTCGTACAGTCCGCACACATATTTGCGCCGTTGGGCAGTGTAGGGCTGCGTGGTGTCTAAGAATCCCTGGTATAAATGGCCGGCCAAGATGTCGGTCTGTGCCATGGCTTCGGCGTCGGTCAGCACGGCATCGGTATAGTCGGGGTTGTATCCGCACGACTCCGGGCCCATCAGTCTTGTGCCTGCGGCCCTTATCTTCTAGCCGAAGCGCTTTGTGAAGTCGACAATCTCGGCAGGCGACCAATAGGTGAAGTCCATGTCGGGCTCGTTTTGCACCGAAATGGCGTATATGCCGACCCCGTTTTGCCGCATGAAGTCGACGTAGCGTACCAGGTGGTCAGCATAGTCGGAATACTTGTCGGCTCGCAGGTGCTTGAGCGACTTGCCGTTGACGGTCACCTTGTCGGCCCGCTCGTCGCCGCAGTCCCACGGGCAGGCGAAAATGATGGCGCCGAGGGCTTGAGCCCGCCTTGCGCCGTCGACATCGTCGACCCATCTGTTCTCGTCGGGGTAAATCATTAGCCTGAGGATGTTGTAGCCCAGGCCCGACGGCGAGTACATGCGCTCCAGCTCGCCGGCCGAAATGCGGTCGGCGGGAGCTACCCATATCGACGGGTTGTACATGCCTCCGAATCCGGTCACGTGTTGGTGGGTGATGCTTATGTCGGTGGTCACATCGACAGTCTCATACTTATGTTTTTGGGTTAGGATGAGGGAACTTTTGGCTTTGCCGTCGGCCCCGATGAGTGCCAGTGTGGCCTGCCTCGCCTCGTCAGAGGCATTCTCGGCATACTCAATCCTCACTTTGTCAAACCGCCTTCCGCCCTCCCGGCCGCCTCCGCTCACGGCTCTCACTGCGGTGATGACACCGTTGTCCGAATGTTCTATGCGGTAATGACTGCCGTCGCTCTCGACCACAGCCGTGGCCGAGCCCGCCGTATAGTCGACAGCAATGCTGTCGCTGACAAACGACAGAGGCTCTGTGAGTGCCGCACTGATGGTGTCGTCGTCGGAGCACGACCACATGCCGAAGGCCGTAACGATGCTTACGGCAAGCACCGCCATACCTTCCATTAAGTGTTTTCTCTTATTCGTTTTCATTATAAAAGTCATTGTATAGAGTTGTCGGTAACACCTTTTTCGGCCAAGGCGTCGGCCACGCCCATGTATGAGGCGTTGCGCATGTGAAGCCCATTCCACAGTCCTCTGGCGTTGTCGGTGACATTTGACAGAGCTATGCCATACTGTTGCGGCCCGGGAACTGTCTCAAGGTATTTCCTGACCACATAGTTGTAGTAGTCGGCCACCTTAAGCCTTTGCTCGAAAGTGATGGCCCCGGCTTCTATCTGCTGTCCGTGCTCGTCTTCAAGGCAGATGTCGAGTTCGGCGATGCGTATCATCCGGCCCGTGTCTTTCAGCTTTGTCAGTAGTGCCGATATGTCGGCCTCATTCTGCTTCTGCTTCTCGGCCGACAGCGAGCAGGCAAGGTGGAACTTGGCCCCGATGCCGTCGACTTTTGTTACGCCGTCGGCCTCCCACTTGGCTATCATCCTGACAAGGCGGTCGAGCTTCTCAGTCCCGTTCTTCTCAAGGTTGCTTTCGCTCACGAATAGAGTCAGATCGCCCTCGCCGCAGTTGTCTTTGTAGTACTTGCGGGCGCTGGCCACCACCATGCGGGCATAGTTGTCCCCCAGGTAGTCGGCCCAGTAGAAGTTGGTCAAGGTGTCTTTGTCGGCCTTGTTGTCATTGTTGGCCGACCTAAGCATGTAACGCCCGTCGTCAGACATGGGTTCATCCAAAACGTCCCATGACCTGATGTAGCCACCGGCGGCCTTCATCACTCCTGCAAGATAGGCGTCGAGCGCCTTGGTCAGAGTGTCGCGTTTCTCCTCGGCCGTATAGTAATAGGGAGGCTCGCCCACCGACCAGTCGATGTAGATGTTGTCAATGTAGTAGTCGGCCTTGCCCGTCTTCGACCCTACAGCCAGTTCGAAAGATGAGAGCTTCTTCTGTTCGGCCGAAAGGTTGAGGGCTGCGAAGTCGAGGCGAATCAGTTCCTTGCCCCATGCGTCGCCTTGGCATCCGAAGCCGTAGGGCGAGTTGTATGGCGTGTAATCTCCGCCTACACCCACTCGCATTCTCATTCCCTGTCCGTAAAGTCCTCCCGAGCCGGGAGCTTTCATGTCGAGCACGAGAGTCTTGCAGTCGCCCAATGTCACCCCCTCGGGCAGGCTGATGTCAAACACAGGGTAAGAGTCGTAGGCCGCATCCTTGATGTGGAGCACATGTCCGTTCTTGCCTACAGGGTCGTCGACCACCGTTGCCGTGCCCGAGTTGCCTGACAGTCGGAAAGCCGACCCAAGCGGTTGTGCCTCGAAGTTGAAGAACATGGCTGTGCCAGGGTGCTCAGTGCTAGGTATCGGTGCTATGGCCGAATAGAGGTACGCCGTGTTGTTGATGTCGTGGCCGCACAGGGCATGGCCGAATATGCCTGTGCCGGCATCCTTGGCCGCGGCCACGAGATCGGTCACGGCATACGCGCCGACTGTGCCGTCGTTGCCGATGATGTCCTTATGGCTCAAGCCGCTTGTTGTCACTGCCTCGTCGGCGTTGGTGATAACGAGACTGTTGAGGCCAGTGCCTTCGGTCAGGTCATTTGCCGGCAGGCCTATCCCGAGCTTTAAGGCGGGGTGTCGCGAGCGGTCGACGTAGCTTTTCAGCACGCCATAGCTGTTGAGGTAGTCGGCCATGGCGACCTCGTCGGGGCGGTTGAACGCCATGCCAGAGTAGAAAGGCCCGTCGTCGGCGCACGACGTCAAGTCTATAGCCAAGGCCAATATCGCAAGTTTGCCTAAAGAGTTCATGTCAAATAAATTTTATTCTACTTCTTTGTCACGGTGGGGTATAGCATCTTCACCTCTCTGCTTCTAAGCACAAGGGTGTCTTTGGTGGCATACTCCAGGTTGCCGTGGTTTTTCAGTCTCACTTTGTAGTCGAGGTACAGTCCGTCTCTGTCCTTTCCTCCCATACTGTGTTTCTCGCCTTTGCTTACGAACTTTCCGTTGCCCGATATTTCGTAATCGGCATTGTCAGATGTCACTGAGCATGTGCCGTCGGCGCTGAACGTAAGCGTGAGGTTGAACGTAACGGCGTTGCCGTCGTCTTTCTTTACGGTTATGGGTAGCATGGTCTTGTTCAGGCCCATGGTCGAGGTGAACACAACCTCGTCGTTTTCAACGTATTGCGCGTGGCGCACGGCGGTGGCTTTGGTGCCGTCGGCTTTGGTTATGGCGTCTGTGCCACGGCGCAGGTACGAGCCTTGGTATGGGTTTACATACCTGATGGCGTAGAGCACGTAGTCGCGGGGCTGCACGCTCCAGTTGCCGCCAACCATGCGGTCGGGATTGTCGACCAGAGGCTTGCCTCTCAGTATAGAGTCCACTCCCATCGCATCGGTCATGACCAGAGGTATGACATGGTTGAATTCCAGGGCTTTGGGGTCGTTGAAGAAGGCGTCGGTGAGCTGCACGTCGACCCCACCTCGCGGCTTCCCGGCAGGTATGCTTATCTTGTCGGAAGCCAGGGTATAGTATTCTCTTGGCATAGGCAGCACCTTGTTGCCGCCAGTCGAGGCGTCAAAGAAGAGTCCATCGCAGAGTCTGTCGTCGACGCTCACCTTTATTATAATATTGTTTGGGTTGCTATAGGCCCCGCCCATGGTGGCTTGTATCTGCACCTTGTGCTGGTTGTCGAGAGTCACGTCGACCTCGTCGTTGTTGCCTAAGGTTACAGTGCGACCCACAACCTGGTGGGCGAAGTATGCCGTCTGGTAATCGAAGTCGTCGAACACAGGGTTGCCGTTGTCGCAGGCCGTCAGTGCCATCGCGGCCAATGCCGCCAATAGTGTATGTCTGTAGTGTATCATTGATTGTTGTGTTAAGTGTTATTTCCAGCCTTTGTTTTGCTTCAGTGCGTCATATTTCAGTATCTCGGAATATGGTATGGGGCAGAACGTCATGTAGTCGGCAAACGCACGTTGCTCGACATCAAACGGATGGTATGCCCCGGCGTTGGCATCCATGCCCCGGGCAGTCTCGGTCAGCGTGGAGTTCCAACGCCTGAGATCCCAGAAGCGGAAGCTCTCGAAGCACAGTTCCAGTCGCCTCTCGTTGCGTATGAGCTGGCGCATCTTGTCTTTGTCGTCCTTACACTCCTCGAGATAGGCGTCTTCTTGCCCTTTGGCCAAGCCAGCTCGCTTGCGTATGGCCTTTATCACGTCGTATGCCGAGTATTCATGCCCGCCTCGGCCGGTGGGCCCGTAGGCCTCGTTGGCTGCCTCGGCGTAGTTGAGGAACATCTCGGTGTATCTCACACGTGGTATGTAATGAGGCTTTTTCATGTTTGACGAAGGGTTGCAGTTGACGTCCATGCGCAGGCGTTTCTTCATGTAGTAGCCCGTCCGGGTTGACGTTTCCTTCACGTTGATGCCGTCGTCGGTGCCGGAGAGCGAGCCGGTGAGGATGGCAACGTCGTGCGACGTGCCTGTGCCATCGTCGGCTGTGCCCTTGCTGCCGTTGTAGAAGATGTACTTAGACAGCCTCGGGTCGCGGCCTGAGTATGGGTCTTCGGCGTTGTATCCGCTCTTCGGGTTGCTGATGGGATAGCCGTTGGCCATTGGGAAAGCGTCGACAAGGTTTTGCGTGGGGTTCATCATGCCCTTGCCAAACCATGACGGCGGATAGTTGTTCTGCTCCTGCGAGTCGTCGGCGGTCTGTATATTCTCGCGCCAAAGTATCTCCTTGGGGTTGACACCCTCCTTCAGGGCGTCGATTTCGGTGGTGTTGCAATAGTAAGTTACGCCATTTGCGGCCAAGCCGTCAACCCCGCCGACATGGTCGATGACTGCAGCTGCAGCGTCGGCGGCAGTTCCCCAGGCTTGCTGGTCGCCCTTGAAGGCTGGGCTTGCGGCCAGCAGCGTAACCCTGGAGCGTATGGCCTTGGCAATGATGCCGTTGAACAACTGGCGGGCGTATTGCCCCATCACCCTGTTGTATACTTCCTTCCGCTTGGTTATTCCCAGGTATTTGGCGGGTATGTCGCTGTCGCTGTTTATGTTCTCATACTCCTCGGGCAGTTTGGCCTCGGCTGAGTCGAGGTCGGAGATAATCTGCCTTACGCACTCCGAGAATGTGGCGCGAGGCATGTTGAAGTTGGCGTCAGAGCTTAGGAACGTGGTAAACAAAGGCACGCCCATGAGCTGTCCGTCGTCAGTGATGCCGGCGTGGTTTCTCAGCAGATAGTAGTAGAACAGGGCCCTGAGACCATAAGCCTCACCCGTTACGCGCATTCTGAACAACCGGGCCGGCTCTTCGTCGTCGGCCCACTTTACGTTGTCAATGTTGGCAATAAACCTGTTGAGCACGTTTATGGTGTTGTAGCCCTGGTTCCAGAAGTTCACAGGGTTGTCGGCGGCCGTCCAGTTGCCTGTTGCCATGTTTAGGTATGGGTTGCCCTTCTGGTTGGTCACGGCATCGTCGGTGGCGTAGTCGGTGTCGCTATAGTAGCCCGGTATTATTCTATAGCAGTTGAGCAGCATGCCCTGGGCATACTCAGAGCTGGAGTTTACCTGTTCTTGGTCTTTGAAATTGTCTATGGCTGGTGAGAACAGGTCGTCGCATCCAGACAGCATAACGATGCCCGTTACCAGCATGATGATATTTTTCTTCATAGTTTCCGGTTGTTAGAATTGTGCTTTTAAGCCGATGTTGAAGTTGCGGGTGTAGGGTGCGCCACCAATGTTGCGCTCCATGTGCTTGCGCTCCTTGGCAATGGTGAGCAGGCTTTCGCCGCTGACATATACGCTGAGCCCCTTGACAAGCATGCCCGGCTTGAACATGCTCTTGCCCAGGTCGTAGGTGAGCTGAACCTTGTTGAGGTCGAAGCGGTCTGTTGAGTACAGCCAGAACGTGGAGTTGCGGAAGTTGTTGCTGTTGTCGGTGGTGCTCAGGCGCGGGAATGTGGCAGTGGCCTTGGTGTCTTCTGTCCACCGGCCCATCACCACCTCAGAGTATTTGCGTGACCCTCTAACCCAGTAATAGTCGGAGTTCTTGAAGCCTTTTGCTCCTGTCTGGCCTGTCCCGGCAACAAACAGCGTGAAGTCTTTCCACTTCAAGGGAGGTTGATGCCATACGTGAAAGGGCTCGTGCCACGGCCGAGGTTCACCTGATCGCGGGAGTCGACCACGTTGTCGCCATTGACGTCCTTGTATTTCAGGTCGCCAGGCTTGACAGAGCCGAAGGTCTGCTGTGCGTGGGCTGCTATGTCGGCCTGGCTGTCGAAAAAGCCCTCGCAGACATATCCCCACTGAGAGTTGAGCGGGTTGCCAACACGGTACTGGTACTTGTCGCTGTAAACCTCGTCACGTTTTGTAGCTTCGGCTGTGCAGTACATGCCTGCCAAACCGAGGCAGGCATCCACCTGGCCCACTTTTTTGTGAAGGTTGACAGTGAAGTCGAAGCCCGAGTATCTGTCTTTGTTGAAATTGATATTGGGCAGGAAGTTGACGTTGCTGTAACTGAACCATGAGGGATAAACCGTATTGTTGCCGGTGGCCAGGCCGCCGTCCATCACGTAGCGGAAATAGTTGGCGTCAATGGTCAGCAGCCTGTCGAAGAGTGAAGCCTCCAGTCCGAAGCGCATTTCCTTGCGTGTGACGAATGTGAGGTTGGGGTTGCTGCCAAGTTTCTGGCTGGCCGTGTAGCCGCCTGCCGAGCTGTCGTGCCATTGATACCACCCTCCTTTGGTGTCGTAGTATCCCTGGTAGAGGTAGTAGTTGTTTATGTCTAAGTCTTCGTGCAGGTTGGCGAATGAGGCCGTTAGCTTTAGGTCGTCGACAAACGCCACGTTTTCGGCAAACCATTTCTCCTGGCTTACGCGCCATCCCAGCGCCACCGTGGGAGACAGCGCATTGCGGTTGCCCTCGGGCAACTTTGCCGAGTGTACCATGGCACCGGTGAAGTCGAAGTAGTAACGGTGCTGATAGTTATATGCTGCACGCAGGCCCAGGTTTACATTGCTTGTGCGGTGGTAGTCGGAACTGCCGTGGTTGGCGTCGGTTGACTGTTGTGTCTGGTAGCCCCAACCAAGCAGGGTGGCCGACACGTTGTGCGAGTCGTTGAACGTTCGGTTGTAGTCGAATTGGGCACTGAAGGTGATGGTCTGCCTGTATTTGCTGTCACCAAGGTACTCGTTTGACGATGCCGTGTCTTCGTTATACTTCTTAAGTGATGTTATCATGTCACGGCCGTTGACGTTAGACCACGTGGGTTCGTACACGGCATAGTCCACCTTGTATGCCTCGGAATAATAGTTCTCGTAGTCAACTCCGAACACCGTCTTGAACGACAGGCCCTTGAGAAGCATGCTCAGGTCGGCCCCGATGTTGACGTCGAACATGAAGTTGCGTGTGCGGTACTTCACGTAGCCCGCAGCCATGGTTGTGGCCAGGTTGTTGCTCAGGTCGGTGGAGGTGCCTCCCAAGAGATACTTGCCGTCAATTATGTGGCTGCTCGTGCTGATGATGTCGCGTATGGCAGAGTTGTTCTGATCCATCTGGTCGATGGGCAGCAGTGGCGCGAACCAGTTGGGCCGCAGCGTAGAGGCTGTGTTCCAGAAGTCGTCTCGGCCCCAGTAGCGGTCTTGCACGTTCACGGCGGCATTGACTTGCGCTTTGAGCCAGTCGGTTATGCGCATGTCAACGTTGGTGCGCACATAGAAGTTCTTTGTGTTGTTCTTGTCGGCCTCGCCCAGCTTTACAAGTTCGTTGGCATAGTTCATGCCGAAGTTGACGTAATACTGGGTGCTTTTCGAACCTCCGTAAACCTCGCCTGTGGCGTCGGCCGTGGTGGTGAACTTGCGCAGGTAGTCAGAGCTGTATAGGTCGAGGTCTGGATAACGGTAAGGGTTTGAGTGGCGTGCGGTCTGGTAGATGGTGGTGGCATCATACCGCTCGTTTATTCCGTCGTTGCGGCACGCCTCGTTGTATAGGGCCATGTAGCTGGCAGCGTCAAGGTACTTGGGGAATGCCTTGGGCACTTTCAGGCCAACGTTGGCACGTACGTCGATGTGCATTCGCGACACCTTTCCACGCTTTGTTGTGATGATAATCGCGCCCTTGGCCCCACGGCTGCCGTAGAGGGCCACCGCGCTTGCTCCCTTTAGCACGGTCACCGTCTCGACCATGGTGGCATTGACATCGGCTACGTTGCGTGGAATGCCGTCAATTATGATAAGGGGCCATTGTCCCCATATGGTGCCGGAGTAACCGCCTATGATGGCGTTGAGGTCGTCGGTCGCGCCGGTGTGGTAGTCTTTCTCCAACAGTTCGGCCACGTTCACTGTCGACACGGCTCCCATCAGGTCACGCTTGTCGGCCTGCCCGAACGCCACGTTCACCGTTTCGCCATTGCTGACACCCACGCTGTCTGTCACTTCCCTCGCCATGGCCTCGGTAAGGCAGCCCGCCGTCATAATCGAAATCATGGCTCTGATATATAAGTCTTTTCGTTTCATTGTTACTGTTTTCTGGTTCAGGATGCCGCTTCTGCGGCACCCTTGTTACATAAACCTATCGTTTGCGTATCGTAAAGCTGTGCTTTAATTTGTATTGGCCCGCCGTCAGTTCCAGCCGGGGTTCTGGCCAAAGCTCTCGTACATCATCACGTAAGAACGGTAGCCAGTAGTGCCTGTCTTGGAACTTGCGCTCGAAAAGAATTTCCTCCCTGATGTTCAATACATGAGCGTCTTGCGGGTTGTCATAGTCTACGCCCTTGGGGTCGCGGTCGAAGAATACGGCCTTTTTCAGCGTGTACGGCCGTTCGGTTAGCAGCATCCACCGTCGCAGATCAACGAAACGGTGACCCTCGAAAGCCAGCTCTACGGCTCGCTCACGGCGCAACTCGCTGGCTCCCATATTACCTCTTCGCCAAGGTTGAAACTGTTATGGTAGTCAGTGTGTCTTAATACAGATTTACTTTACACTGTTTTAACAATTAAAAAACCAGTGTAAT